>JGI24700J35501_10929908_pt1 | contig 10563 bp, 7 predicted proteins | sample TergutTh196P1_FD_35501 | JGI IMG/M metagenome (IMG submission 35501) | reverse complement strand
AATAGCTAGAAATGTTGTGGATTAGAGCACGACCATTATGTTAATCCCATCACATGATGGGGCTGAGGCTAGTAATGTACACAAGTGGCTCACAATGGAGAAAGCACTCTGTAATTAAGTATGATGCTGATAACCTCAACAATTTACCACTGAAACCTCATCACAGTTTATGTTCGTATGTCAACATATTCAAATCCTGTTTGAGACTGGGGAACCATTCAGGTTTATAGGGTTCTGACAACAGTGGATTATACCATATGTAACATCCAATGATAGGAGTTCAGCTCTTTCTCAAGGTCCTATTAGCGTAGGTTCTCCAAATCCCCTTCCCACTTGAAGACAAAGACATATCCACTCTCCAAAACGCTGTGGGTCCGTTAGTCTGAGATGAAGGACAGGGTCTAAAATATCCATAATATCTAATTTAACAGGCCTCCCCACAAATACATCCAAAATAAAAAATGGCCCATGCTATTTACCTAGTGTACTCCACTACTACATAATATGAAGACATCCTACTGTTGCATGAATTGCAATCTTGCTCTAACAAGTTACTGAATTAAGACCAATATTATGTATCACTTACCAACATAATTTTTCCCAAACAGCTGCATGCCCATGACGGCAAAGATAAAGATGATAATACACAGCACAAAGGTTAAGTTTCCAAGAGCACCAATTGTTCTACCCATGATGGAAATGAGCAAGTTTAATGTCGGCCAAGATTTAGCAAGCTTGAAAACACGCAACTGCGAAAGGAAACCATCACATGTCACAAGTGTTAGCAAGCAACCAACAGGTAAAATTAAGATACAATTTACGGTTCATTTAAAATAACAACCGAAAAGGAATAAAAACACAAAACACTCTTCCTTTCTTCAGTTAATGTCATAGTTCTACTTAGATGATGATCATGATGATGACGACAATGACAACGATGATGATAATGGAGGTGGTGGTTGTGAAACACCATCACAATGAGTGGCAGATCTTTTAGCATCACTGAATCTATTTTAGTTATTTATCATTAACAGTCTGAAATCCACTTACTTTAACAAACAAGAAACCACAACATGCAATACTCCTATTCAGAATTCAATAATGAATTATACCAGTCCAACATACAACTCACAACAGTATCATAATTCCTTGTTATTATATCTATTCAGAATAGTTATTTTCCACGTGTGGTGACAAACCAATTGACAAAAAGGATGATTACACCACACAATATTTCACTCTTCTCATAATCCTGTTCATTTTATTCCTGATCACTATCCTAAATTCTACTCTCTCTGTTTCACAATTTACAGAATGCCACACATGATATAAAAAACTTTTGGCACCATGTGGTATGTCTGGCTTCTAACAAAAACAGACACTGCTGCAACTTTATACATCCCTGTATACTACACTACAGGCAGTCAGCAATGATCTACCCCTCAAACCAAGCTTTTCACTACTAGACAATGAGTGGCAAGCTATCTTCATGTACAGAATCTTTCCTGAGAAGCTTACAGTTACAATACTGATCAAGAAATATTTTGCTTCTACATGAAGATTAGTCTTATGGGATGTGACGCTGAGTAGTTTGGTAGACAGGTACCAACAGTTTGAAAGAACGTGATGCATATGTCTTTATCATAGAGTACGCATCACATGTGGCAAAGACTTTCTATCATTTGTACCTGGCTACACAGTTTCACATCTCAGAAGCAGACAACCTGCATCAGTGTGTTCACAAAAACATGACATTGGAGCCAGATGAATCCAGACCACACATTCACACCCAATTTCCTAGGATTAACTATGATATATGTCTGGTTTCCTGGTATCTGGAACACTCCAAATGCTCGCTATCCTCTAGAACAAGTATATTGAACATATCTGGTACTTGTGCTTCTGTAGCTCTCTCATCTTCACCACACGTTCCTGAACTTTCCTCAGGCAATGCCTTGCACCTAACATTAATTAACACACTGTACCTTCAATTGAAAGTCATAAAGAATTGTTACACTTTTGTTGTAATTTTTAAATCTGATTCAGTATATGGTGCTCCAAATTGCAGACAAGCCCCTTACCCAGAATACACAAGGCCCAAGCATGTTGAATAAAAGATATCACACCTCTATTAGCCTTCAATTTATCACCTCTCTGTCAAGTGGTCTCACCCCTGTAAGTTTTCCAACCAATATTTAGCCATTACCTTATGTGTGACAAAAGTAGTAAATCAAATCCCAGCACAGTACTCACCAGCCTAAACGATCGCAGCACAGACAAACCTTGTACACCCTCCAGGCCAAGTTCCAGTAAGGAAAGTGCAACTATGAGGAAGTCAAAGATGTTCCATCCTTCCTGGAAGTAATACTTAGGACTCAAGGCCATCAGCTTAAGTACTGCCTCAATTCCAAAGGTTGCCGTGAAAAACTAAACAATGAAGCAGATTTCAAAATTATCGTTGCTGTGCAAGGATTAACTTAACCAAACTCACATAAACTGTATAAAAGCAGCAATGATATATATACAGGGGCAGCCCAGAACTAGCTGGTACAAACTTGCACCACAGGCAAACCATGAACTCGGCTCCCCCCTCCCCCCATGGCAGATCTCTGCTTAGGTTTTTGGTGGACAAGGAAATATGTTTCACATATTTTTTTCTGTAATGTTTCATTCCTATCTGAAGAATTATGAAATTAAAACAATTTCAGTTTTTTACTTATTTTCCATCCAATTTGGAATCTCAACCAACTTGGCACCTTAGGTAGTCACCTAATTCACTTACATGGACAGGCAGCTCCTGGAGATACAAGCTCAAAATATGTATAAAAAATAATATTCAATTTTCCACAGACTGGATTACATAAACATATCCTCCTAACTGATCAAGAACCACAGACTGAGGCAAAACAAAAGTTTGGCATTTCAAGAAGTCATTTTTGACTGTTTGGATAAATGCCAAGTCACTGCCCTTTAATGCCAAAAGTACAGGCTTACATCTAAAATACTTCCTTCACTCCTTACAAATGGCAGAATGATGCCTTGTGTTATGTAACTCAAAACACAACGGTAATTGATTAATTAACAGATGTCCCAATTTTAAAACTCTCTGTGTAACAATCAGCATGTACTTGAAACTGCATGAAATAAGTTGATGCAGAAAAAATTTAAGGTGTGAGTCACATTTAAGTAATGTTTTGATTAATACCCCACCATTAATAACTGTGTGTTAGCGGTTTGTATCAAATAAAATATGAAGTATATTTATATGTCCATTTTCCTAACAATATTTAAAATCTTTCTCAAGTATATAATTGTATAACCTTGTCATATATGAAGGATTATATGCTAAAACCATTAAAATTACAATGATAATTGGATAAAATATTGATATGCTGTAGAATTCAAACACTTAAAACACTGGTTTAATTTCAATATTTTATGTCAAAGAGACTTAGAAAGCTTAATGAAAAATTACTGCAAACATTGGTTGAGAATTAGAGTACTCCAGGACAAAATTCTATCTGAATTTGATTTATACTTCTATTAATGACTGTGCAGGAAACATGGTAGCCTGTATTTATGTTCTCAAAAACAATTTGAAACACGTTTCCATAAGAAAAGAGATGCAGACAGGTTACATGGCAATACACTGAGCTACTTTACAGCAACAGGTAGACCAGACAGATCAAATTTTCAGTTTACATTCTAATCTCTAACACATAAATTTTACTTACAGAACACTAATAAGTACAAATTAACAAACAAATAAATAAATACATTTGATGTTCAATATCAGGTTTGTAAAAATAAATTAACATTCATAATCAACTGCATGTAAAGTCAGTATGTGATCATTACTTTCAAAAAAAAATTTGATCTGCATCTTTGAGTCTAAACTTAACAATCTGCATGAAGTCTAAAGTGTCTTAAATACGTACAGTGTACAATTTATTTTCTTCAGAAACATCCCAAACATTTTTTTGCAGATTACACAGAAAAACATAATTTTCTAAAACCAATACAGAAATTTAAAACATTTCCAAATGTGTTTATTACATCAGTAGTCATTAACATAAGCCAAAAATACTCAATCAATTTTGTACTTTTTGAAAAACTGTGATATACTTTATATCTGGAGAAATACTGAATGTAAATAAGCATAAGCAGGATAATTTCTTAGACAACAATAAAAAGTACTTACCATCCTCCGATACGATAACAGTGTGCCTTACAAAAGCATGCTACATCATGTCTGATAGGCTGTGATTCTTCCAAAACATGTTTTGCTGATGCTCAGTACTGTCAATAAAATAATTCTTATACCTGAAAACTAAAACTGAATAAATGAGAATAACGAGGGATAAAAGAATACATGCATTTAAGAACATAAAAAAATTTAACAGTAAACTGAAAGTAATTTCCTTGACATGAAATCACTTACTTCCAGGACAAACTAAAATGTAAAATATAAGAAACACTAAAAAGAGAAAATAATATACTGGACACTTTGGCATCAGTGGCAAAGTTATTCACTAATCAGTGGCAAAGTTATTCACTACTTTGCACTTCTGATTTCTTCATGTATGCACTAATACCATGACATTTTGGGCTACCTATTTAAGAGTGTTATTTAACAATTCTGACAAATGCAGTGATTAAACAGCATCAGTGATAATTAAATGAATGTGGAACTTTGATAGAATGATATTAATTGGGAAAAGTGGAAATACTCGGAAGAAAACCTGTTCCAGTGCCACTTGCTCCATCAAAACTCACACGGACTGATTTGTGAGTGAAACCAGGCCTCTGCCGTGACAGGATGGTGACTAACTGCGTGAGCCATGGGACAGTCATTTTAGTCACACGACCTTTAAAATACTTTTTATACGCAATTAAATTAATCCATACCTTTACAATTATGGGCTGCATTAAATGAAGGGTCAAACTCTAAATTTTCTTTCACTCATTCTAACAACACTGTTCTCGGATGGCAAGGTGTCAATAAAGTGAACCTCCTGCATATAAAAAGACGTTCTTAACCACTGCAATGCGGCATACAGCACATAAACACTTCTTTTCTCTACAGATGGATATGTAGAGGTAAAGCTGTTCCTGTGCATGCCATAAAGGAATATGGTTGGTGGTGATTTAGCTTCACTTATTCTTAACCATGACACTGTAAGTGAATAAGCAGTCAGCTTCACAACTTGGTGACTTTACAGCCAGGGAAAGAATCTCTGCTCCCGGTAAATAGAGGCTGGATGAGCCCCAGAGTCAGTCTGAATGCTTCTGAATAGGGAAAAAAATCTGTTTACTCCCGTGGGGCACTGAACCAAGATACCTCAGACGTCCAACCTGTAGTACACATATTAGAACTATGACAGATGGTATGATGGGCGAGTCTCAAACAAGTACCTGTATCTTCATAGATTTTACTTTAAATGCATGGTAGACAATGACAAATTTGAAAGTGTGATGCAGTTTATGAATGTTAATAACACAACCAGAACTGAACCCAGGTCTGCAAGTTGCAATGCCTACAGTATAACAACAAAGATCCTGTGTGGCTAACATATCTGAATGTTTATTAACTTACTTAATTCAATAACACTGTTTTGAATGCGCAAGTTATACACATAATGTAGAACACAGGAAATTATAAATGAGGAACAAGGAGAAAGTTGGTCACGTTCCTTCTTACTATCTGCATGAAGGAACTGAGAAAATTCACAAAAATTTTCAGTCAACATACAGTTATGTTCCAAACAAACGTCTGAATGCAGAATCTCATACGCGAGTGCTATCTACTCACCCATGATATTTGGTAAATATGGTTGGAGCACACATACAAAGAAGTAGCTTCTTGTACAACTCAGCTTTGCCACTAATGTAGTTTGCCCAGATGTTTAAATTAACATTCAGTCAAATAATAACAAAAATGCTTCATAACATGAAAAACATTAGCCATGTGAAGAGTAAGACTGTCCCAGTATGAGTCACTGCAACTTACGTAGTTGCCACTCTTCAGAGCTCTCTCCATGTCCCTGTTCATGTCGTAATGATCAAGAGCCATGAAGAGGGTGTTGACGACGATACACAAGGTGATGAACAATTCAACAAAGGGGTCAAACACGAGAAGGGCCACAATTTCTTGGAACTTGATCCACAGCCAGCAACAATCCCACACGCAGAAGATGTCAATACCCCGGAGACATAAAGCTAAGAGCCTCTCTTTAACAGTTGGACCCTCGTCATCTTCGTCTGTCGGGAAATAATAGATCGAGACTGTGCAATGCTTTAGTAACGTATCCTTGCAACCACAACTCTTTTTTGGGGAAAGAGTTTGAAGGCAGATGTACTTTACTGCTAATATACAGTAGGCTGGTGATACCCAGTGCATGACTTCTTTTTGCAGAGACAAGTCAAAATGAAATACAATTTGAGACACAAAAGGGTTTAACCACATACTTAGGATTAGTTGGTTTCTGAACATTTTCCATCATCCACTATTCTGAAGAGCAAATATTTCAATAACTGAACCTCCTTCCATCCTCAGGTGAAAGAGGAGGAAGCGTCCACCCAGTCAGGTAAAATAGGAAGGGCCTTGAAAGAGGCTCTTATTCACAGCTATGACTTAGACTTAAGGTCAAAGCTTCTCAATTAAATTATTTTAATATGCAAGTGAAATGTATGAAGCCCTAAATATGCTTAATGCAATAACTTAAGTGTTATGTACAACAGAACAATCAACATCCAAACTTCAAACAGTTTAGAACCACACTCAAGTGAATTAAATGAGTTTCAAAAATCAAAAGATGTCGTTTTAATTTTATCCTTGCAAAAAGAATTATTTATTAATGTCACCTTTAACCACCGTTCAGACTTTCTCAGTTGTTGAAGTAGCAATGATAAGAAAGTACAGCCAATCAGAAGGCCAACGAATCATGTAGTAAATCAAAGAGCGAACTGAATGTGCAAACACGTGAAAAAGTTCTCCCAATGGTTGCAGGTTGTTTAAAAATCAAAATTTCTGGAACTCCAGCCAAAGCATATTCACTAACTCTATTGCCACATTACTACCTGCTGAAAGCATGTGTCTTTCAAATATGTGAAGTGGATTATACTGGCTCACATAACTATAAGAATGGTAATATAAAATATTTTCATGAAGAAATTAATATGTTGGCCCATAATAGTTAGATTAGGCCTATTTCAATGCCATGATGTAAACTGTATAAATATTTACACAGAAATAAACTATTCAACAAAAGATAGAAATATTTGATAATTATTACATCATAGATACTTTAGGATTGCATATGGTTTTAATGAAAACATCAAGTCATGTACAATATTTAGATATCCATTAGACAAGTAAAACATGAAACTGCAAAACTTACACTGTGAATTAACCAGAAGTTAAAACTTTACAGATATAAGTATTTTCATTTTTCAAGTAATATCCCTCTAAGCAGAAAATGCACTGCAGTTGCATTATAACATTCATAGTCATGCAAATCATTCATGCAATGCAGCCAACCTGAGCAAACAAATCAGAATCTCACTGCTGATCAACTGCAGCAGCATAAACACCTTTTGTGTCATGAGCTGTCATTAAGGAGATATGTTGCAAACAATTTAACCAATCAGCAGAGAATTAAAGTGTGTAATGTAACACACACCTGAAAGCCTGTCAAATACCAATAGAAACGAACCACCAAAAATTCTGCTTGTGGTACATTATTGTATGTCACTAATACTCAAGCATCATGAGCTATATGAAATTTCACCCACATAAATTTCCCACAGAGATATTTGTAAAATATTCAGTTGACATACAGATATGCATAAAATGTGTTGTATAGTTTCTAATGTATATGCAAAATCAATAACACAAGTTGAACACATAAAATATAATATGATTTAAAGTAATAATGCTCAAGAAGTAAAAAAGCACAGAAAGAAGAATTGAACACACAAATTTTGGTGGATTATATGACAAAAGTTTGTGACCTTAACTTAAGAGTTCCCTAATTTTCAATGTGGGCACCATGTGAAGCCTAGCAATTATCATATCTGTATTCAAGTTTGGTCCAAATGTTTATATGCATGACAGGTGTAACTGCAGCCACAGCAGCTGGTATCTTCCAAACATGTTTAGGCAGAATGGTAGACAATGGCAGAATACAAACAGCACCTTTTTTGTACCCATAGAAGAAGTAATATGGCAGTGTAAGAGCATGTGAATGCTGTGGCCATGTGATTGGGCCATTTATCTCTGCCAGGCCTCTTCTGTGGGAACTTTAAAACCAAGAAATCAAAAACTGCAATGTAAAAATGCAGAAGCACTCTGTCTTGCTAAAACAGTATGACATAAGGAATGTCTTCTACCCAGAAATGACACAGGGCAGACACTTAGCTTTCTGCACTTGAGATGCCACTCTTCTGGAGTGTGGTGCTATGACCAATGAGTGCAAGAGACGTACACACAAGTAGTGGGATTTCAAGACTTGATAATATTACCTACCTGAATATGTTTAGTTTTGTTTCCTGTGCTCTTCAGTTCATGAGCAATATTACATTAAAACCATGCATATTTCATATGTTCACTCCACATTTTAAATACTGGTTATGGATGTTACTATGGCACATATTTTATTTCATACTCATATCTTCATTGCAATGAGCTACATTTTAGGAATGTATCATGTCTTTTTAATGTAAATAACATTAACTGATGTATATATCAGTATCCACATATTTGTATTAGGTAAATAGTGAGTTTTAAATATTCCATGACATGAAATACCTCATCTTAAGGTATTTATTACTTAAGTCAAGTGGCTGATGAAAATAAAAATGGGTCCATCAAGCTGCAATAAATTAATTTATTTGCCTACAAAATAATTTAATGACTCATTTAAGAACCTCATGTTGCAACCATCTTAATGAAACTGAAAATTATTACTGCCACAACATGCCCTAACAAGAGTCTTACAGCTTGTATCCTAATTGCCTTTGCTCTTCATGGACAGAATTGGTTATACCACAAGCAAATAGTAATAGATAATACAAATAGTAATTAGATAATAGAAATGTTTAATTAAAGACAGACTACATAAAATATAAGCAAGGGGCTCTTCACTCAGTGATTTTCAAGGCATGAGTATCTGACATATCAGAGTCTGTTATTCAAATTGGTATTTCTAAATTCTTTCATGTAATTTAAAACAAGCAGAAACTTGTCATTCTCAAATGTATGCAGTGTATAATAATATGTGCAAAATATTTAAATTCAGGGGCCTAAATTCAAATTGCTGGCAAGTAGGTACAGCAGCACACAATATGCAAATAATGATATGGCTTACTGCTCAATTATTTATGACATAGTATTTTACCAACACTTGCAACATAAATGGCCATGTATTTTGTATTTTATGACTCGATACCACTGGCAGTTGTTTGCACACAATGATGTGTACACGAGAAACACAATAAGAAGAAAAACAGTGAAATCACGAAGTATAAAATAATCTGTATCTTCACTTGTCTTGAAACTTGTTGTATGTGTACACAAAAGCAACAGAAGAGGAAAAAGAAGAAACTCTGACAACATGAGGGTTATGTAAGATAATCAAGATGCAAAACTGTTAATTAAATGGTGTGTAGACTGTCAGTCAGCAACTCAAATTAAATATTCATGTCATAATGTCCTACAGCAACAATACTTAATATGGAAACTGTGCTATATGCTTAGGTGTTTGTCCCTTTATACATTTTTAAGGTACAACTGATAATGACCAGCATTCTGGCATAAATACAATTTCACAGCTGTCTGTTCTGGCATTAGTATCGGTATATATTATCTTCTTGGTAAAATTATCATAATTCATAACAAAACGATGAACATCTTTTAGAGGAAGTTATTATCAATTAGTTTTAACAGAGGGGATTTCAAATTTTCATAGCTGTTTCTTGGTTGTTTTGTAAGTTGGTTTCTCCAAAACTGTATCACATTGAATACAAACAACAACTCTTTAATACCTGTTTTCAATGCTACATGTTCCAGTTCAACAAACCGTCATCAGGCATTACTGTTCACAAATTTTAAAACACAGAAGTACATTTACACCATAGGTTGGTGAGAACTCACTACTTTACAAACATTTATTAGTATAATATACATATTGTGTGTTTGTAGCAAAATATACAAGGGTGTATCCAAAAGTTCCAGGACAGTACTTGCAAAAAGAAGTTTGCTTACCTTGGATGTTAAATTCCTCCATCACCTTCAAAGTACTCCCCTTTTGCAAGAATACAGTGGTCCCAGCGTTTCTGCCGTGCTTGGAAGCATCCCTGGAAATCCCTTTTTGGAATTGTGTCAAGTACTCGCTGCGATTCCTCTTGAATCTCTTCAATGGTGTCGAATCTTCGACCCTTCATCCGAAGCTTCAGCTTGGGGAAAAAGGAAAAAGTCACAGGGGGCCAGATCAGGTGAGTATGGGGGATGGGGGATCACTGTCATGTTGTTCTTGGCCAAAAACTGCGAAACTTTAAAGGACC
>JGI24700J35501_10929910_pt1 | contig 10564 bp, 3 predicted proteins | sample TergutTh196P1_FD_35501 | JGI IMG/M metagenome (IMG submission 35501) | reverse complement strand
CATGCCCCCCCTCCCCCCCCAACAATTTCCTGCATCTACCACAGATGGACACATTTAGTTAATAGAGTAGATATATCACATGGTCTGCAATCATCAGTAAACAATTAAAGATATTTTATGTACATTTTAAATTTTCATGATAATCCAAAAACCCTTCCAAGAGTGCCATGTTACCAGAGAGCATATGGATCACAAACCCTGCTTTAGACAGCCTGTAATGTTGAATTTATTGCAACATCTCATTCAAATTACTTGTCATATTACCTAATCTTAATTGTAACAACTGCACTGAACATACTTTACTGCATTCTGTTACAGTTCATCACTGACCACGGAGTCCATCGCTGTGGAACCCTAAGCCTAGACATTTCAAATGTAAATGACAGCCATAGTAGTGACAGGTGTCGTGAAATTCATACACGTATGGTGTTCGGAGGAACAGAAGTGACAGCCAGTGCACTTGACATAGCAACAGGACACACTGTGCATGCAGAGATGGACTTTCTTACCATACCAAGTGATACTGAAGTGTAAACAAAAAATCTCAATCCAAGAGGAATTTTCATTATATAAATAATCCATGCTCCCTATTCGCTGATCATGATTCCTTTACAGTGCAAAATAATTCTGTCAAGTACAAATTACTGTGTCTGGCCTCTCAACTGCAGAGTGAGGTGCACGGATCCATGATAATGTATGTGCGTATGGCACTGGATTCCTGTCCAACATTATTAGGTTTCAGACCAGTTGGATGCAATAAGACATTTCTACATACCATTCCTATTCCAAGTGTGAAATATCATGTTGTTTACCACCGTTTGGAGACTGTGTTATCCTGTAGGTCCCCTCTGCTAGGTCATCACCACCATCATCACCTTTAACAGAAATAAATGGAATCCTGTCTTGTGGATGCTCCCATAAAAACAGTGGACTATTTTGTGTTTTCTAAGTGGGCAGAAGTCAAGAAGGTAAATTTATCATAACTGGCAACATTAAAAAAATATACATTTGTGCAAGAAAATAATTTACCATTAAGTTACAGACAGTAAACATTTAAGGGCATTAGATTTTGAGGTTCTGACAGTTGTGACTATGAAAATTAGTGTCTTCTGGGATACAATGCCATGAAGTCTGATAGAAATTTAAAAACATTACAGAGAGGGCCACTGCCACCATATTTTAGCCTCAAGATAGAGACCATTCTCCAAAATACTGGTAAAATTCTACCAGACTACAAGCTTCACAACCAAAAAAAAAGTAATATTCATTTATGGACAGATTCCTAAACAATATTTATCATCCAGAAGTTATATGAATAAATCTTAAAATATGTTCTATCCATGTTTGATCCTACTGAAATAAGAAATATCTTTTTCAGGAAAAGAAGAAATGGAACAGTAATGCTGTATGACCATAACAGCTTGAAAATCAAGTCCAAGCCAGTTTTTGAATGATTCAATTTTAAACAAGGCTTTCAGAAACAGATAATTTTGTAATTACTTCTGGAAGTAAAGTGTGATTGTTGGTGAGAAGCAAGCTGACTGATGGCAAAGAACACAGTGTACACTGTAGGTATGTTTAGGAAGATGCAGTTCTATATAATCGCCCCAACAGCAGCTATGAAGTTATGAAATACCATGCACACAAGGTGTATCAGAATATTTTTTTAAAATCTGCAGGGTTTTAGGGGATCATGGAGGGACAGTTTGAGATGGGGAATGTGTGGTCAGAAAATATTTCCATCCATTTTAAGCATGTTTTGAGAAATCATATAAACACTTCATTTCATGATCACTGGATTGTTGAGGAGGATAATATCCCTTGATCACTGTGGTCCTCTGACCTGAGCCTGCTTGACTTCTTCCTTTAGGGTCACCTCAAGAGTCTCACGGTGAGACCCGTGTGGCAACAGAAGATGATTTGGTAACTAGAATTCCAGCAGAATGTGGAACTATGCAGAACACACAGGGATCTTTGTGAAGGTACCAGAGCATGGTGTGCCGCCGCAATGCCTGCAATGAAGTCATTGGTCGCCACTTTGAAGAGCTCTTGTGAATCAATTGAAAATAATACCATTAAAATACTACACACATTGTACAACCCTTAAGCATTTAAGAAAACAGAATGAAAAATTTGAAAAAAGTGCTGATCTATGAACTTAGTGCTCTTGGGTTGTCTACTTTTGCAGCCACAGTATTGACACTGATTTTAGTATGAAGGAGATGTTTCCAACCACACGTTCTGTTCCCTATTTCAAATTGCTCCACTTTGCCACCCCCACCCCCCCTACAATCCCGAAAGTTTTTAAAAAATCTTCAGTTACACCCTATATCAAAATACACAAACATGCCTGATTTTAAACATTTAAGTACAGTTAGGTAATGAACAGTCGCAGATTTCAAATCAATATATATTCTTGTTATTGTATATTAAATAAATTGATTCATTACAGTCTACTGTTATGTTAAATGTGAGAAGAAAATTTTGAAATATGATGCTAAGTTTACTGTCCAAATTCATGGAGGTTACCATTGTCAATAACAAAATTCCATGACAGGGAGATGTAAATATCCCATAAGTCTGTCTTTGATTCCATGAAATTCATTTCAGAGAGCAGTAACTGGATTGTGACAAACACTAACTTAGACTAGCAGAATGTGTCCACTATTTATTAACTTACATAAATAGGAAGGTTTTTGTCTAAGTAACATTCTGAATAGTTTTTGGCCTGCTACAATTAAGACAAAATCATACTGCTAGACCTAACACATGTATTTTGTGGCCTATAAAATACACTGGAATATAAGATGAACCCAGATTGTAAAGTGAGTCTTCAGAAAATACCTTCTGACCTTTCATATTATTGGAGACATGCAGACTTCACACAGCTTCGCTTCCGACCTGCACATGACACGACCACCAACATAGATTGACAGTTACCGGAGGTTGTATTGTCACAATTTGTCTCTCCTGATGATGAGCACAATGTGCTCGAAACATGTAGAGAGTTATAAATAAAAATAAATACATAGAAAGTAATTTGTGCGTCAGGTTGGTCATTTACCAAGAATCATTACATGATGCACGGTCAACAAAATATAAAATTTAGAATTGCGTGTGTAAGTCAGAGTTCATCACTAACTAATTAAGCAACCAACTTCACAGAGCTGAGTCCATTGTGAGAAGCTAATAAGTAGTTCCATGGCTACTCAAACAATTGACCATATATTATGGCACCCCAAGTTTTACTGCTGCTTTCACACGAGCCTGTTTTTTGTCTCTATCCTGAGCTGAAGGATTCCAGTACACACCCTTCCACCTGAATCTGTATTTATTTACTGCAGATACAAATTTAATGTTACAGTGCTGGATAGAGGTAGTCTACAGCCCTGGCACAAATACATGAAAAGGTCCCCTTTTAATTGTTGCTATGTAAACAGGTTTGCAAGGTATTTGAATATGAATTGGTTTTGAAAAGATTGTAACAAAAGATGAACTTAAATGAGATGTTAGTACCTCAGCCCTGAAGGTATGGTACAACTGTGCTTTGGTTAATACGGTCATAATTACAAGAGTGGTGCAAAATGCCTTGTAAGCCTATAAACATAAGTGACCTCTTCATTTCAGCTTCACTTATTTGCATTTTGCAATCATTTTTCATTCTGCTGTGTCCTTCTCACCTTCCTTCATCTCTAGAAATTATTTTATATATAAGAACTTTATTTTGTGAATACCGGGGAGAGTTGGGCACCCTTGAATGATTGTCCATTTTTAATTTTTTTGGGGGGTAAAAAGTTAAGGAGCACAGTTATGGTGCACATTGTTGGATGCACAATTTATTGTAGTTAGTAATAAAATTACAACACTTTTAACTGATCCTACTCAGAGTGCAGTAAGCAGCGATTTATCTTGGTATGTTTTTCTGTTCATATGTGCCCCATTGGAGGGTACCCCTGAACAACTATGGGGAAATTCTGAACTCTTGTTCCTAACAATCATGACTGCCATTATTAACACAAGCAGAGAAAAATATCAAGAAATATGCTTCACTTAAGCGCTGGGGAAAGCATACAAAAATTTAGAACAAGAAGGAACTGAAAAATCTATCCCGTTGTTATGTTTGAAAAATCTACTGAAAAAGATAACATTTGCTTCATTCTTTCAGTCTTTCCTGATGGCACTGGTTTGGTAACTTGGAAATGTTATTAACAGGAACTGGCCATTTGCCTTAACATTGGGGGAAGTTAAATTTGTCACTATTACTCTTCTTTAAAAAAGTTGACAATACATTCCTCTGACTCATGGTACTTCTGATTGATCATTAATCTTTACAACTTCAATGGTTATGTTCCACAGCATCTCCTATAGAGAGGGATTAATTTATGCTGTCTTTGTTGAAGTTATCGGCAGAGGTATCCTCACTTCTTGTATCCAAGTTCTCTTCAAAAGTGTTTTTTTTTTCTGTTCTCCTTCCTTAAGTTTTCCTTCACTGACAAGCCTTCTCTTCATCTCATCGTCTTCTTCAGTCTTTCAGTATGTTCAGCCACAATCCAGGTTTTTTCTAGAGTGTATGTCTGAATTTGGGACTGGCCACTCTTTCTTCTCCTAATAATTTCTTTTCTCTCAGGAGCTCTTGGATAAGGCCACATAAACTCTCTGTTGGAATGGTAGGCCAAGATCTATCTGGGATATCGACATCACTGGAAGGACCTGTTAAAGGTGACATGGTTTGAGCTACTTCAATGGAAGAGCTAGCTGATGAATTCATGACATCAAGACCACAAGAAGATCCTGCTAATGTAGAGGCTGTGGTTTTAGCATCATGGCAAGACCTGCTGTGGGAGAGGCTGCTGTTGACTCAACCATCAAACTGCTAGGTTATTGTTTGATGCTGGCCACTCTGTCATTGCAGAAATTTCAAAATCCTCATCAGTACACACAGTGGTGTCTAACGGCCACACTCCCGTTTCCTTGAGGCCAGCTGTTATGTTTCCTCGAGCACATGAGAGGTCAAAGGCATCTCTGCTAATACCAGGAAGGTTGTGTATTGAAATTTTCTGTCCTGCATTATTTATCAGCCAACTATTCTGTTTTTGTGCCACTTTCGTTGTGAATGGCCCTATCATTGCTACATCCAGTGGCTGGATTTGGTGAGTTCAGTGAGGTGGGAAGGTACACATGGCAATGCCATTCTTTGTACAATAAAGTAGTGCATCAAGCGTGCAATGGCTCTTGTGACTGTCCAGAAGTGCAAGGATGGGTTCTTCACTACAGTGACTATTTTTCTTTATGTGCTCCAACATATTTAACAATAAAGGACCCATCTTCCAGCCACTTGTTGGGTAATTGGCCAGACCAAGGCTTCCTTCTGGTGCATTGATCACCAGAGCATCATGCATTCTAGCATGAGGGACAACAAAAGCAAGTGGTAGACTATTTCCTGTGGCATACAATAGTGCAGACTGTTATTAATGGCCTTTCTCTGCAGATACCACATGTTCACCTTTCTTGAATCTTGTTTGGACCACAATCTGTGGTGCTCAAACAACTGTTGTCACTCCAGTTTCATCTGCTCACCAGTGAATTTCGACTGTACAAGCAATTCCCTGTATGGTGAACTCCGTGACATTATGGTGGTTGAAACCAGTGGCCCTTGTCAGGTGAGTGCTCTCAGGCTTTTTGAGAGAAAGATGAGTGTGAAGTTTCATGAAACACATAACCCACTCAAAGCCTGCAATTCCCACTTCTTGTTATTTCTGTGGGCAGCAATCAAATTTCTTACCATAATCAGAAACTAACTGATGGAACTCAGTATAATTGAGCCCATAATTCATTGTTAAGCATTTTATTGTGTATTTCTCTTCTTCCTGTCATGAATACTTGATTAACAGTTTATTTTGATAAGAAATTTCTCTTCTTCTGTGGTTTTTTTAATGCGATAGAACAAGGTATGGAACTTACTAAAATGGCTGCATTTCTCATCATCATACTATTCAAGACAGTTTGTATAGCCATCTCAATTCTTGCCTTATCAACAATCTACAGCTATCCTTCATTTTCTTTTATGGCTTTGCACCATATTAAATCTAGCACCAAAGAGAAATAATAGTTTATAAAACAGTAATATTTTGAAATTTTTTAGGAACTTATTAAGCTTATATGACATTTAACATATACAACTTAAGTGTCATATTTAACAACATTATGTGAGTAATGTGTGTAAATATTGTATGTTATTGTTCCATTTACAGAAATGGCCAAATGAGCTGAATTGAAATCAAGCGCTAGTATTGAACATGTTCGTATCTGCTCTACAGCCGTTGTTCAGATATGTCCCATATGACACCATGTAATGTAAACAGATTAAGAATTGGAAATCAATTTGTTCTTATGATTTGTACGTATATTAAGAAAGATCATTAAAAGTACTTATCAGCCAGGTACTGAAAAAGTTCTGCAATGATGACAAAAAGAAACTAAAAATTTATGTTTAAAAAACATACGCTTTGCAAAACAAACAATTGAAATGGCGGGCAGGAAGTGACAAAGTTGTAGCCAACATTCATGGTGCAAAAGGAAGTTTCCCAACGGCCTGGTGAGGATTAATAAATGTTCACATCTGCCCCCAGTTCGAATGTGCCCCCCTCTCCCTTTGTGAGGTACAGAGTGAAAATCCCGATGAGGAGCATTTTCAACAATATCTCTTAAGGGAAAAGAAGATTTTTGTCAATATTCATCCATGTACTAGCCTTATTATTACACTACACATGAACAACTGTTTGGTGAACGTCTTCAAATAATCAGAGTACATTTTTCAGTACCGTTGGTATCTACTACGGCCCAGGGATTTATTTTATTCTTTCGTACTTCGATATGTCGCAAAACTAACCTTAAAAGAGGTACGTTACGTTTTATATTCGTAATGGTAGCTATGTGTCAGCTCGTTGGACGGATGTGACCCCGTAATGTCCACAGCGTGCTTATGTCTGTGGAGAGTGAAGAAGTGGAAATATTTTGGAAGACATGCCGAGATATTTCGTGGATGTTTGATTCCGACACGTGATTATTTGTGCCCTGTTAGACTGCCAAGACCACGAATAAACACTTTTGGTCCCACAAGTCAAGTGCATCAAAGAATCATGTCGCCGGTTGAATATGCAAAAAGAATTGCAGCCGTTAAAGCAGTTGATGAATTTGTAAAGGTAATTAAGTTGAATGAATAATCATCTTTGTTAATTTATTCGACCGGATGTGTAGTGGATTTTATTATGTAATTCGTAGAAGCGTCGTGGTTAAGATACTCCTAACCTCAAGTTTTGAAATTGTGCGTTTGCGGTGTGTGTGTGTGCATGAAGAGTAAAACGTGATTTTTATGTATAATTTTACCGTTCTTATATTAGTGTACGTGACGCAAATAGTAGCCAGAGTTTCTGCGACCTTTTGTACGCATTGAATAAATATTAGGTTAGTGTGCTGTTTGCCCAACCGAAAAAATGCTGTTTAAAAGGATATTATAAAACAATACCTCACAATACAGTAATGAAACAACATGCTTAAACATTTGCCATGTACACTGACACAGCACGTTTAACCAAAATGTTCGTACCTGCCAACGAACCAACAATGCCTTAATTCTTGGAAGACGGTAATCTTTAAAAGTCACTGCCCTGGAAACTTGATGTTTCGTACTTACAGCTCTTTACATTTTTTCATTAATTCCCCGGATATATAATTGTTTTTTACAGTTCACTCCTACTCCAACGGAATGATGTGCTAGTTCTTTGAAACTGAAAATATGTGCACTGTATGCTTAGAATAGATGTCCAGTGAGATTTCTGGATGTGGCAAAGCTAACTAATATTTTCCCATCATCACTACTAGTTTTATATTGATTGGTTTGTTGATTTGAAGGTATCCTCCATGACCAGCATTGAAACCTTGTACAAAATGTTTTATGTGGTATCTTTTGAATTGGTCATATTCCTTCTGCAAGCTATTCTTTACCATATTGTGTCATCTGTGATTGAGACACACACACATGCACAATAGAAAATCACACCACTGACAGTAATGGGTTTGGATATCACATTATTTATGAACTGTATTCTTTACTGCAGATTTATGAACCTACAAAGAAGTACCCAGTTTGATAGTAAAATATTCTATGAAGTAATTTGTCTTTTAAGAAGTTATTTATTTCACAGAAGAAAATTGTTAGAATTGTGGCTGCTGCAGAGCTTAGAAATTCGTGTAGATGTCTGAGAGATTTGAAATTTTGCATCTGCCATGTGAATACAGGTTTTCATTAGTGAAGTTCAGTGTAAATACCAAGAAAAATTTCAAACACATTCATCTGTACGTAATATTAATACAAAGAATTAATACTGTTTTCATAGACCAATTGTCAGCCTTCATGTTTTCAAAAAAGTACATGCTGTACTGACATAAAAATATTCACCAGTTTACTACATTGACTGACAGGTCTGATGAAAGAAAGGCTCAAATTAAACCAGCATTAAGAAGATTCTTAAACACATACTCATTTTATTTGGGTAATGAATTTCTAACGTTTAAAAAGTCTTGTAATCGTATACAATGAATTTGGTGTAACATATGAAAGTTGTGTGTGTGTGAAATACTTATAATATTTATGTATTGAACTGGTTCTGTATATTTTGTATCTTTTGTGACTTATGCCACTTCCCTCTGTTGCTTTGACTACATTTTGGATCCATGGAATGTATAAAATTTAATCTGTATGTATGTGTATATGTGTGTGTGTGTTTATATGTATGTATGTTCCACTCATCCCATCCATCTGTTCATCCACACATCCATCTATCCATCCACCCATCTGTCAGTGCTGTATAATCTTAGATTGCATGGTAAAATAAACCACATAAAAATGACTTAAGTGGACTCTTTTGTAAATATGTTTTTCTGAACAGGATAACTACATTATTGGCATTGGAAGTGGTTCTACAATTGTATATGCGGTTGAGAGGTTAGGTGAGTACTGGTGACTGGTATCATATTTGTAATTAGAACAAAATTAATATTAACAAATTGAATTGAAAGTTGATCACAATGTTTAAATGCAAGAGAGGTTGCTTTTCTTTTCCAGCACAAAGAGTGAAAGATGAAAATCTTCATATTGTTTGTGTTCCAACATCATACCAAGCAAGACAGCTCATTTTGAGCCACAGGCTTCAGCTGGGAAGTTTGGATGTGTATCCCAAGGTAAAGTAACTTTCATTGTAGTTATTCTTGTGAGTATGAACTAATATTGGCTTATTTCTAAGGAGATATTTGGACCAAATGAAGATGGAGTAATAGAGAAATGGAGTAACTTACATAATGATGAGCTTTATCTTTCATACTCCCAGTCTCAAATTTTAAGGGAAATTTATCATTATGCTGAGGTAAGCACTACAAGATGAAGACATGGAAGAGAGCAGGTATAGCTTCACAGATTTTTAACTGTGACACTAGATATAGGTTTGTGGTTGTCGTCATGTGCTGTCTGTTTTGTCCCCAGTACCTGTTAGATAGGGGGTTGGATGGTCCCAAGTGACGGCCTTGATTTGATGGAAAGTAAAGAGACCTCCAACTTTGTTTGGAATTTCATTCAGTTATCTAGTCCATATTTTTACTGTGTTGAGAAGAACAAGAGAAGAAAGACATATAGTATGCATGGGAAAATAAGACATGTACACAGTTTTGGAGAGGAAGAGAACTTCAGCGGAAGAGACAGTGGTCTGGACTGAACTTGCTTAGGATTAAGTTAAGTCTTCTGCATATTTGCTGACAAGTCGTTAGGTTCCATAAAAAGGCAGGAAATTTCTTTAACAGCACTGAAACTGACTTTCTTGAGGAGTTGCTTGAAAGTATATTGCTGTCGAGTGATTATCAATCCTGCTGTATATTCAGGAGGTAATGGATTCAGATCTCAGTCCAAATCGTGGCTGTCCTGACTAAGGTTTTTGTGGTCTTGCTGAGCCCTTCAAAGTAAATAGATAATGCTTCAAATCAGGGCATGACTGCATAGTATGACCATTTTTATCTATATCACCTCCAGTTCATTATTCACTGTTCATTGTACCTTTCAGCATTTTGAATCTGAGTTCAAGTATGGTCCTATGCCATGTAAACATTCTTCCATATTCATTATTTTGATGTCTTGTGTACCACATGTCATAGTTGATTTGTTAGCACTTGTACTTTGTGTTTGAGGAGTTCCAGCTTCAGATTCTGCTGTTTAGGAATTTTTTATGCTTTCCTCAGTCCTATACCAGTAGATACTGGAATAGTAATGGTATAATTGCAATTGGAAATGTTATTTAAATGCATTGCACTATCATTCACATGCATCAATTTAGTGAAGATGTAACTGATTGGAAGGCCCAGCAAGGATGAAAACAACAAATTAAATTGAGAAAGAATAATGTATTGTTGAATGTGTGCTAGCAAATGTGTGAAAAGCTTAGGTTATTAAAGGGCATGAAGTGTTTGTAGTACAGATGCCTCAGTCAGCTTGAACTACTATCTAGAGAAATCAATATAT
>JGI24700J35501_10929909_pt1 | contig 10564 bp, 7 predicted proteins | sample TergutTh196P1_FD_35501 | JGI IMG/M metagenome (IMG submission 35501) | reverse complement strand
TTTTTTTATATACTTATTTCCAGAAGTCTTTACTTAATAATTCAGCTTGTAAGTTTTATTCACATTTGTGGGCAGTAGACACACATGTGATGTACAGAGTATTTATTATTTATGTTGGTATGTTTGGCATCGCAGACTTTGGTTTGATTGTTTAAAGTATGAAGTATGTGTGTGGTGTTGTGATAGATAATTTTAAATGAAGGTAATTTGTAGACTATGTATTTGCTCTTTTCATCCTTTTTGCTTTTGGGGAGTACTCATATGTTTTGTACTGGTGACAGAGTTTAAGATCTTTTCTTCAAAGACCAAGTTAAGAGAGGGGAAGGTCGTACTTTTCTCGAGGCCCATCACTACCTAAAGTGGCCTTGTGAGTGTTGGTGGTGAATAGTCTGCTTGTCAAATTCAGTATGCCTCAGTTTCTCTACCCATATTTTCTGTCAAATTCAGTATGCCTCAGATATTTAAGTTATGCTGGCTTTTTGTAAAATTCAGTGTGCCCCACTTTCTCCAGTCTTGCTTGCTGTCTGTCAAATTCAGAATACCACGGTCCTTCCAATCATGCTCTGTGGTGAATTCTGTATGTCTAATTTCCTCCAGTCTTGCTTGTTGTCTGTCAAATTCATTATGCCTCAGTTCTTCCAGTTTTGCATGCTCTTTCACATTCAGTATGCCTTAGTTTCTCCAGTCTTGCTCTTTGTCAGATTAAGCGTGCCTTATTTCCTCCAGTTATACTTGCTGTCTTCAAATTCAATATGCTTTAGATTCTCCACTTGTGCTGTCTGTAAAATTCAGTATTCCCCAGTTCTTCCAGTCTTGCTTCCTATCTGACATACGGTGTACTTCAGAATATGCCTCAAATGAAGGTCTAATGGTGTTAGGTGACATTGATGGAATTCATTTATAAGGTTGGAGCACCCATCAGATGGATATTCTTTCTCCCAGCGATAAGACGGTGGCTAAAAGAGGATGCTTGCTGTAAGTTTAATATGAACTTTTGAAATTTGTGTGTGGTAGTTGCAAACTGGTATTTTCTACATTATTACCACTTTGGTTTTATTAGAGGTGATGATAGTGGATAGCAAGCAGAGTGGTGTCCTAACTGTGGAATCCATGTTTTTTATCAGTTACATTAGGTTCTGATTCCCCCCCCATGTCTGTACATAGCACACTCAACAGTATTAAGTGTGGTATATTCTGTTCTTAGTATTTTTGTCATGTTGAAAATGAAGGTTATATTGCACAGTTTTTGCATAATTACAGGAGGTCTTTACCAATCAGATATTATGTATAAATTACTTTGGTGGCATGGAACTACAATCTTTCATACTCTGACCAAACATTGTTACTGATGACAGCAGGCATGACTGTAACTGCAAGTGCTATGGCCACGTGGTGCCCACAGTTTGTTGAGCCCTTTATTTTGAAGTGATGTATGATCTGTGTCTCCAGATCTTACAAGGAAAGAAGAAACATATTACAACCAGTTCAACTGCCATTATGGCACGACATATGAAGTGATAACCATTCCTAATGATCCACACTCATTTCTGAGCTGTGGTGAAGATGGGACAGTTAGATGGTTTGACTTACGCATGAAAGACAAATGCAACAAACCCCAGTGTAAAGAGGTGAGCGCAGATCTTTCTGAGGTAAAAATGATATTCCATACCAGTAACTGGTGTAACCTGATACATAATAATGTTAATGTTGCAGGATATCATGATTACATGCCAGCGGGCTGTGACAGCTTTGTCTGTGAATCCTGTAGCACCTTATCAACTTGCAATTGGGTGTTCAGACAGTACAGTTCGAATGTTTGACAGACGTATGCTGGGAACAAAGGCCTCAGGTATACAGCTAACAACTATTTGTAAGTGTAGGCTGTGGTCAAGTTTTTCAAGGATGTAAAAAAAATGGCAAACTATACAGTTCTGGATTCTGTTTATGAAACAATGTTTATGGTTTTGTTCAGGAGCAGCAGATGCTGGAGGAGCGCTGCGACCACTGTGCTCATTCACTGTGCCCAGCTTTGAAGACAGATCATATCGAATAACCTCACTCAGTTTCAGTCCTGAGGGAGAGGAGGTTCTTGTGAGCTATTCATCTGATCATCTGTACCTGTTCAGTGTCAAAGTAAGGATTGATCACGTTAACAAGGCAGTGTAATGCAGATTGTTTTCTTGAATTTAATTTAAAATTCTGGGCTTGGTATCTTGTATTGCTGGCTCACTTGGTAACATATAGGCTATTATTGTTTTTGTCCCTTGTTTAGATGAGTTGTAGGTTATTGTTCAAAATGGGTTGTAGATGTATTGTAATTTCTTACCAATTGTAAATTGTATTCAGTTTCTGTATAACAATCTTGAAAGGTGATTCATCCTGTTATGTTGTCAACATTAAAACAGTAAGACTGTTATGTTTATCAAACACAACTTATAAGTGGTGTTCAATGGATATAATAGTAGGTTTTTTTGTTTTATTTCTGTGTACCTGCTGTTTCAATTACTTTTGCAGTTCTGTGAAATCTTATGCCAGTAACAATGGTTCCATTCAAGTTCATCATACCAAATTTATTCAGGTGATATTCACTCTTTTTAAGTAACCATTTCACTCTGGAAATATTAGCTACTATGTTATAAGTGTCTGCAAATAAATAAGTGTTATCTTCATCTTGTGTGTGTGTGTGTGTTCACACACATGCATGTGCTCTTGTGATTTAACACATACATCAGTGCATTGTCCATATTAGAAGTATAAGAAGGTGTATTACCAGACTTTTTAAAGTAAGGCTCATGCTTGTTCCATTATCAGTTTCTTGCCTCTCGAACACTTTGTAATTCAGAACACTTTACCAGCACATTTGATGGCACATCTTATGGAAGGATGTTGTGATTGTCTGTTGATATTAGGACCATGGCAGCATTCCACTTAAATCTAACTCTCCTGCTGCTGCTGCTGCCGCTGTACAGCAGGAACTTGAAAAGAAAGGAACTCAGGGACCCTCTGCACCTGTTCGGAGACTGAGACTGAGAGGGGACTGGTCAGACACTGGACCTGATGCTCGCCCAGAGAGAGAAGGTGGTCGTCGAGGAGGTACAAACTAATATGTTTTTCAAAATAGTGAAACTCACTTTCTCTTTCAGTATGTAACTCACGCTACATAAGTGACAGCCTGTGAAAGAAATGATGCTGTGATGCAAATGTGTAGGATATTGTAAAACACATTTCATGAGGGGGAACCAGAACTCAGAGTACACATTTATAATGTACTAGATATGTTCATGCATATGTACTGTCATCAGTGTTTTGAATAAAAACTTCTTCAACATAGCAGGACGTGTCTTGAACAGCTATGTACCTGTGAACTTGTCACAGTTGTACGCTGTGCACTTGCTGATTAATTACAAAACAGTATGTGTTCACCAGCATAATATATCTTTGCTTCCTAGGAGGATCACTGATTAGTGAATATATAAATGAACACAGACAGCATTCTTATCTAAATTAAATAGTTTGTTGATTCAAATGGTAGTACTCACTGAAATTACACCACACAGGGTACAAACTTTGAGAACTGTGCTTTTCTGGGTTATTACACAGCAAGTAGTGGTAATTTCTTACCGATGTTTCACGCTGTCCCAAAACGTTGGTATATATTACCACTACTCACTGTGTAATAACCCAGAAGAGCACACATCTCACGTACTTCATGGCAGCAGCCTGAAATTGTGGTAATAACTTTGTTTCAGCATTTTGTAGGAATATGCTGCCTCCATCTTCAAGGTGACTGAGTTGTGTTTAGGTAGAGATGGAAGTGCTTGGAAGGGCCTTATGTTATGCCGTTTACTTTAGTCACTTTGAATTTTTAATTCCTATTCGCTTAGCACAAGATCTGCCTCTTCGTCCCTTACTGTAGCTTTGTTCTGCTATAATACTGCAATTTTTCTGGGCACATTTTTTCCAAGTCACTTTAGCAACCACCTACACCTAATTTAGTGACTCTGAAGAAGCAGCACATTTCTCCAAAACTTTGGAATCAATGTATTACCTTACACAGTGTAATAAGGCAGAACACTAATTGAAGCAACACCTGCTATGAAATTCTGAAAACTAATGGCCTGTTAGTTAATTACAGACGCATCTGTGCCTTATTATTCACATGTGTTTTACAGTTTGCATACCAGCTGGCCTGTCCAAATGCATTGTATTAAAGTTGCCGATGCTATATTAAGTTTTAATTGTCTGGTTATTCATTCTAGAAATTGCACAAGCCCGGCCTACTCTGCATGCAACTTTAATGCAGCGCATGACAGATGTTCTTTCACGGATGTTGAATGATCCTGCAACCCGGGCAGCTCTCAGCGGGGGTGGTGAAGACTCACTAGAGGGGGATGAGAATCATGCAGCTGAAGCTGAAACAGTCGCCCCACCTTCAACAGAGCCTTCACCTAACACAGCTCCATATCAGCTTGTGTCGGATGAGACTGCTTCCACATCTCAAGCTTTCTTATCCAGCTCAGTGTCTGCACCACAACATCCTGGGCTATCTGTCCATTCCCCCATCACTGAAACAGTCAGCCCCAGTAACGACAATGTTCCATCCAGTAGTAACATGTCATCTGTTTCATATTCCAGTAATAATTCAAGTATACCTTACATATCCAACACTGTAACTGAAAGTACTAATGCTCTTGATCTTTCCCAAGTTCCACAGTTAAACCTGTGTTCCTCTGAACAGCCTATATCTGGTGGTACATTAGGTGCAAGTGAGAGATATGAGGCTGATAGTGAAACTATGCTACCTGGACAAAGTGTTCCTAGTCAAGATGTCCACAGTGAAAGTTCCAATGCCAGCAGAGCTTCTCCAGCATTGTTGCAGGATTCTGAACTTGTTCATCACAATATCAGTAACTTACAGGATCAGTTGTCTACCATGAGGGAGGGATTTATTGAAAGGTAATTTTGACATACCTTATAGTTCATTCTGTATGTGCTTCTGCTCACTGCTCTAATTGAAAATACAACAGTAATGCATTTTTGGAGGTAAGAGCTTAAAATTAATGTTGTGGGAAATCTTAAACTTCCAGGTTTTGTGTGAAGTATTTTATTGTATTGTATATTTAAAAATACTGCTGTGATATGAACATGAGTATTTAAGGCTATATGCCAGGTCTTTTCTCATCCATTTTGTCGTGTTTCTTCCCTTTGGTGCTACATAATATATAAAAATTTATGGTCGTGTTCAGGACAGGAATGATAAAAGTTACTTATATAACCTCAGAATGACTATCAGTAAAGTAAGTAGCTATGGCTGGGAAGACCAAGATTCAGTTTCTGGCAAGGGGCAGGTCTGGAGCACACCCAGGCTTGTGTTTGAGAGTTGTTGGAGGTAAAGTAATGAGAGAGTTGAGCTGATACTATTGAATATCATAGCCTGGATTGCTTATGCAAGCATTGAGACTAAGTTTGTGCAATTAGGTATGAATATAAATTTGCTGGCTGTTACATCAAACCTTCCCCTGGAGATTAATATTTGTCCATCATATGTAACTCTGGCTGTTGCTATTCTTGAATAAAATGTCTGGAGTTCTCCTGTGCCATGTGTACGTTATGCATTTGCATGAGCATTGTTTGCTGTGTGTTTTATAACTTTTGTGCTCAATAAACAAGGGCAAAGTCCCCATGCATGCAATGACGGCATTTGGCGGAGTGTCGGTGTAATTCATCTCACTGCTAACCTTAGCAGTAGATGGGCACGGGAGGTCAGCTACATGCACTGCCTGCTTTACCCCCAGGCAAAGTGCCGCTGGTACCCATTGAATATGAGGCTGGGTGGGCCCCATAGGCAGTCTGTATGCTTTGCAGAAGAAATAAATCTCTTGCCATTGCTGGGAATCAAACCCCAATTTGTTGGTTTTCGATTACAAAACCTCATGACTACGCTATGCCCTCTTCCCTTGCTAAATAAACACCAATATTAAACAGGAAAAGACCCTGAAATATCTTTGTCAAAGGATGTTGGAAAGATATGACTTGAGTTTTGAAAAGTGTTATATTTAGTGCATTTCTTCCCTTCAGTTTCAGCCTAATCACTTGGCAGAAAAGTGTGAACTTATTGACCAGTTTGGGTATGTACTAAGAAGTAGTTATGTCACTTCTGCAACATGGACATGAATTACTTTTATACGAAAGTGAGGAAGTGTGAGAAGTTAAAAGCCTAAATCCGATGTGTAAAAGGATTTGATTAAGTTCATTTTGCATGAATCCACAAATACTCACCCTGTGGCCTTGGGGAAGTAAAGACAGATGGCAAGTACATTTTTACTCTCAGTTCGAATGTATTAACCCTAACAGTTCTGTAAACAAATGATTTATTGACTTATGTAATGTGCAGAAAATAAAATTAAATAATGTATTACTTTTGTTATCTGATAATGTGATTTTTAAATTCCTCCAAAATATTTGTGTATAGCATACTACATGTCAGTGAATTTTGTTAAATGATTAGTAGATATTGCTTGCATTTTTGGGGAGCCCTGTTAATGGTTGCAGAGGAATTTTATTATCATGTGTGTAATCAGCATGAATTTCAGGCATGGGAGTGAGCCAGCTGTCAGCCTTGTATATTCAGACAAGAGTTCAACTGGTGCCAAAATATCTCTTGGTTTGGGGGATGAGGTGAGCCGTGAATTACACGAAAACAGCACTAGCAACTCACCACCAGGTAATAATGAAGACCAGAACTGTGTCATGTTTGAAATATGTAGTACAATGCTCCCTGATAATTGGTTTGAACTGTAGATGTTATGTTGTGTCCGTTGACATGAAGAGGTGGACATGAATGTGGCAAGTTTGTAAGAATTTGAAAGGAGGTTGTTGTGAATTTTATTTTGAGGCTGTCTTACAGGTAGTGATGAAAACCACAAAGACTTAATGATAGCCTGTAATTTATCCAATTACCGAACCAGGCACATTTTGAAGACAAATCTTGTGTTTTACGACTGTAACATTCTGCCTTGTTAGCAGAGTCTGATTGAATTGTAGATAATAATTTGAATGTAATTTCCAACTGATCTTGTTCCTGGAGAGGTAGATTTTGTACCACAATTTCTCTTGATTCTTTGGTCATCTAAAAGTATGTTCTGTAGTTAAAATGTCATGTGTTTTAACAATTTATTCCATTATTTCAGAATGAAATCCATCTTGTTTGACCCTTATTTGCAGCCAATGTGTAATACATGCTTTTATCTATTTTCATGTACCGTTGGATAGATCCAAAATACGTACTATTGAAACAAAGTATATGGAGTATACGTGGGTAATCTGTCACCAGCAGTCAATTTGAGGAAAATGTTTCCTGCCAAGCATAACCATATGTTCATTTCCATATGGTGATTATGATTTTGTGCTTTGTCTCAACATTAAAAAACAGGCTTCATCTCTGAGGCTTGAGGCTGCAGGTTCTCCAAAGTATTGCTGACCACTAGTTGGAATACATGGTGTTATAACCCAGAAGCCCACAGTGTAATTTTTATTGCCATGAAAACCTCATACACGTTTTTGTACATATATATACATACGTGTGCGCACTTGCAGTTTTTTAGTGTCCACACTTGTGTTGAACTGAAATGTGGTTCTGAAACAAGTTCTTTATCCTACTTATAGAAATGGGTGTCAGAGAAACTATACCTAGTCAGCCTTCAAAACTTCAAAATGTAATGGAGGGAGATGATGCAGTGCCAGGAACTAGTCAAGACATGTCTGCTAGCACACAGGATCCAGCCAACAGGTCCAGTGGTAGGCAGAGTTTTTGCCACGATTTCAAAATTGGAAACATTCCAAGTAGATTAAGGTGTGTTTTTTAATATGCTGAAGGCATCCCCCCTGTGCCATCATATCTGATTTGATGTCATTCTTCTCAGTCATTTGTCATCTAGATGTGAACTTTTCCACTGTCATCTGGTTGCTAACATTGCTAGGAGATTTTGAGGCATTATGCCATTGTTTGCACTCATGAAGTTTGTGATAGATTGTGAGTTGAGGATTTTTTAATTTTTTTCAAGAAAAATATGTTTTGTTTTGAATGTGCTTTGTGAGTAGCTGATTCCCAGTTCTGATCCTGACTTTATGTCTCACACTTATTACCAAGAACTTTTTTTAACCCTTTGGTGATTAACATGCCCATCACGCAATGTAATGCTCGGGATGCCGAACGACAGTATAGCTGACAGCCTATGGTGGCCTTTATTATGCCGGCCCTATGTGAATTCTGTTTTTCTGCACATCATACCAGGCATTTAATTCCAGTGCAAAAGGGTTAAGGGAACCTTGAATAAGAGAACAGTTGGCATGGCTGTCATTATAGTGTAATAACGAACGTGTCAATTTTAGCTCTCTGATATCTCGTAATTGATAAAAATGGCAGAAGAAAGCTTATAAATTTTAATTGACTTACAGATTATCTTGTGTTGTGTGTTTCTCAATTTTTGCAAGTTTTGGTATTTCCACAGCCATGCAGTTGCGGATCTCATTCCTGTGGGTAATGATGCCGCATCACTGGGTCATAAACTGATTGCCCATTGACAGAGAGTCATATACCAGATGAATATAATTTTGTACTCATATTTTGATTCAGTTGAATGAAAATATTCTTCTGAGGTCCCACTGTGATCCTCTGAAACCAAAGATTAACTTGTCTTACATGCATTTTGCAACTTTTTACTTATTTGAAACATTGTGTGTACTTTTCTGTATCCTATGGGAGATATCTGGACAAAAATCAGGCAAACTGAACTTCAAATGACTGTGAATGCTGCATTCCAATGCTGGACAGGTTACATTTCATCACCATTGTGATATTCCTCAGTAAGAATCTGTGTAACCTTTATAATCAGTTCTGAAAATAAACTAAAAGCATAGAATAATGTTTCTATATGTGTAAGAAGACTGGAATTTTATAAGAGGTGTGAAAAGTAATTTTGCATTTTATTCATTATGTAGCACATGTGAGGGAGAACAACCAACATACAGGGTTTTAGTGGGGAAACCTGATGGAAAGAGACCACTGGGAGGATCTCAGCGTAGATGGGGGGACATTAAACTGGGTATTAAACAGACAAAATATGACAAGATTCATCTGGCTGAGGACAGGGACCAATGGCAGGCATTTTGAACAACTTTGGGTTCTTTACAGCATGGCAAATTCCTTGATTAGCTGAGAAACTATTAGCTTCTCAATAAGGACTATGCTGTATAAAGTTACGGTTATTTCATTTAATCTTATGTAGGTGGATACTGTCAATTGTTTATTGTATGTTTTATGTTGTTTGCACAGAGTGCATGAGAGTAACACATCAGGAGGTCATGAGGTAATATGTACAAATAGTATTTGTACATATTACCTGAGTGATTTTTTAAAACTTTGAACCTGAGGATGGTGTAACCTAGGCCAAAACATGTCATTCTATTAGTTGTGTTTAGACTGTTACCAGCTTTGTGCATTGAGTTACCAAATAACACAACAAGATGTCACACATTAAAAATAGGCTTATTGATTTTCTAAAAAAACAGTTCATGATACAGAACAATCATTTGTGATATGGAATTGTTATTGGGATACTGTTTGAATTTTTTTATAGTTTTCTGCAGTCTCACCAGGCAAATACCAGACTAGTTCCCCCAGTTAAGCCATGTTGCATTCCAAGTTATTTTTAATTCATCATTCTCTAGTTGCCCCACCACTGATGCTGTATAGTCTTATACAATGACAGCATCATAAAACAACTCACTAAAAGAATGTCACAGTCATGAATTAAGTAAATTGAGATGTAAGTATGTGAAATAACAGCTGTGAGCAACATAATTATAAGTGTGTGTATCAAATCCTGGTAGAGTAGGGTGTGGAATGAATAGTACACATATATTAGTTGGAAATATGACATTAACCATTCTTTTCACTGGAGAAGATGTAGTTGTCTCATTTTTACTTTTTAAATTGAGAGCACAAGCTGGCATAACATTTTCTTCGTATGGCCTAAACATTTAAATAACCTGTTTTATAATCTTTGGAAATATGATGATTATTATCATTTTATAATAACCAGTTTAGTTTCATTTTGTTTTTAGTAATACAATACTCTCATTAGTAGTAACAGTACAATTATCCATGTCAATGTCTTGTTCATTGAACCATTTAGTTTAGTTATAACAGTAAAACAGACTCTAGAGGCCTTATTATTTTGCATTTAAAATTACTGTGCAATTGGAAGAGATTCCTGAACATGAAATATGTCTTATGTATTCTCATTTGTGTAAGGTCATCTGTCTAACTCGATGAAATTTTGTAGCTCAGTTTGCAGAGTTTCTGTGGACTCACAACATCTCATGGTGTGTGTGGAAATAAAATGCCAACTAGATGCAACAGATGTTTTTTTATTGCAGATCTTATTGCTTGCTCAACATGTTTCAAGCACCATTATGCCCATCATCAGGAGCTCGAGAGTATTATACAGATGGTTGCTGCCTGTGGTATTTGGTGCTTTGGTTTTCAAGTTGTCGGTATGGT
>JGI24700J35501_10929911_pt1 | contig 10574 bp, 10 predicted proteins | sample TergutTh196P1_FD_35501 | JGI IMG/M metagenome (IMG submission 35501) | reverse complement strand
GCTGGCGGCGGCGGTGGCGGCGGTGGCGGAACTGGTGGCGGCGGCGGCGGTAGTGCTGGCGGCGGCGGAACTGGCGATGCTGGCGGCGGTAGTGTAAGTGCCGCTAACCCCGATGTTGACCCCTCTATGTTGCGTGCTGTTGTACAGCCATCTAGCCTTGTTATGCCGTCAACTGGCGGCAACCAAATACAGCAAGGCGGCGTTACGTTAGATCTTTCTAACGTTGCAGGCGGCTACTTTATGGTGCGTTACGAAGGCACAGCATCTCGTATAGCTATGCAAATAGAAAAACCAGGCACAAACGACACCTATAATTTTAACATTAGAACCGACGGACAATGGGATCCGTTTACTTTCTCGCGCGGAAACGGCACGTACACTATTAGTATCTTGGAAGAAGTGCAAGACCGAATGTTTGCAATGGTGCTAAATACCACCGTTGATGTAAATCTGCAAAATCCGCTTTCGCCGTTTTTGTTGCCTAATCAATTTATAAACTTTAACCGCAACTCGCAAGCGGTAGCATTAGCGGCACAGCTTGCACAGGGTGCAGTTACCGAAATTGACGTTATCTCCGCTGTATACGAATATATAATTGCCAATATAGAGTACGATTTTACACTAGCAGCTCAAATAATGGGCGGGCAAGTTGTAACCTATGTGCCAGATGTTGACCGCACTTTGCAAATACGGCGCGGCATCTGTTTTGATTACGCCGCACTAATGGCGGCTATGTTGCGGGCCCAGCGGATTCCCACAAGGCTAGAAATTGGCTTTGTTACAGGCGGACTCTTTCACGCTTGGGTTAGCGTAAGCACCCGCGACGAGGGCTGGGTGCGTATTGCCCACTTTAGGGGCGATGGCTCGTTTGAACTTATGGATCCCACTTTCTCTGCTGCTGGTGCGGATAACGCTTTTGTTGGCGACGGCACTAACTATTCCACAATGTTCATACATTAAAAGTTAAGTCAAAAGTTAAATCAAACGTTAAAATTTTCAGCAAGATTTTCAGCTATATTGCATTTGCGATGTGGTTGACAAAATAAACTTAGCAATACAAGCAATACAAGCAATACAAATATACGAGAGGAGGGCGGCGGTTTTTCTATAGGTTATGTTCTGCCTATAGATTTCCTCGCCAAGTTTTTATGAATGAAAAAACCAAGAGCAGAGATACCTTGTCGTTTTCTGAAATATCGGCGTTTTGTGCACAAATGTCCATGATACTAAAATCGGGAATATCGCTTGCCGAGGGTATAGGCATTATGCGTGATGATGCCGAAAACCCTGACGGAAAAAGCATTTTAGCTATTATCCACGATGATGTTGAAAAGGGTACGCCGTTGTTTACTGCACTAGAAAAAACAGATAAATTTCCCGATTATATGCTGACCATGATAGAAATAGGCGAAGCAACGGGAAAATTGGAAAACGTTATGGAATCGCTTACAAGTTACTACGAACGTGAAGAGGCTATTGCAAGAACTATTCGTAGTGCTGTTGCTTACCCGCTTGTGATGATTGCCATGATGTTGGCGGTTATTATTATTTTGATTGTGCAGGTAATGCCAATATTTAGCGAGGTTTTTCAAGGGCTGGGCGCGCAAATGACGGGCTTTCCGCTGGCTGTTATGAACTTTGGGCAAGCACTTTCCAACTATAGCATGGTTATAGTGATTGTTCTTGTTGTTATCGCCGCCGCCTTGCTAATAATGCGTTCTACCAGGGCTGGCAAAGAGGCACTAGTTAAATTTAAGGAAAATTTTATTTTTACCCGCAGTTTGTACGCCAAAATTGCATCTGGCAAGTTTGCATCGGCGATGTCGCTTATGCTGGCAAGCGGAATGGACACCGATAAAAGCCTAGAAATGGTGCATAAATTGGTAGATACGCCGTCTATACGTGTCAAAATAGCTAAATGCCAAAGATTATTAGCAGACGGCACAAATTTTTCCGATTCGCTTGTCCACGTGGGAATGTTTTCGGGCGTGTATGCTAGAATGGTCAGCGTAGCATTCAAAACGGGTGCAATGGATAATATAATGGAAAAATTAGCTGTCCGCTACGAAGAAGAAACCAATGCACAAATAAATAACATCATCTCTATCGTCGAGCCGTCTCTTGTTGCGGTGCTTTCGGTTATCGTCGGCGTTATCCTGCTTTCTGTTATGTTGCCTTTAATGGGAATTATGGCGGCTATAGGTTAAAAATAGGCTAAAATAGGCTAAAAATAGGCTAAAAACAGGCTAAAAAACGAGGTGCAATTATGGGTAAAAAAAATAGATTTGGCGGACAAGGCAAACGCCGTGGCGGAGTTATGGGAATTTTACTTCCGCTAACCTTTTTTGTTGCTATTGTTGTAATGTTCAACATGGGCATATCGCAACTTACGCAAGCAAACGAAGAAGAAGCACTAAACGCAACCAGACAAGCAGTTGTGCGGGCTGCCGTGCAATTTTACGCACTAGAGGGCAGATACCCGCCAACTTTAGACTATCTAATTACTCGTTTCGGCTTACAACTAGACACAGAGCGGTTTATTATACATTACAACGCCTTTGCATCTAACGTAATGCCGCAAATTACCGTGCTGCCAAGAGATTTTTAGCGGGGACAAACGGGCGGATTGATTGGAGGAGCGAACGGGCGACCGACCCGCCTGTCGGACGGGCAGGGGACGGTCGCCCCTACGAGACATCGGAAATTTCAACAATGTTGAATTTTGCCAGTAGCAAAAGGTAGCTATATAAAAATTTAGCGGGTCAAGGGGCGCGCTCCTTGCGGGGTGTGGGGCAGCGCCCCACGGTTTTAATCTTTCAAAAAGGGGTTTTTCACATGAATTTAAGGGGTGGTAGAAATCGTCGCCACATTGTAGATGTTTTGTTTACGCTTGCTTTGTTTTGCGTTTTTGCGGCGGCATCGTTGATAGTTGTTTTTATTGGTGCGGACGTTTACCGTACAGCGGTCGGCAGGGTAGACCGTGGTTTTGAAGTGAACACCACGTTAATGTTTGTCGCAACCAATATTAGGCAACGTGATACTTACGATGCCGTGCGGGTAGACCAAATAGAAGGGCTACCCTCGCTGGTTTTACAGCAAAATATAGGCGAAAACACTTTTGAAACTTGGATATTTCATCACAACGGTGCATTACGGGAAATTTTTGTAAATGTTGAAAACCGTGCGGTGCTTTCGCTGGCGGCAGGTCAGCATTTAGTAGATGTGTATTCTTTTGATATTGAACTAGTAGACGAGCGGCTAGTAGCAATAACAGCAGGTAGCGCCGACGGAACAACCGCAAGAATGGTAGTGGGCTTGCGTAGCGGTAGCTCTAACGGAGGTGTGTAATAATGGGTAGGTCAAAATCTGGGCTGTTTTTAATGGAACTTATAATAGCAATAGCTTTTTTTGCGGTTTCTAGTGCTATTTGCATACAGCTTTTTGCACTGGCGCATTCGCTTAGTGCCCGTAGCATTGCAACGCAAATGGCAGTTATCAACGCCCAAACCGCCGCCGAAACATTCAAAGTTGCGGCTGGCGATATGGACTATTTTGCACGGCTGCTACAAGCGGATCTGGTTTCGGATAGCATAGTGGCAAACTTTGATTCCAACTGGACTAGAACGACAGTTGCCGAAAATGTCCAATATAGTATGTTTGTGTACCAAAATATTGTAAACAACATGGCAACCGCCATTATAACTATATCCAACCGAACAGACGGCACAGAGGTTTACAGTTTAACCGTAAATAAATACTTGGGGCTAGGAGTGAACTAAAATGAAATCTTCGATAGGTAGCGTTAATATTGGCGGCTCTTCTATATTGGTTATTTTTGTGTTGCTGTGCCTTACCACCTTTGCAACATTGGCAATGGTTTCGGCAACCGCTAACTATAGAATTTCTGCCCGAACCGCCGAGGCCTCTACCGCCTACTATGCGGCGGATTCTTATGCCGAGGAACTTTTGGCACAAATATCTCTTATAGTAAATACCGAAAACGACTTGAATATTATAGAGCAAAGACTTTCCGAACTAGGTGCAACGCTGGAGGGTAATATTATCTCCTATACTGTTCCTATTGACGAGGTTCTTTACATGGAAATACAATTAGAAATGACTAACCCAGGTTTGCGTATTATCGCATGGGTAATGAACGCCGATTACGACCCAGAACTATTTGGCACGGACGGCTTAAATGTATGGCCTGGTTAATGTAATGCAAACTTAAATTTATGATTACGCATTAAAGGAGCGTGTTTTTATTGGACATAATGGATATTTTATCCGAGGCAGTAAAGAACCAATCATCGGATATATTTATAATTGCTGGAATGCCTGTAACGTACAAAATTAACGAAAAATTTGTTGCTACTGATACAAAACCGCTAAACTCGGAAGATACCCAAGGGTTAGTAGCTAGAATATACGATAATATAACTACCTCTAGTTTGGATAAAGTAAAAAAATTGGGCGACGACGACTTTTCTTTTGCATTGCCTGGGCTAAGCCGTTTTAGAGTAAACGTGTACAAACAGCGTGGCTCGCTGGCGGCGGTTATTCGGGTTATCCGTTTCGATTTACCCAAACCCGAGGCGGTGGGCATTCCCAAAACTGTAATGGATTTAGCCGATCGCCGCAAGGGGCTTATTTTGGTAACTGGCACGGCGGGTAGTGGAAAATCCACTACATTAGCTTGTATGATAGACCGCATAAACCGCAGCCGTTCGGAACACATAGTAACGCTGGAAGATCCACTAGAATACTTGCACCGCCACGATAAAAGCATAATAAGCCAACGGGAAGTGCATACAGATACCGAAAGTTACGTTAAAGCGTTACGAGCATCGTTGCGGCAGGCACCCGATGTTGTTTTGCTAGGCGAAATGCGCGATCACGAAACTATCTCTGTTGCAATGACCGCCGCCGAAACGGGGCATTTAGTGTTTTCTACTTTACATACCGTTGGTGCGGCAAACACAATAGACCGTATAATAGACGCTTTTAACGCCAACCAGCAAAACCAAATACGCATACAGTTAGCAATGGTTTTGCAAGCGGTTATTTCTCAACAACTATTGCCCACCGTAGACGGCAAACTAACCCCCGCATTCGAAGTTATGATAGTAAACAACGCCGTCCGCACAATGATTCGCGACGCAAAAATACACCAAATTGATTCTGTAATACACTCCTCTTCTGCCGAGGGCATGATAACATTAGATTCCTACCTAATAAACCTACTAAAAGCAGGTAGAATATCCGCCAAAACAGCAATAGCGTACAGTTCTAACCCAGAATTAATGGCAAAGAAAATTTAATGCGGAAACAACTGCAAAACCGTGGGGTGCTACCCCACACCCCGCAAGGGACTTCGCCCCTTGACCCCGTAAAATTTTGTGGGTTTTTAGGTTAAGGTAATGACGTTGAAATTTTTCGTTTGCATTTGTGATATTTTGCCGTAGGGGCGACCGTCCCCTGCCCGTCCGTTAGGCGGGTCGGTCGCCCGTTTTCCCATTCCTTACACACGGGCGGATAATATCCGCCCCTACGAAAATTCAAAGAATATGCACAATTTTCGTTCAACATTGTTAAAAAATTTAGCGGGTCAAGGGGCGCGCTCCTTGCGGGGTGTGGGGCAGCGCCCCACGGTTTTAACCTTTCATATGTTTCATATCTTCGCCGCATCGTGAATAACATCTTGCATACTGAAAAGACCCTTTTCTTTTTTTGCTATGAATTGTGCCGCTTTTAGTGCACCTGTTGCAAAAACTTCACGGGATAGTGCTTGGTGGTTAAATTCTATGACTTCGTTGTAGCCAGCGAAAATTACTGAATGTTCGCCAGTAATTGTGCCGCCCCGTATTGCGTGGATTCCGATTTCGGCGTTGGTGCGTTTTTCGTGGCGGGGCGAGCGGTCGGTGATGTAGTCTAGGCGTTGGGGTAGCCCCTTGTTGATGGCATCTGCCAAAGCTATTGCTGTTCCGCTGGGTGCATCTTTTTTTTGGTTGTGATGTTTTTCCAGTATTTCTATGTCAAAATGCGAATTGTAGAGCAAATTAGCCGATTTTTGCAAAATGCTCATCAATAAATTTATCCCTAGTGCCATATTTGCCGATTGCAAAATGGCGATTTTTTGGGCGGCGGCTTTTATTGCGGTGTAATTCTCGTTTGTTAGCCCAGTAGTGCAGATAACTAGTGCCAATTTTCGTTTTATGCAATATTCCAGCACAGCGGGTACAGCCTTATAACTGGAGCAATCCAGCACAACATCGGCAGCCGCCGTGCATTCGTTCAAAGTTGTGTATATGGGAAAATTTTTATTTGTAACAACGTTTGCCGTGTCAACGCCCACTATAATTTCGCAATTTGTGTGTTTTAGGGCGGATATTGCTATTCCTAGCCTGCCCATACAGCCGTTTAGTATAATCTTGGTTTTTTTTGTCATAGTAGCCCATACCTTTCCATTTCTTTCGTTAGATTTTCTTGCAAAGTGCTGTCTATTGTGGTTAATGGGCGGCGGCAGTTGCCTACCTGCAAGCCTAACATATTTAATGCGGCTTTTACGGGCATGGGATTAACGTCCGCAAACAACTGTTTTATTAGCGGTAGCATAGCCAGCTGCATTTTGGCGGCGGTTGCCGTTTTGCCGTCAAGGTAGCTAAAAATCATATCGTGAACCTGTTGCGGGGCAATGTTGGCTATTGTAGAAATAACGCCCTTTCCGCCTAGTGAAAGCACTGGCACAATGTGGTCATCGTTGCCAGAATACACGTCCAAATTATCGCCGCAAAGTGCCAAAACTTCGGCTATTTGCGTTATGTTGCCGCTTGCCTCTTTTACTGCCGCTATATTGGGAATTTTGGCAAGTTCTGCCAGCGTTTCGGGCAACATATTAAGCGACGTGCGCGACGGCACATTATACAAGATTATCGGTAAATCCGTTTTGGCGGCAATTAGGCTAAAATGCTCTATTAGTCCCCGTTGCGAGGTTCTGTTGTAATAGGGCGTAACCAGCATAATTGCATCTACTCCAACTTGTTCCAACCGCTTGATAAGCCCTAAAATATTGCGGGTATCGTTGCCGCCCGCACCCGCTATAACTGGAACCTGCCGACCTTTTTCCTTTTGTTCCTTAACCGCTTGCACCGCAACACGGGCAACTTCTACGTGTTCATCGTTATCCAAAGTAGAAACCTCGCCCGTTGTTCCGCAAGCAATAATCGCATCTGTGCCGTTCTCTATCTGAAACTCTATCAACTTCCGATAAGCTTCCTCATTAAATTTTGGCGTATCATCGCCACTAGTCTGGAAAAACGGCGTACACAATGCCGTCCCAGAGCCTGTAAAAATAGCCACAAGCAATCCTCCTTTTACTCAAACAACTGTAAAACCGTGGGCTCTGCCCACACCCGCCAGGGGCGCTGCCCCTGGACCCCGCAAGGAGCGCGCCCCTTGACCCGCTAATTTTTTAACATTTGTTAAGCTGAATGAGCATATTATCCTACAATATTTCTAGTGGACAAAATCCACAAAAATTTTATTTCAAAATTACAAACCTAAGGCAATATTAAATCGCCCAATAAAGCACCTACAGGGCTTTCTGATAGGCGTGCCATGCCGCCCAATAAATCGAATATGCCCAACTGGGCTAGAGTGCGTGCCTCGGCGGTGTTGAATATTATCGGCTGGTTGTCTGCTTGTAGAGTGTAGTTTGTGTTGATTGCTATGTCAATGTTGGGCGTTATTAGGGTTAAGTTGGAAAAACTGCCCTCTATTTGCCATGGTTGTTGCGGAAACAGCCTTGCCGCACCGCTTGCAATGGCGGTTAAATCTGGGGCTGTAACGTGAGTTGTAAAGTTTAGTGCATTGTGGTCGGGCTGCTCTGATACGGCGAGCGTACCCGAAATTGTGCCCTCGGGAAAAAGTGTCTCGTAAGAAATTGCGCCGATGTCCGTAAAAAACAGTTCGGCGTAAATGGGCAATATTGCCCCGTTTAGGTTGACAGATAAAACGCCGCTTGCAAAAGATAGCCGATTGCCCGTTATGCCCAAATCTATAACGGGATCTTCGGTAAAAGTTGTGCCTGGCAAAACGAAATTTACGGTGTTGTTTGCCGCCGCTACTGGCAAAATAACCCTAAAAACGTTTTCGTTGCTGTTGCCGCCGATGCCAATATGTTCAAAAGTTGCACCCGCCGCCATTGCGAGTGCCGCATTTATAAGGCCTTGCACGTCGATTTGTCGGCGCTGTATAAATAATTGCGAATAAAAATAGTAAAAAAGGTTGTCATCGATAAGGTTGGCGGGTAAAACCATGCCGACCAAAGCGGACTCGTTAAGTTCGCTGCCGATACGCCGTGGGTCTAGCATAATATCAAAGTCAAATACCATGGGAATGTTTACCAGTAATTGTTGCCTGTTTAGCATTATGTCGGTTTCTAGTAGGCTTGTAGCCGCCATTTGTACGTTTAGGTTGTTGGCTAAATTATCCCAACCGCTGTCAATGCGGGTTGTGTTGCGGATTGATAACAGTTGCAACGCTGGCAAAATTGCCGCTGGAATATTTTCGGCAAGTTCGCCGCCAACCCGATTAATCCCCGTGGAGCTTTCCAACTGTAACGGTTGCGATTGCACTTGCGGCAATATAACTCGTACTGCGTCCAAAAACGGCAAAAAATCTTGTGCCGTATTCAAGACGGCACGGGCAATGAAAAATTGCGGCACAAAATCTCGTGCCAAATTTGGGCCAAACGCCGCCGCCGCACCGCCAACAACCGTAATGCTTGCCAATAAAATTATGATAATTTTTTTAGTCATTTTGTCCACCTGTTTTGCGTTCGTTTATTTTAGTTATTGTCTTTTCTGCCTTGCAGATTTCTGCAAACTGCGAATCAAAGCCGCCGCCCCGTTTTTCTATCGTCATTTTGGAATAATCCTCCGAGAAAATCGCCCTAAACTGGTCTTTCGTGGCGGATTCATAAAACCAGGTTGTCATTGTGAATGTGCGGTTTTTTTCGTCCCAAGTGCCGTAAGTTGCAACTCGGTTGATTTTTTCGTGCCGCAGCCGCTGTTCGCTGGTTATGTGCGGAGCGGCGTATTTTAGCCATTTATCCTGCTGGAACAAAAACGCCGCAACCGTGCGGTCTAAGTTATTTTCGTAGCCCCGCAAATTGTACGTTTCCAAAATGCACTCGCCGCCCCTAAAATCAAACGCTAAATAGGCGGTGTTTTCGGGGTTTGTCGGCTTGGGCGATACAATTTTGTACCCTGCGGCATAGTTGGGGTATTTGTCCGATTTTTCGGCGATAAGATGCGTGAGATTATCGTATTCGGCTAATGCGGCGGAACTATTCGGCAATTTTTCGGCGGTTTTCAAGTCGTCCAAAAGCTGCCAAAATAAATTTAGCACTTTGCCCATATCGGCGTTGCTGGTGGCGGCAATAACGATGTTTTCGGCGGGAACAACCACGCAATACTGCCCATACATTCCGTCGCCACGATAAACGCCAGCTGGCTTGCACCGCCAAAATTGGTAGCCATAGCCTTGCGCCCAATCGTTGTTTTTGTCGGCGGATTCGTCGCCGCTTGCGTTGGATATTTGTTTGCTGGTCGCCTCTTCTATCCAATCGGCGGAAACAAGCTGTTTGCCGTTCCAGTTGCCTTTTTGTAGCAAAAATTGCCCAAATTTTGCAATGTCGGGGGTGGTTAAATTAAGCCCAAAACCGCCCAGTTCAACGCCCGTTTGCGGGTCGATGCTCCAATAATAATCGGTAATGCCCAGCGGTTCAAACAGCCGTGGAGCAAGGTATTCCGTTAAAGTTTTGCCTGTCAACCTAGTTATTGCCGCCGATAACATATAGGTCGCAATGGAACTGTAGCGGAACGTTTCGCCAGGGTTATCCTTAAAATGCCCCGATAAAAACGCCGTAATATTGTCGGTTTCCGCCGCCATTGACCAGGTTTCGTATTCCATGCCCGTGGACATTGTCAACAGGTTTTTTATTGTCATTTTGCGGATTTTGTCGTTCACACGTTCGGCAAGCTGCGTGAACTCGTCCGCAAAAATATCCGCCAAAAGGGTTGACGTTGTGAGCAATTTTTCGTCAACCGCCATTCCGATTGCGGTTGAGGTAAAACTTTTGCTAAGCGAAAAAAGTTGGTGGCGATATTGAGCGGCGAAAGGTTGCCAATATTTTTCGCAAATAATTTTGCCGTCTTTCAGCAAAATAAACGAGTGCATTTCATGGTTGGCGTTTTGCACATTTTGCAAAAAGTTCAGCAATGCCTGCGAGGAACAGCCAACCGATTCTGGGGTTACTTGTTCAAATTTTAAGTTCATAATAACTGGGCGAAAGTTGTCAAAAGGTGGAAATTTTCGCCGTCCTCCTAATCGTTTTGTAATAATTATAGCAGGTTTTTTGGTGGGGTGCAAATAAATTTATAACTACTTAAATAATTCATAATTTGGCGATAAATTGGAATGGGCAAACGGAAAAACGGAAAAACGGGCAAACGGAAAAACGGGCAAACGGAAAAACGGGCAAACGGAAAAACGGGCAAACGGAAAAACGG
>JGI24700J35501_10929912_pt1 | contig 10583 bp, 8 predicted proteins | sample TergutTh196P1_FD_35501 | JGI IMG/M metagenome (IMG submission 35501) | reverse complement strand
CATTTTCATTTTAAGTATGTTATGACAGTTAAAGTCTGAAGAATGAATAATTCCAAATGTGGCACACCACCATCAAAATCCTACAGGATATTACTAGGGTATATGACATTCCCTGCAAGGTGAAGATGATGTTAGATGATACTAGTGTAATACTGCTCCTCAAATGAGAAGCACAAGAATAAAAACTAAAAATGTATTCAGGTAGGCTATATGATCAAGTTCTGAAATTACACTACTTGGGTTTCATTGTCTTGCCAGCAGTGGCATTAACACTGCAGTTCCACAAACAGTGCATAAAATTCTGTAAACTCATTTAAGATGTAAATTTTTAAATACCAATTGTCACAACATGAAACAGTCCAAGACAATGACATCTGCTACACATTTTTCTTGAGACTCTTTCAGAACTTGATGGTGATGTACTTTTGGCAAACAAAACGGTGTGTAGCGACAAAGTCACTTTCCATCCATCTGGGAAGTTCACAGACATACCATTAGAATCAAGAGGAACAATCCACATGCAGTGACTGAAAGCACAACAGACAGTTCCAAATTCAGTGTCTTGTATGTTCTATTCACACAAAGAGTGTTTGGCCTTTTCCTTTTGCTGAAAGCTCTGTGACTGGTGTTGTGCACTTAGGCATTTTGGAGGAATTTCTTCCACCAATTGCGTTTGCACATCATAGTGTGCAACTTCATAGATCGAAAGTTCCTACATGAACTGACTGAAGAAGGCTGCTGTATCACTCGAATACCATTTCCAACCTTACAACACTTTTACTTCTTCTTCAAGGTAAACATAAAGGATGCTGATAACATTCTTCCATAGCCCACCAACTGGTTGAGCTTGCTGGTAAGCTAGTTAAACCTGCCATGCTTGTGAATGTGTGGAGTGGACTTGAACAGAGATATGATACATGCCAAGCCAGACATGGTGCCCTCAATAAATATCCGTAAACTTTTACATATATGTCACATAATCTAACAAGACATACTTAGTTTTCAATCCCGAGCCTTTCCATTCTAGGCAATATTACATTAAAACCATTCACACTGCATGTGTTCATCCTGTACGTACATATATGTAATGGTGTATGCAAATATGTAAAATTTAACAAGACAAGCAATGCACATATAATATAACATTGAGGCACATTCGCATAACCACAGAAGCCATGGAAAAGCACAAGTATTTTAGGTGTGTGTCTGCAGCCTTAGTCATCCAACATGCAAGGCGCATGCACTGTAATATAATGTCATCTGTGGCCTGTCTGTCTGCACCATATTTTTCCACAATATGTCATAAATGGCACAATTTTCAGAAAAAAGTTACTGAACATCATATGTGTGTCATTATTTTCTCTACGTTTGTCTGAAACACTTCTCATCCTACGAATAATTCAGTGAGATATTATCATAAATGTACACAGGTGTTCATGCAAAGTTCCCATTATTCTCATAAGATATTGATGTAACCTGAAATTTCTTGACATATTTTCCAAAAATATTCAAATATCAAATTTCATGAAAATCTGTCCATTGGGAGCAGAACTGTTATATGCTGATGGAGAGACAGAGACAGACAGACATGATGAAGCTAACAGTTGCTATTCACAATTTTGTACATACAACTTTAAAAGAATTTCAATTTTTCAACGTGCAGGTAACTGTGAACAGTGGGCTGCTCACCTACTTTGTATTTATAATTACCCAAGCATTTTTTTTTTGTTAGACAAGGAACCACCTACGCAGCTGACACAGCACTGTTACATGACAGAGGGAACCCAACAAATAAAACACTTGGTTTGTGAGTCACAACCTGGAACCAAGTGTACCATAATATTACTAGTACAACTGGGCTACATAACAGTTTAAGTTGGCACATTTAAGACAGCACCACTGTTCTTTCCCATGTCAACATATTTTGACTTGATTACAAAAAACATTTTATTACTTTTTACTGCCAGTCCATAATTTTCTGATGGGTAAACACAGTAGCTGTTACATAAATACACATATGATATACATGCACAGTGCATGTCAATATATCTGAAGTCAAATAATATGAAGTTTTTTCAGCACTGCTGACATAAATCAGCCTTCTGGGATATGACGCCATGTTGACAAGTAATTAGTTACCCACACTTCAGAGCAGTTTGTTGCCTCCATCTTAAGGGTAGTCCAAGAGTACCCTGAAAATGGAGGCAATAAGCTAGACCTCCTGGAATCTGCTACAAAAAACAAGACACCTGAAATCGGTAACTCACTTGTGATATGAGAGTTCCCTGTACAGGTGGTCTCTGAAGTCCGCCTTGAACTTTGTGCGATATTTGTTGCATAGTGTACAGAAGTACAGGTTCCCTATAGGTTTTCCATAAGGGCCAAATTTCCCCTCTGCCTCTTCCATTTCTCCAGTGTCAACACTTGACCTCCGGACAATGTCAGGTTTCGGAACATCACCTTCCTCTTCCAGCAATATGCCACGGATATGCCTTATACGCTGCATGTCTCTACGCCACAGAGGTGTTGTGTCAAATGAACCTGTATCCACCAAGGATCCACTCTTGGCTGCTGGCGACTGGGACAAATGAGGAGCATCCACCTGCCAATAACACATACATATCAGCAACTTAATGAAGGGCAATAAAAATCAAAGTACAGAAATATGAATGACACAATCAGTGATCTAAAATAAGATGAAGCAATATATAAGGTAAGCTGCATGTTGTTGCTGTATTATTACCTTTTTACCTAAAAGAAAAGAGATGACCATGCCATCTGGTGACACCCTTTAACTTCTGAATCAGACAATTTTCATGAAACTTGGTAAGAACAACATGCCAACTGAGACACAACATTTTATGTTTATATGTTCTATGGTCCACAAAAACACAGCTGACACACAAACTTGTAAGGTTGGAATACCACTAGTAATGCTTATTTTTGGATCCTGACTACATGGAGAAAAATTACAAACTTTTGTTACGGTAATATTTATGCTGAATGTAAATATTTAAAAAAAAAATGACAGCCATGTGAAAATTTTCCTTGGCCTTTGGTCTGATGGCAACACCAAACAACCAGTGCAGCGAGGAATGTGAAATTCTGAATTTCGTATTGAACCAGATCATAAACCTATCTAAATGTTATATACAAAAAACTGTTTGTAGGTTAATAATTATGAATGTGGAAATAATGCATAACTTTGATGCTATATCCCACAAATTTCAATTATACATAATACTGACTTACAAAAATTTTTCACAAAAATAAAATAAGACAATACTGACAATACACAGGACTAGAAATCTGTGGAACAGGAGAGCAGGCTTCATAAATTCTACTCAGAACACATTTATACTGCCTTCCCTTGAACCTGGGAGACAACTGACAAAAGTACTTCTTATATGGGTGGAAAAATACTTTCTAACACAACATACCGATAACACCAAAATTTACCTGTAATTTGACCTAGTAAACTGTAGCCTTAGTAGAATAAATTTTAAAAACACCTTTAAAAATGAAATTCCTCTTTCACTACTCTGTATCAAATTTGTGTTATACTGAGAAGACAGTCCCCCTAGCTCACTGGCTCACTATACATAAAAAGTTCCATATACATATCATGAAAAGTCTGAAACTGTTTTCATCTTGCATAGAGGGTTGCACACCTTGAAATACACATGGATGAGCTCCACGGTTGCTGAAGCAGGATGCTTTGATCCAAAGTGTGCATCAAAACTGGCCTTGGAAGAAGAACGGTAACTGCAGAGCCCACATTTAAACTGACTCTTCAGGCCATGCACACCCCATGTATGCTCCAGCACTTCAGATCGTGTTGAGCATCGGAACTTACACAGACCACAGTGCCATGGATTCTTGACGATTCCTGCACCTACTGAGTTTGCTGCTAGAAGTCAACAACACAAATGAGTTAAAGTCATAAACCACTAACAGAGGTGCAAGCAAAATACACTCTGTATGCATGTGCACATGTACGCATGCATACGTGTGTGAGCGCACATCAAATGTCTACACAGGAAAAAGTAGAAAATGTTTCACATTTACCAGGACCATACATGCAGCATGCCTGTGGAAAAGAACCTCTAAGTAGACTAAAGTGCAAATTAGAGGCATATATTAAAATTAACGTTGTGGCTCTGGATTCTGTTCAGACATTCATTCCCATTAATGACTGTGACTGGCTAAGATTACTTCGTCCAAGTTACTTTATCTGACCATGGTCAGATAGGAACAAAAGGCAACAGAAAATCAGCTTGACCATGTTGTTTCCACTTTTGTCATTAGATGGTGTGTGTAGTGGCCTTTTTAAATCATTCTCTTTGCCTCTGAGCTATCCAGCAGTTCCCAGTGTGCTTTGGCGACAGTCAAAATAGTTCCAACTGGGGTATTGTGTTGCATATTGCCAATTAAAAAAGCCAATTTTGGGTGACAGGAGTCTGGAAGACAATGCTACTGCTAAACATCTTTTGTTTGAAGATTCTGGTAATGATTTGAATCCTTCAGACAGTGGTTTGTGTGCAAGTAACATGGGTATGCATGGAAAAACAAAAAAGCAGTCACAGTGGTTTTGCCAAAAAACAGTGTTCCCCTCCATCCAGGGATGTGAGACACAACGTATCACATCCTAAAATACTATAACTTTCAGTCTGTGCCTTGTGAAAATTTCAATCATCTGTCTACAGCAGTTCAGAAGAAACTTATATTTTGGCATTATGTCGCAAAATAAGCACAAAGCATAAAATATAGTTGGTCTGGCAATTCAGGGAGCACTGGGGTTGTTGTAAGCAAGCATGTTAAAATATAAATTGTAGTTATTTAGCTATTAGGATGTGGCTGTTATAATGATGACCATATAGGTTCTAGCACATTTACTCTGCAAATGCAAGTTAAGAACGTTTCTGTGTTATCTAAGAAAAGATGCATATTCAAAAGTCATGACCAACTACCAGGCAATTAGAAGAAAAAACTTCAAACAACCAGGAAATTCAGCAAAATCAACAGTTTAGCAGGTCTTCAATCTATGAAGCACCACATACAAGACTCTTATTAAAGCCAACACCAAGTTTATTGGTAAACAACACTGCATACTGCACACTGCAGTAATGCATTTCCATTAGCTACGCAATGTGGCACCAAGAAGCATGGCACATCACATACCTAATGGAAATGCATGTGTAGCTAATATTGGGTGGAATTTTGACAGGACTTCAGGGAGCTTAGCCAACTGTAAATGGGCCTTACAGGCATGCTGCAAATTATGGGTAGGACTGTTGTTTGCAAGGGACATATATTAATTTGTGGTCAGTAGTGATTAAAAGAGATTATGTAAGCACAACAGTAAAAAATCTTTAACATCTCATTTCAAAAAATGTAAACAATAGCAGGGAAGTCAAACTTTTATTTCATTATCTCCATAATAACCATTTCAAAGCAGAAGTACTGCCACACCTCCACTACTATTTTTAGACTTCAGCACTGTATGAGTATATTGTTTAATGTAACTTATACGCCCAGTGGTGAATTTATGTCCTATCAGGTTCAACATTCAGAAATTCTACATTTTGCCCAAAGCATGTATTTATCTGATTTTTATGCCTCTCAGAACATGCAGAAGTTGTTTCCCCACAAAGTATTAACTGACTGGTCTTTATAAACAAGATGGAATGTGTTATTGCATAATATAAACTAAATCTTCAAATATAATTCACGTTAAATGTCATCTTTAAAACCATTAAATGTCAGGGTATTGCCTTGAAGTCACATCTTTCAACCATTTACCAATATTAGTAACATCAATTCATAACAGTACTTGTACAAATTGTAAAAATTCTCGTTACATTGCAGGTACACTACATGTAGGTTAATTCCTATCCCAGAGGTTTTCCCCAATCACTACACGCACATACCAGCTCCGTACCAGCCATATGAACTTCATTATTGACAGTCATAATGCAATTCCTAATTCAACATTAAATAATCCAAGCAGCTGATAAACCTGCATGAACTAACCAAATAAGGAAAACATAAAAATTCAACTTGCCTTCTTCCAGTGATGTGCTAGCAACTACTTCAGTCTTGCCACTGCCTGAATCCATCTCTGGTTCTCTAACTACATGAACAAATGGCCGTTTCTCTGGATGCTTGTCAGCAAGATGTCTCTCCACAACATAACGCTGGAAATGATGATACATGCAGTGGGCACACTTGTACAGGCGACTGTCATGCATCTTCAGATGAGCGCCCATACGCTCAATGGACACTATTTGGCCCATGTTTTCCTGCAGGGTTGATGCAGGACAATGAGGACACCTGCAAGGCCGAACAAAAGTGTTCATTTAATTTCTTACAAAACCTCTGTTTACCAAACTGACTCCAAAACTATTAATAAAAATAGATTAGGCATCATATATTCAGTATGGTGGGTAAGCTGCAGACTGGGCAATCAAGGAATCATGGTACAATTTTAAGCAGGGACGTAAGACTTTCTTCTCCAAAGCGTCCAGACCAGTTTTGGGACAAACCCAGTGTCCTCTTCAACTGGTAAAAATGCAAAAAAATTCATCAGAAATTTTTGTGTGTATCTAAAAATTACCACTGTAAAACATACATGTATGACTTACATGCAAAGACTATATATATATATAAAACCCATCTTAATTTCTTAATTCTGAATTTATCTACTGAACAGCACAAGGGTTGGGTTATCATTTCAAATTAACATAACACATCTCATATATTTGTTATAGCTACTACACTTACAAACAATTCTATGACAGTAGCTCAAAATCAATAGCCTAAAAAGAAAGAAAAAAGAAGACCACACACATATTTATTGACAGGTTATTTTGTTCTGCCTAATTTACTGTGTCCCTTTTAAGTTCATATCAACACTTCATAACAATCCTACAAATATGTGAACTTCTTACATACACAGGCTCACGTAATGTCAGTATTTCCTTCATTCAATTCCCAAACAGAAACTTCTTTGTGTTAAAATTAGGCAATTAGGCAAATGCTGTGAACAATACAAAGAAAGAATCCTCAATACCCACCGATAAGGCTCATCAAAATGCAGTGCTCGGAGATGGTATCGCAACATGGTCTCATCACAAGTAAGATAGCTGCATCCTGGAGCTCCACAAACATATCGCTGGGGCTCAGGCACAAACTTCGGTAATTTTGCCTCCATCTCCTCTGTCAGCATAACACTCCCTGCATAAAAATTATGTAGTGCACATCCTTCACAACAAAACCCCCCACAAAAAACAGGCACATGTGTGTGTGTGTGTACATCAAACGGACTGTTCAATGTTCATAACCATTAGCAAAATATGCAACATATTGTTTTAATAGTACCTGCCATTACCCACCATCTATAGGAATGTAAAAAATCATCCCTCTGGTAGAATGAATTTTTGTAAAATTTAATAATTTTTGCCCATCATCCAACTTTAAATCAAGTTCATGTTCTGCCCCTTTTAGGATAATTAAAACCCAAACATTAATGACAAAAACATGTTCAAGTTCTCTTCTTCATTCCTGACAAAAATGAAACCTTGCATAGCGGGCTGTTGGGGAATCAATACAAATTTGGTTTCAGGAGGATTACCCTGATCTGACTTGGGTAGTTACACAAAGACAGCTGTAAAGAGAAAGATGTCAATACTGGTGTGTGTACGTAATTTTCTTTGTGCTTGCACAAGTCACTGATGTAGGGAAAAGAACAACTCAACACAAAGGGCATGATTTGAAGCTCCAGAATAGAACTTCACACTTAACCTCACATGTGCAAATTTGGGTCATTACCTTTGACTTGCTCACTGAAAACAACTACCAACATAAACAAAATCCTAAAGACTTTTGCAAGTTTCTAATCATCATCAAGTTTGAAAATTTTTGCATGGCCAGTATTTCAGCTTTTAATTCCATAAACATACACTTCCATTTCCATGATGCAGTACAGCATATGTATAGGCTAGTTAACATTAATGCTAGTAACACTGAGATCCCATTGCAGTTCTGTAATTCAAATTTAAGCAATTAATATGAGATGTACAGGCAAGTCTCATTTTACACATTTCTCTTTGTGCAACTTTGCTTCAATACAACTTGAAAATTTACACCACTTTTCAAATCTACATGATAATTTTCATTTTAATGCAATTTGACATTGATGATCCATGGCTACACTTACCTTCTGTAGGAGGCTAGCAGAAACTGATGCCACTGTCATGCTATCAGCTACATGTACAGATTTATTACATTAGTGGTATAATCACACAACTCACGCAGTTTCCTCTTCAACACTATTGGCTTTTCTTACTAACATAAGTCAGAAAAATAAATCTACATCACCTAGTGAAATTCCAGTAAAAAACTGGTAAAATACAATCAGTATTGAAAAGAAATTTGACGTAATAAGCCGACTTGTAAAAGATGAATAAATTGTTGACATATGCCATAATGCTATATTCGCTCATAGCAGCACAGGTACAATTAATGATAAGGCTGATAGAATTACAGAAAGTGCTAACTCAAGAACTAAAGTGTTTGCATAGCAATACGAACACAGTCCTATCAGAATGAACATTTTAAAAAACTATGGATGCGAGTCTCTTACATTTTTAGTGCATTAGAAATAAATAAATATATTAAACAGAAATGTATGTATACTGTACAGAAACATATGTACATTGTACAGAAATGTATATATACTGTATATGCAGTGTGTATATACTCTACAGGTCCATATATTCACCAGTATATATAGGATGAGAGTTTCAATCCCCAAACCCCAGGAAATACAATGTTCCAAATGGGAATTCTGTGTTCGATTTGTGCGACTTTTTCAGGAACATAACCCAGGCATAAAATGAGACCTGCCTGTACAGTCATCTAGGATGTGACAGCATGTAATCTCCTAGGAATGTAATGACACTCCAGAAATAGCTGCTGCCTCCATCTTCAAGGCAGATGATTCATAATCTCCTATCTTGAGAATGGAAGAAACAAGTTCTTTGAAAATATCAGCAGATATTTATGTGGTTACATGATGTCACATGCCAAAACATGGTCACCACTGACAGCACCTCAAATTTAACAACATGTCTGTTACTTGCTGCTAACCTGATGGTGTTTCAGATGTTTTAGCACCAGCAGCTATATGGGAGCTAGCAGCTAAATTGGTCATTTTGTCAAACATCATTTCCTTCTTTTCAAGACAGGGCACAGGGTTCACAGGTGCATTGTTAGGTGGTGTCACATCTGGAATACTGTTGCTTGTTAGATGAAGATGCAGGTGACGTGCCATATTGCTGCGCACTTTGGTTGTATATGAACATGTAGCACATCGTACAGGTCGTGTATAAATTGCCTGGCGTGGAAGTATTTCTACTTCTTCTGGAAGGAATACTGTTTTACTACGAGCATCGTGTGTATCCTTGCCACTACCTCTACGTCCACCTCTACCTTTGTCCTATACAAACAAAAAATGAGCTGAAATTAGGAACTCACAATTTTAAAACTATTTAAGACAATCAATTGTCACACACATTTTAGCCCATTATTATGGCAGAAGTACAGAACTAGCACCAAGGGCAACATAAACTAAGTTACGCCATTATGAGGCCTGTTCCAAATGTTCTTGGACTCGTTAAACAAGACACAATATGCGTCAGACATGTTAATGAACATTATCCCCTCTCAAATTCCCCTCCTACATAAATACAATAATTTCATTCATGCTGCCATTTCTCCCAGAATTTCAGATATGATTAGCTGCCTCATTATTCTCTCCCGTATGCCCTCTACTACATCAAAATGACGTCCTTTTTTATGCTAATTTTCAATTCAGGAACAGGAAGAAGTCTGCTGGAAAGACAGGCAGGGCTGTATAAATAGTCTTCCACCTTAAACCATTTCTCACGGTGTAAATCACTAATATGAATGCACCAAGGTGTTCACTGCATTGATATTTTGTTAGCAATGTGGATGGGAGGCCAAATGTTGGTGATGTTTAAAACATTCTGTACCACTCACATCCTGTTGATTTACATAATGCCTCATTGTTGAATGCCACTTTTTCACAAGTCATGAGTTTCCTCAGTAGTTCCCCATTTTATAAAAAAATGTCAAACAATCATGCTGTTCCATTTGTGACTTTTTTTTTAATTGCCAATGCACATCTTCTTGAAATCAAATATTTAACTGTCTTTACTCAACAACAAAACACGTTCTGAATGAAAATTAGCAACAGCAACAGTAATGTCTATTAAAAGTATGCCCAATCTCATCATACAGCCATCACATAGTTGTAACTGGAGGCACTGTGCACAGTCTAAGAACATTTGAACAGACATCACAACAGTAACACCACTTTACACCAATAGGTAGCAGAAACAGAGGAAGACCAAGAAAAAGATGGATTGAGGATATCAAAGATGTACAGATAATAGGAATAAGAGGGTGGAGAAAGTTGTGTAAGGAAAGGGCAGAATGGAAGAAAATCACTGAGAAGGCAAAAACCCACAGTGGGTTGTAACGCCAGTAAAAGAAGAAGA
>JGI24700J35501_10929913_pt1 | contig 10584 bp, 12 predicted proteins | sample TergutTh196P1_FD_35501 | JGI IMG/M metagenome (IMG submission 35501) | reverse complement strand
AACGGCCTCAACGGCCTCAACGGCCTCAACGGCCTCAACGGCCTCAACGGCCTCAACGGCCTCAACGGCCTCAACGGCCTCAACGGCCTCAACGGCCCATAACTAATTATCTCACGGTCGCTTCGGGAAGTCAATAGATTTATGTTACAATTTTATGACATTTTTTGCCACGGGGCAAATCGTGGGAAAATGCCCGTATAATGCGGGTTTTCCAACTTCATTTTTGCCAAACAAAATTTTCTCCTTGCATTTTTCCCGCAAATGTGATACGATAATAATCTGAACCGACCAACCTTAAGGAGGTGCGATTATGAATACGCATTTTTGCACGTGTACCGTCCTGGAATGTCCGCACCACCCGCAAAATAACCAAGCGGGCTGCGACGACTGCATACGGAAAAATTTGAAACTGGGCGAAATTCCGTCCTGTTTTTGGCAGAATGAAATCATTGGCGAGACGGAGTATAGTGCCAGGAATTTTGCCAAAAAACTCTTAGAAAGTCAGGAAAATAGCTGATGCAATGGCAGGAAATAAAAATAACCACCCGCCCCGAAGCCCTCGAACCATTGACGGGCTTTCTCATGGCTCGGGGCGTGAACAATGTCCGCATAGTGGACGATGCCGAAATGGAGCGATTCCTAATCGATCACCCGCTCTCCTGGGATTATAAGGAAGAACGCAAAATTTACGAGACGTACATTCTTTTTTATGTGGAAAAAATGGACTTGGCAGCGTTGGAGCGGGACTTGACAACGCTAGCGGCGGAGATTGACCTAGGCGAATGGTCGATAAGTTCGGGGAATGTGGACGAGGACGATTGGCTACACGAGTGGAAAAAGACGTACAAACCCTTCAAAATCGGCAATGTCGTTGTAAAACCCGTGTGGGAGGAGTACGCCGCCACGGCGGACGAAATCATCTTCACAATCGACCCAGGCTCGGTGTTCGGCACGGGTTTGCACGAAACCACACAGCTATGCGTAACTATTCTATGCGAAAATACCAAAAATATCTCAAATTGCACAGTACTAGACGTGGGCTGCGGCAGCGGAATTTTAGGAATAATCGCACTCTTGCTAGGAGCAAAGGCGGTGGATGCTTGCGACCTAGACGCAAACGCTGTGAGGATTGCGGAGGAAAACGCCAAGCTCAACAAAGTAGAAAATTACAGCGTATTTACAGGGGAATTAGCAAACGCACCCCACAAAAAATATGATATTATCGTGGCAAATATCGTGGCGGACGTGCTAATCGGATTCATGCCGCTTATTCCCAACTATCTATCAAAAACAGGGCAATTCATCATGTCAGGTATCATCGACGAACGGCTAACAGACGTACATTCCGCCCTACAAGCCCACAATCTAATAGTAGTATCAGAAAAAAATCTAAACGGCTGGTTTGCACTAACCGCAAAAACCGCCTAACTGCATGATAATAAGACCAATGATGAGACCACGGGCGGATTCTATCCGCCCCTACGCAAAAAATGCAAAAATGCAAGAAAAAAACCAAAAGGCAAGGAAAAAATTTAAAGTTTGTCCACTTTTCAAAGTGGCGGGGTGTGAGGCAGAGCCCCACGGTTTTAGGGTGTGGGGCAGAGTCCCACGGTTTTGAGGTAGAAATGGCTAAATATTTTTGGGATGGTAGTAGAGTGGCCGATGAGACGTTGCATCATTTGCAGAATGTTTTGAGAGTGCGAGTTGGCGAAAAGTTTGTTTTGTGTGATGGAGCTGGCTTGGACTGTTGTTGTCAAGTGATAAGGCTGAAACCGTTTGAGTTTGAAGTGGTTGACCAAAATTTGTGTAGCTCGGAATTTGGGCGAAAAATAACGCTCTTTCAAGCCGTGATAAAATCGGATAAAATGGAATGGGTAGTCCAAAAAGCAGTAGAATTGGGCGTTTTTGCGATTGTGCCAGTTTACACGGAATATTCGGCACATTTTGAGATCGGGAAAAAAATCGAAAGATACCAAAAAATAGCAAAATCGGCGGCGGAACAGAGTATGCGAGGGATTATCCCGCAAATAAAGCAGCCAGTAAATTGGGCAAATTCTCTGAAAATTGCCCGTGGAACAAAGGTGGTCGCCCACGAAAAAGCCCGCCATTTTACTGAATTTAAAACCATGCGGGCAGTGGAATTTGACCAAGAAGAAATATCATTGTGGATAGGGCCTGAGGGCGGATTTTCCCCGCAGGAAACAACACAAATGGACGAATATGGGCTTTGCAAAGTCTCGCTGACGGCAGGGGTGCTAAGGGCAGAAACGGCGGCGGCGGCGGCTTTGGGGCAGATTTGGCTGGTTGGATAGCAGGAATTTTTTGCTATTGTGCGGGAGCGGATAAAATTCGCTCCGTATGGTCTTCCAAATGCCAAATCATACGTGCATTATCGAAACCATACTGCACACTAATCTCAAAAAATTCCTCTTCCGTTATCTCAAAATAACTTTGCTCAAATGCCAAGTCCGAGAAGTCGGGCCGAGTCGGGAAAAAGAAAAAGCTAAACGGAACAGTATCGCTAGGGAAGTCAAGCTCTGAACTAAACATACTTGTCTGGGTTAGCCGACCGTCTATTATTTCAAATAGCGTGTATGCAGTAATTCCGCCCTCCATCCCGATATTAACCAACCTGCCAGCCGCCGTTACACCGCTCCCAAATCCGAAATCTTGAACGCCAACATCTTCATATAAAACCAGATTGTCAATCGTGTAAAAAACTCTGCCCATCGGTATAACACCATACCAATTGCTCGCTTCGTGGCGGACTGCCAACACGCCCATTGTACCGTTGCCGTCCACGTCTACAATATGTGAAATTATCCGAGGAGAAAATGCGGGAGATTCCGATCTCTCTCCGCCCATAAAATACGCTTGTATTGCGGCTAGAAATTCGTCAGAGAAATGAGGAGTTTCAAATTGTGCCGCAAAATTTTCCGCACTTTCTAGCGGCTCGCCCGTTAAAAACGTCCGTTCGCCACGCCATAGCTCTGACCACCAGTCTTCTAAATTTTCGTTATTTGGGTTTTCTAAGTAGATTTGCGAAACATCCCAACCGTCCAATCCATGTATAGCAAAGGTTACTTCGTTGTGCAGAGGATTGTTGGTCGAAAAACTTATCCCTGTGTTGAAAAATCCCAAGTTTTGAAAATCTCTAATGATAACCGCCTCTCTTGGCCGTATTTCGCCAAATCTATAAAAATTTTCAAACGGTACGTGTAGCGAAACGCCCTGCCACTCGTCCGAGAAAAATGCCACTAGCGAAAGAAGCTGTACAGGTTCATCTGCCCATATAAGCAAATCAACCCCGTCCATATCCAGCTGATTAAACACATTTGGAAAACGCAAATTTGGCGAAAAACCACCCCGCACCGCCCAGTTCCGAAATCGTCCCTGCAAATGTTCCACCAAAATCAAATGCGTGGTTTCGTGGATATAGCCGAATTTTTGCAGAATTTCCTCCGTTGCCACAGCAATATGTACAGTTGGCGAATCTTCCGAATACTCGAAAATTTCGGGGCGGTCTTGCGTGTCTAAGCTCGGCAGGTTTGCAGAAATGCCATTTGTACGGGATTCCCCATTCTCGACCGCATCATGCACGGGCGTTTCCTCTCCGCAAGCCACAAAAAGGGCAACCGTCAAGATGCATAAAATGCTCCCTAAATTTTTCATAACCTACACTCCAATCCAGCCGCCAGCCATGCTAATTATAAGCATTGTGTGGTCAGGTATCTCCAATATCAAACTATCCAACCCATATCTTTCCGAGATTTCCAAAGACTCCTCTTCCGAGATACTACTCCACAACTCCAAAACAGAATCATCAACCAATCCACCGTCAATCAACCAAATCTCCCCATCGTCCCACATTTCATACGCTATCGTAAAATCCTCAACCAACCTGCCATCCACAAGATCAAACACAGTATAATGCACAACCCTAGCATCGCCACCAATCAAAATAGGTCGGCGAAGTCCACTCGCAAGCGGCTCAGTTACAGCGGCGACAAACGACGGAAATCCCTCCAAAAATCCCAAATCCTTCTCCGCAATTTCTCCATTATAAATGTAAAATATCCGCCCTACCGAAAAAATTCCATAATCGGTCTGCTCAGGGCGAACTGCCAACACGCCGATAGTGCCGTTGCCGTCCAAATCCACCAAATGGGCAAACATAGGCGAATCCCAATTTGAAATTTCCAAAGGATTATGAGCACCGCCGTAAAAATCTTCGATAGCCATCGCAAATATAAAAAAATCGGCTCGTAATTCTTCCAAATATTCCATTGTCAATTCCCCTGCAACTGTGCGGCCGTCCACCCTTAAAACATGATCCACAGGCGACCAATCGTCTATCGGATTATCCCACAAAGCCAGCAAAGTCCACTTGTTCAAATGTGCGAGTGCTGAAATGTCTGAAATTTGCTCGTTGCTTAGGCCCAAGGTTGTCAAATTTTGCAAATTAGCAAGCGGCGAAATATCCGTTATTTCATTGCCAAGTAGCGATAAACGAGTTAAATTTCTCAAATTTGCAAGTGGCGAAATGTCGCTTAGTTGAGTGCCTGTAATATCCAATTCTCGGAGATTTTCCAATTTTGCAATGGCAGAGATGTCAAGTGGATGTGCCGCATCCACCCGTCCTATGCCCACGCTTAAACGCCGCAAATTTTGCAAGTCTGCAACAGCCGTTAAATCGGTAATTTGCGGAAGGTCTACAATACGCAAACTTGTCAGATTCCGCAACTCGGCAAGCGGCGTTAAATCGCTTATTTCAGGGTTTCCGCTTAAATCCAAAAACTCCAAATTTGTAAGTGCCGCAAGCGGAGAAATATCGGATATTGCGTTGTGGTCTAACTGCAAAAACCGCAAGTTATGTAGGCTTGCAAGCGGTGTCAAGTCTTCTATATTGTGGAGACGTAAAATTAGCTGCTCCAAATTTACGAGCTCGGCAAGCGGCGAAATGTCGGAAATTTCCCCAAAACCGAGGCTCAAATCTAAAAATCGTAGATTTGTTAAGCCAGCAAGCGGCGTTAAATCCGTTATTTCGCCGATTCCTAGACGCAATGTGGTCAAATTTGTCATGTAGGCAAGCGGCACAATATCTTCGTTTGTCAAAGGTGCACTCGGTAATAAAGTCCGCAAAAGCAAACTGTCAAGTTCCACATCATACACCTGCCCACGGATTGTAATGCTTGTCGGGGGCGGCCTGTTGGCGGTGGCACTGCACGCCGACGGCAAATTTCTGATTTCTTCGTCGCTAAGCCCTCCTGATATTTCCGCCGTTTCCGAAACTTCTTCCGTCGGAAACTCCTCTTCTAGTTCCATTGCTGCATTGCCACAAGCCGCCAAAAATGCGACAAGAAAGACGCAAACGCAAGCTGTTAATCTGTTTATTTTCTCCATATGTGTACCTCCTTTTGTCTCGCCAAAAAGCCGTTTTACAATTCCTGCCCTGTCCGCAATATCTCTTTTACGAAAGGATTGTCGTTGTCAATTTCCGATGTGGGAAAGCCGCACGGCTCTATGTCAAAACCCTTGTATTTGCGTGTCATTCTAAATAGGCGAGTCATTATGTCCACCGAGGACAGGGTTTCAAATTCCTCGGAAAAGAAACATAAATCAATATCGCTTTGCCAAGTTTCGGTTTTTTTGGCGTAAGAGCCGAACAAGAACACCCTATCTATCTGCATTGCGTTTTTTACGTCGTTTACGTACTCCGTTATGATTCTGATTGTTTCATTGTCAACAGCCATTCAAAAACCTCCTTCGTTCGCTTAAAAAATAGTGTGGCGACCTGCTTATTTACGCTTTCGCTTAGCTTTTGTTTGTAATCGGCGTAACGACCGCTCAAATAATGCACAGTTAAATCGTCAAATAAATCGTAATGCTCGTCTTGAAACTCTTCTGGTAGCAAATCCTCTAATTTTTCGGCTATCATGCGTATATTATGCGTTTTTGGAACATTATCATCGATGTACAACACATACAGCCCTTTTAACAGCTTTTCCATTGCCTGCTGGCACATAAAAACTACATACAGCCAACGTCCGCTTTTTAACATGGCTTGTGCTGTGTCAATGTCATATTGTGCAATGTCAAGCCAATATTCGTATTTTTCGGTAATATCCATGCAGCCCCCTAAAACCTCAAAAACAACCGATAAAAGTCAATCCCCCACTCAAAAAACTCGCCGCAAATCTGAAATCCGTTTTTTTGATACAGGGCGAGGGCGGCGAGATTGTCCTTGCTTACAAGCATGATTATTCCGTCAAAATTGCGGCTTTTTATCTCCGCAATCGTGTACCCTAAAATTTCCTGCCCAATGCCCTTGCGGAGTTCGGTTGCCAAAACGCCCAACCTCCCAATTTCACAAGGATTTTTCAGCCCCCAATCGAAATCCGCCAACTCGTCCAAGGGTGCGGCGGTAACAACCGCAATTATTTTCTCGCCGTCTTTCAGCGTATACAGCGAATTATGGGCAATGTCGCCCTCTGCCGTTTCTTGGCTTGGATATTCCGTGTTCCAAGCCAAGCCAGGAAAGCCGATTAGACTGGTGTAAATGCCCAGTATTTCGGGGATTTCTGATGTTTGTGCTAGTTGAAATGTGTGGGTTGTCATTTTTATGCTCCTTTCGCTTTTAAGGTGCTACATTCCTTAATTTTGGTTCGTGCTGTGCTATAAAATCAAAATCTCTATCGTTGTGCAACAGCTCTAAATTGTAGTATATTGCGGTGCTTGCGATGAGTGTGTCGGCTATTGAACGAACCGTAATACCAAAATGCCGTAAATTCATGTAAAGCAAGGACGATTGTAGCCAAAAATCCAATTTTTGCGGCAAATAATAAACGTCAACATCGGACAAATAAATCCTCAATTTGTTGTATTCTTTGGATGTTTTCGCACCTTGCAACATTTCCTGCAATGTCATAACGGAAATCCCCCATGTATCGTCCTCTACAATGCTGTCGAAGAAAATCGTTTTGGGATTATCCGCATGGTTAAACCAACCTATCAAAACTGAAGTGTCAACTAATATCATTTTCCACCTCGCCGTCCTGATATTTACTGCCGCGCAACCGCTTATATTCCGCAATGTAAGTCTCATCAAACCGAATTTCCTCGCGAATTTCTCGTAAATTCTTACGCTGATTATTCTGCACGAACTCAGTCAAGGCTCTCTCGATGACTTCTTTTTTTAGGCTGTTCGGCATCAATTTATACGCCTTTTCTAGCAGATTTTGCGGCAACATCACCGTTGTTTTTATGTACGCCATGACACAACTCCTTCTAATTTCCAGCACAGGCGGCAAACGCCCACAAAACAGCCAAAATCCAACAATCTCCCCCACCACAATAATACTATACCACAATTTTCCCACCGTGTCAAATTTTTCAATGAAAAAATAAAAATGTGTAAAAATGTGCAGTCCAGGGCGTGCCCTGGCGGGGTGTTGCTCTGCAAACGGCTAAACGCTGTCCACTGGACACCAGCCGCGGGGCAGAGCCCCACGGTTTTAGTACGCAAACATCTTCATAAACCGCCGTATTATCTTGTATTCCTCGTTCGCCGCCAAAATAATCTGTCGCATCTCCTGAAAATCGGTCGGATTGTGGTAGGTGCATAACGATAATATCGGCTTGTGGTATTTCAAAATGTTTGTTGCACCACGCAACATATTTGGCTCGAATCCCTCAATATCCGCCTTTATGAAATCGACTTTCTTGACATTTTCAGAGATAATCCAATCGTCCAACCGCACTATCTGCTGCTTGACAACGCTGTTTGTAATATTGGCGTTAATGGCGGAGAATGTGGAAGATGCGGTATGCCCCTTGTAATGGTAAAATTCCACCACCTCGTTCTTGTCGCCCACGCCGAACGGCACGATTTTTATCTCGGAATTACTGTTAAGCTGCACGGTTTGCTCCAAAATATGCCGTGTCGCCTCCATCGGCTCGAAAGCGTAAACCCTCGCCCCTTTCTTGCCAGCATATGCGGAAAAATCGCCAATCCACGCCCCCAAATCTAGGACGGTATCCCCCTCCGAAATCAGAATTTTCGCATTTTCGTCCTCGTAACAATAAACCCCCTCGACCAAATATTTATCCAATTTATCAACATACGCCTTCGAATAATCGTCGTTATTGTGCAGATAAACGCTTAAAACGTCCTTGACACAGGCGTATAATTCCGTCAGATTTCCGTAATCCTCTCTATCCAATGAGGGCAGATAAATGCCGTTAAAATTGTATTTTTCGCCGACCTGATACTTTGCCAATTTCCTGTATGCGAATTTCCCTGTCAACTCCATGTCATATGCCTTTAATTTTTCGGATTCTCGCCCTGTTGATGTCAACAAGAAATTTGCGGTGCGTACCAAAAAAGCCCACGCATCTTCCGCAGAAGAAATGCTACGCAAGCGTGAACGTGCGTGTCGGAGGGCAATCTGCACACTCATGGCACTAACTCCGCAAGCGTTTCGGAAAATTCATCATCGCCGAACATCATCGCTTGCCAAAGCCCTTCAAATGCCTGAATATGCGGACTATTTCGATGTAGCCACCCTGGTTCAAAATTTGCGTACACATCCAAGTAAAGTTCATTTGTAAAGCCCAAAAACTCTGATTGCAACAGGAATGTAAAGTAGCGATTAAGGGTAATTCCGCTAATCTCTGCCACTCTTGCACCCAGCAAAAACGCCGACATTGTACCCCAATCGTCCTCCCCTAAATCATAGTTTGCCCACACTAGATATGGGGTTTGGAACATTTGCATATTATCCTCGAAAGTCCAGTTTGTTTGACTGCTGACAAATCCGAGTTTTTCAAATATATTGTCGGCATGCCGCCCTAAAATCGGCAGATGATCGCCGAAAAATACGACTATTGTGGGTGTGTCTCGGTTTTCTATGAAATCCACAAGCCGCCCCAACTGCTTGTCCGCGTCGAAAATCCCCTGCAAAAATGAGTTTACACGAGCCAATTCATCGTTGTTAAGCCTAGAACTCTCCGACATAACATCCAAATTCAGAGTGCCGTATTTTAGCGGTTCATAGCCCCAATGGTTCTGCATGGAAATTCCGAACAGAAACAGCGGCAATTCCGCCTCTTCCGCCGCAATTATCTCTTCCATAATCCTATCCGTAAAATATTCGTCCGAGACAAATTGCCCCTTAGTCCGAGCATTTGGCATCTGTTCCAAAGCGATAAATTCGTCAAAACCGAGTAGTGGATAGATACGATTTCGGTTGAAAAATGTGCTGTGAAAAGGATGTATGCCCACCGTGCGATAGCCATTTTGGCGGAACATCATGGGTAGGGCAGTCGAAATTTCCTCGGAAAAATAGCGACCGAAATTTTCAAAGGGAATGTAAAAACGTGAGCCGAAAAACACGTGCGGACTGCCTGCCAAGAACTCGAACTCCGTATTTGCCGTTCCGCCGCCGAAAACCGGTACTAGCAGGTTGCCGCTCAAACTCTCTTCCGCCAGCCTGTGCAAGTTGGACACGGGATTCTGCGAAAAGCTGATATTTTCCCAAATTGTGGGGTCTACGAACGACTCCGACATGACAACGATTACATTGGGGATTATCGGCTCTGGCGGCTCTATTTCCGCCATTTCAATGGGAATCATCCATTCTTCCATAAAATAGCCGTCGAAAAACGGAATTTCTGTTGGAAGCGGAGCGGCGAAGAAATTTTCTACATCTGTCGTTGCTAAAATGTCAACCCTCCTAAAATTCAGAATTTCGGAATAAAAACCCACGACAAAGCCGTATTCACGGTATCTGTCGATGACCGTCCCCTGTGCGATGTTAAGGCTGGGCAAAGTGTGATTTACAGCGGCAGTTCCTGAAAAAAGCAGGACAAATAGCGAGGCGGTTATGGGCAAAATGAGCAGCCGTTTCGGCAAGCGGATTTTCCATTTCACAAAATAGAGGGGTAGATGTAGCATAAAAATCAGCAATATCGTTGCCAAAAGGGTCGTTGAAATGACAATGCTCTCCTGCTCCAAAACGCCAAAAGCTGCGTTCGCCAAAAAGATGTCCGTTGGCACGAAAACGCCGCCTGCTATCGTCCATTTGAAGTAGTTCACAACGTATGCCGCAAGCAAAACGGCGGAAATTAGCGAATAAGCGATTAGAACGGAGCCCACGAGGGAATACGCCGTGAAAATCGCTAAAATCAGCAAAAATACCGAAAAAGTGATTGCCGTGGCGTTGCCAAAATTGGCGAACAGGCCAGCGTTCGAGAGTGGGTTGAGGATTTCCAATATCAAGAACAGCAGGAACGGCAGGATGATTGCGTAAACGGCGAGTGTGATGGATAGGAATTTGTTGTTCATCGGCTCACCTCGCTTTCGTACAAATTTGCACATAAAAATAAGCGGATATCCTCATTTTTTTGGGGTTTTAACCGCTTTAATGCGTGTGTGGGTATTTTTTGGATTGCGAAAACTACAGAATTAGCGTTCTGCTTTGTATGACAAAAGGCTCTGCTCTGCTCTGCTCTGCTCTGCTCTGCTCTGCTCTGCTCTGCTCTGCTCTGCTCTGCTCTGCTCTGCTCTGCTCTGCTCTGCTCTGC
>JGI24700J35501_10929914_pt1 | contig 10585 bp, 5 predicted proteins | sample TergutTh196P1_FD_35501 | JGI IMG/M metagenome (IMG submission 35501) | reverse complement strand
GATAAGTGTGAACATACGCTCCGACTGTTACGTGAAGAAGTTGATGCAACGAAATCTTTGTCAGAAGTATGCAATATGAAGAATTGTGTATTCATTTGCATAATAGAAAGCAACATATTGATATCAAAAGGTTTGGTAAGTATATTGTAACGTGTAGTTATAGTCATTGGTAACGTTCCTCCACAGTACAGTCTTAGGCACAGCTGCAAAACTAAACGTAACTTAAAGTACTTGTCACGTAGAGATTTACTCGACCAGAGTTTGTAGTATTCACAATGTCAGGTCTTTCGTGCAGTAATATACATTTTTATAGCCTCACCTACATCCAGTACATCTTGTTGTCACTACTGAGGTATTGGATTTTAAGATTTAGTGATACAGCTATTACAACTGATGTGGAGGAAATACCAATACCAGTATGTAGACAGGTTATGGAATGTTATGTTATGTAATTTGGAAATTAGGTGCTAATTTTTCAGAGGGACGTTCTACCACCATCTTCGGGGTAAAAAACTGTTTACCTTGTAAATCAGATGTTTGTAGAAATTATGAAATACATCATCTTAGCACACAATGTCGGTAGAATGAACTGCTTGTTTAACACCTACAGTTTGGGGTGTAATTGACCATGGTCAGGGAGCTCCTCTAGAATTGATTTTAAACAGAAAAAGGCATGGATGTAACATGCTTAATAACTGCAATACTGGTCGATGTGTTCTAAGATGGTGATTAATTGATTTGTCCATATGCATACACAGCAAAAGGTGCACCAATTTAACTATTACATTTACAACCAACTAAATGCACTCTTGTTATAATTCAGTTTTAAAAAACATCATCTACATGTTTTGGGCCATGATGGTCCATCATCAGGACGTCAATTGTAACGTACAAGCAATGTTGTATAATGCTATGTCCAAGTGTACATGGTACTGTGGTGAATCATAATGTGTGTGATAAGATGTAGTAGATGCCCTGAAATTATAATGAAAGTTATTATAAAACGTGTAAAAGTAAATAGAAGAAGTGAATAAAAAGATATATGAAAGCATAAATATTTAGTCCTTACAATATAAAATATAGTCAAATGCTTATTAAAATGCAAGAAATACAATACAATACCACAGAGTGTAAACTTTAAATGTAAGTATTATAAGATAGAGCGATATTTATAGTACGTAGTATAAATGTCATTAGTTAAAACAGAAAATAGAAACCTCCCTACAGGAGAACCAGATAGTGAGATTAGGCAAAAATCTCATGTACTCCTTTCAGAAACAAATACAACAGGCAATTCACAAATGTAACTTAATAACAGACACCAATAGAAATACCTATTACAAATAAATCCAGCAGCCCCCAAACTCAATGCAGTGATTAAAATACTTAAAAATAATAACCCATTCAAACCAGTAATTATGCATACAAGCTCCATCACATAAGCTTGCCAGATTTTGTAGCAGTAACCGTATGAACCAATAGATTTACCATATACATACTCAAAAAAAACTCAAAACAAGTGGCACAAGACCTAACCAATATCCAAATTAATAACCATCACAAAATGATCACTTTGGACATAAAAGATCTATACGTAAACCTTCCCATACAAGGTATACTAAGGATTACAAGATAATGGTTGAGTAAAAACAATATTGACCCCACAATAGCAGAACAATCCATGGCACTACTTAATGTCATTCTAAATTACAATTATTTCAAATAGGATGGTAAATATTTTAAGCCCATTAAGGGTATAGCCATGGGGTTGCCTACTTCTGGCATTGTTGCAGAGCTGTATTTACAGTATTTTGAAGAATTATCAATTGGACACTGGTTTGAAAGTGGAGAAATTTTATATTACAGAAGATGTGTAGATTATATCCTTATCATATTTGACCAGAACAAAACCAATGACCATGGAATTTCTATGCGCATGAATACCATGGACAAACATGTGGCATCCTACCTGAATTTTCCACTTAAGATAAAGTAGCACTTATGTTTAATTAAATACCATGGCAGGAAGGCATATGGGGGAGTCATCCCACTGTATTTATAAAATAGGGCAAATATTCTGTACTGTTTGGAGTAAATAGCCATAAAAATAATATATACAAATGGTTAATAAAATTAAATGTAGTAATTATCCAGCAGCAACACTCACCAGCTTCAGGCAATGTTTTATGAAACATTCTTCAGTCAAGGTCATGTTATTTAGACATAATTATTGAAGGTTATCAGTGTGGATTGTGATTTAATGATCAGATATTATGCATTTCTCAGATAACTAACCTCATGGTGCAAATTCCTTGACCTATTAGTGTATTCAGAGGTGTCTGCCACTAGACCCTGTTGTGAGCTATGGCAGTGCAGTCCTTATAGTCACATGCTGTTTCTGTAAGGTTCATGTGACTGTTATCCTCCATCTATGATGAGGTCTACCATGTGGTCCTTCCTATCAGGTTTTCCAGCTAAAATTCTGCATGCATTTTTCATCTCTCCCATGTGTGCTACATTACCTGTCCATCTCGGCCTGCTTGGTTTGATCATCCCAATAACTGATGATGAGCACAAACTATGAAGTTCCTCATTGTTTGGTCATATTATTTCTTCTGTCTTGAGTCCACATATTCTTCTGAAACACTATCAGTCTGTGTCATACAATTGGACTCAGTGAGAGTCTCAGCCATACAAAACTAGATATACAGCTGTAGCTTTATGTTTGCATATGTACCAAACAAAATGCATTTTGGATTACTTGTGTTTTTTTGTTGTTCTTGTGACTTTTCCTCTTCATTAGCTTAGATAATTGGGATTGTGCTGTAATAGATGTCCACTGCTGTGGCATCTCCTTAAGGTGCTAGTAAGGATGGTGATGTAAAAGGAAACTAAGTATTTGTTGAAATTTTAGCACAGCACATAGGACATGTGGGTAGTTAGTAAATCCTTGAAAGCAGTGTTCAAGTTTTGAGAACAACAGTAACAAATAAAAAGTATATTTGTGAAGAAATTAAAAACAGTTTCAATTTGGGAAATGGTTGTTACAGTTCAGTTCATATTCATTTATTTGTCTTATCTGAAAGCATTAAGATGAAATTTTACAAAGCTATAATTTTACATATTGTGTGTGGGTGTCAGACTTGGTACGTATCTTACATTAAGGGAAGAACATAAGTTGAGGTTGTTTGAGAATATAGTGCTTAGGAAACTGTTAGGGCCTAAGAGGTAGGAAGGAATAAGGGGTAGGTATCAAACTGCATAATGAGGAGCTTCATAATTTGTACTTTTTGTTGCATATTGTTAAGGGGATCAAGTCAAGGGAAATGAGATGAGATGGGAATGTCACATGCAAGGGTGAGGTGGGAAATAAGTGTAAAATTTTTAGTTGGAAAACCTGGAAGAAAGTGACCATTTGGGAGACCAAAGAAGAGTTTGAAGTATAATATTAATGCAGATCTTACAGATACAGGGTATGAGGATGTGTCTTAAATGCATGTGGCTTAGGATAAGGTTGAATGGCATGCTACTGGGAACACAGTAATGAACTCTTTAATAAATCAGCCTGAAATATACACTACATCTAGGAAAAATCCCAAATGGTCTTTATTATATGAAATCTGTGACATATTTCGGCTTGCAAAGAGCCATTTTCAAGGAATCATCTAGATCAGGGAGAGAACTGTGCATAAAATGCACAAATACAATCATGAAGACACAGTGCAAGATTATACAGCAGTATAGACACATAGCGTATCAAATAGCCAGTTAATGCTGGCCAAGGTTCAATATTTAAAAAGCACATGCGCGCGCACGCACACACACACAGATACACGTACATACATAATGCACATACATGCATATTTCTTACTAAATGTGTCTACAGATATTTACAATAACACTGCTTAAAAGTAATAAGTCAAAATTAAAAGAAATACATATTAAAAAGCTTGCCTTCAGATACCTTTTAGTTGCATATTCTGAATGTATACTAGTGTCATATGGCAGAGAGAAGAGTGGTTTACAGTGAACAGTTGGAGAAGAGACACGCCTTAGTTTTGGTATAAAATAGACCATTAGGGGTATCTCTAGACATGGTATGTTGCTGGGTGATTTATAAAATATTTGAATTGTAAGTACACATTGATATGTGACACTACAGAAATGAATTGTTTGGTTCCACAGGGAATTTCTTTACTGGTTGGTTCTCAATACAGATTCTGCTTCATGACAGTTAAAATTGTGTTACCAGGCATTCAAGTGGGATGTCCATGATGCCTATGGGAAATGGAATGATCTCATGCACAACTTCTCAAAACTTCATCAGAAAGTGAAAAGCCTTCACATTGTTCAAAAGGCCCCATTGAAGTGCTACTTGAATACTGTATATAATGGTTTGTACTGGGGCTGGTGGCATCCAAACAGCCTGCAGTGTGACAAAATTCATGTTGAAACATGCATGCAAATGGCAGTCAGCTGTTTCAAGAAAGGTGTGTGGGATGTTAAGTAATGTCTTTATGTAATCTTGCATCTTATCCAAAATAATGGCTTGTGCTTTTGTTTAGAATCAAAAGCAAAATGAAATAGAATCTAGAACTGTTCCAGACATTGCTGAATGGCACAATACCAAACTCGGTAATCATTTGCTGAGAAAATGTAGGTACGAAAATTAAATACCCATTTTTTTCAAACTCAGGTGATGTAGGACACATTTGTGAAGTAAGGTTCTGAAGTGGCATGAATTTGGTTGATAATTCTCCAATAATTGAGTGCCATGACATGCTGAGGGAAGGTGTAGTAAGATTCATTTCTGTAGAAGATGGCCAAACAGCATTGAAGGTGTTTTGCTTGCTCAGAGTCTAGTGAAAACAAGGATAAATTTCATTATTGTCATATTATGATGCTGATGTCTGCCATGAGTGTTGTGATTACTACATAAATTTGGAATATGGAATTAAATCTGCTTTTCTTCTTATGTAGATATTATGTGAATTGGGTACAAAATTTAAATAAATTTTGATTAGGATTGAAGTTACAGTTTTTCAAGATCATTTTGAGAAGAGCAATGCCATAACTCATGTTCAATCCTATGCCAGTTCATGTGGGATTTGTGGTGGGCGAAGTGGCACTGGTACAGTTCTTGCTCTGAGTACTGCAGTATCATTCTGCCAACATCCAACACTCATTCATTCATCTTTCACCAATGCTACATAATCTTAGCAATTGACAAACTGAGTAATACTCTTAAAGAAAATTGTGAATGTATAGACCTTTGTTTATTCTGAGAACATAATAAGTTGCTTGATATGCTGATGAGGTTAACAGCTTTAGCATGTAAGTGAATTAAACCTTTGGTTTCAGTTTTGGAAATATGCCATGATCCGTGTCCAAGTTCGAGTTTCTGTAATACAGAAGACATGGTTTTGTGTTTTATGAAGAAAGTTTCAAATAATCTCCTTAATGTTGATGGAGAAGAATGTCTGCTGTTACTTGAAATATGTGGAATTATTATTTACATACTGACTGAACTGCAAGCAAAAAGAGAAATAATTACTGAATGTATAAACATCATTACTTTTATTTTGAGTATGAGAAACCAGTTGCTGTTAAGTATGCATTTGGCTTTTAAAAATAAACAGAAGGAAGCAGTAACAAATTTCACATTTGGAGTCCATGAAGTGAATAGTGCAGTGGGGAAATGTGATTTTGAAACTGTGCTTGAATTATTGAAGATTGTATGTTGCATTTGTTACATTCAGATCAAAGAGTATGCAAAATGTGTTGCATGTCTGGAAGTGTGTGAAGATGGGGCTGAAAAGTTGCAGGTTATTAGCAGTTATTTGAAAGGTATGTATGTTCAGATGTACAGGGTAATAACACGTAACTCCATGGTACAGGGCTGTTCTTTTGCAGATGAGGTTATTTATGTGACTGAGAAAATCCCAGATAGAAGTATGAAGAATGATAAATGCCATAGTTACCACAAGATTTGACAGATGGACTCTGGTCCGGCCATTACACAGTTAATACTGTCTCCCATCTTTGCCTTGGTGTCAGAGGTACATTTTACCTTGCAGTTTACCATCAAATATACATATACACATTAACCCCTCAGTCATCCAGACTAGGTTGGGGGGGGAGGGGGGTCAGATTACTTGGGAGCCTGGACCACCAAGGGGAAACACCATGGTATAGGTAACATACAAAAAATTATAGGTAAGGGAGAAAGAACTGTGAAACTCACAGGATCATATTCTTACAGTGGCAGTGGTAAACAAAGACAGACTGCCTTATCAGCTTTACCTATGCCACATGTTGCAGAGTCTAGATTCTCCCAGGTTTTCCCCCAGGTGGTCCAGATCATTGACCAGATCACCCAGAGATAGAGCAGATTATTTTTGTTCTGAAATTAACAGGATCATCCAGGGATGTGAACCACCAAGCACAAGACCACTTAAGTGCTGCTGTAAATATGTTTCTTTTTTCTCTGTATGCTACATATCCCTCCCATTCTATCCATGTTTTGTGTTTATTTAGCAGTGATACAAGTGTTGTGGACTACATAGGATCAGTAGTAAATAGATAAATACAAGTAAGGTGGAATGGCATTTGCAGGGGAAGACCAAAATACTTGTTGAAAAACCTGTCCCATTGCCACGTCACTCACCAAAATTCCCATGTTCCGATCTTTCATGACTTCATCACTGTGCCAGGGATGAGTACAAATTGTGTTGTTCCTCAGTTATTTCTTATCTCAATTTTAGGTGTTCTCTACAGAGTAAAAATAGAACACCTTATATGGTGATCCTGTTTGTGTGTGTTGACCAAGTGCCAGTGCCTAAATCATTTGGAAAGATTTTATTGTTTAATTAGTGCTGGAGACTTACTAGAATTAGTCAGGAATTTCCAGTTTTCAGCCATATTCGTCCACATTACTCAAGGCCATAAAGGGACTTCTTATGTTTATCATAAACCATGAACTGAATTTCATAAACAGATTAAAAAAAAAAGGGATAATAAATTGCAAAGAATTCTATTGGTATTTGTAGAGTACATTTCCAGTCTTGTCTCCAGTGTGTTTTTCCTTCTCTGTCCCTTAGCTAATTGTATTCTGCTCAGCCCTTTGTTCTCTGACACTCAATCTTTTCCTTGCTTAAGAGCAGGGACATCCAACCTTTTCTGACAAATGAAAACAGCCATTATTGTTGGTTGGTTCAAAGGCAGCACATGTAAAATATACATCAAGTGGTATACCTTACTGCCTAAATTATTGCATTACCCATGGTTTAGAGTATGAGATAGGTTCCATGCCCACATTAGGAGGAACTTGTGAAAATAATGTTTTCTGTTATGCAGAATAAACATTTCGTAAGTTCCAACAACTTGCAGCTTGGAATGTATTTTAAAGTGTTAACATCAGAATGTAATATGGGCCAAATGCCAGCCTCAACATTTAGTCTGTCTACAGTGCAGAGCAGTTACATAAAACACAATAAAATAAATCAAGTATGAAATTTTCATATGGCAAGCAAAGTTCAAGAAAAAAGGAAGACTTCTTTTATCATTCTGTAGTAATCTTAATCTAAATATGTGCAGGAACAGTGCTAACTTCTATAAATATGTTAGTTTTAATACATTGCATTAAAATGGCCATGGGATCTTCAGTTGTGTGTGAAAGGATTTGAACGTCAAAGGGCAAGTCCTTCCTTTCCTGTTTTCAAAGAACACCATGTACCATAGTACTCCTAAAACTGTCATCCTTCTGTGCTTGCATTTTATAATGATGTATGTTTTTCATGAGGAACTCTTTACTTGCAGCATATGCTTGTTACCACACTAATGAGACAGATGCTTGTTTACTTCATCTGCTTAAACTAGAGCAAATGGCTGTCAGTACCCAGGTGAAAGTTAGAAGCCATCTTCTTCATGGTTCACTTCTTGCAAAACAGGGAAGGCATTTTGAAGCCCTTCAAGAGTTTTTCAAGCCATTGTCTATAGGTCTTCAAGATACACGAGAGAAGAAAGATTTTTATCCTGTAACTCTGTACTATATAGCTGAACAATATGAGACATTACATTCCATGTCTGAAGCTCATTCTCAGTCTGATGTCAAAACAGTGCAAGATAATAGAAAGTGCAGTTCCCAGCAAACTAAGTCGTTGCATGCTTCCTTACGTGCTGATCACTTGGACACACTCCAACATCTTGTACAGGTGAGTGTAAGATATGCCACTGAACCGGTGAGTTGGGGTTCATTATGTAATTTTTAAATAAAACTGTGTAAGTTGTCTCTGAGCTTACACACCGTGTCATGCAGTAATTTGGGAACAGAGGTGAAACTGCACATTGGATGCAGTTGAGTGGTCAGCTTCTTGCTGCATCCACTTGGTTGCCAAGTTGTTATGGATGTGGTGGCAAAGTGATGAGTCCTTGTCCCACAGCCAGGAACTGAAATCTGGTCATCCTGTTCATAGGCAGATATTTTGTTGACTGAGTTATCCTGGCAGAGTAGTTTGAGATACGTAATATTTCTTGTGCTTTGGTTTACCTGCCATGTTATTTAACAATGTTTAGTGTCATTGATATGATATGCATGGTGAGATGGAAGTGATAATATTTTCCTGAGAGATTATATCTGTATGGGTTGCATATTTTGGAAATATCTGTTTGTTCACATATGAAACTTTCACAAAAATTACATTATGGAAGGAAGCATGTAGAAAAACATGAATGTTTACAATTTTTCTGGACCATGTTCTATCTTAACTTCTTTTGAAATTATTTTAACTGTCAGCTTTTAACAGCTGAGTGTGTATGCATGCTTTTAACTCTTACAGGTACTAAGAGAAGAGGAAGATGACATTGCAGTGGATGCAAATTCAACATTCAATTTCCAAGTAAAGATTTTAAATATTTTACATCCACAACCTGAAATTAACTTGCCTGTTGCTCTGTTCAAACTGGCAACAGCTCTTGCTGCAGATGGGGTTAGTATGTGTGTGTGTGTGTCAGAAAATACTTAAATTTCTTTAATCCATAAACAGTCCAGGCAGACAGAAATAAAACAGTTCTGTTTTTACAAAACATTGCTACATGTTCTGGCCAGTATGGCCATCGTCAGGCGAAGCTGTTACAACAATATACATAGGATAGCAGAAGAAATATTGAAAGAGGCCTCTTTCTTACATTATGTCATGTTAATAAAAAGTATAATAAACCATAACATGGCCTGCTGTTGTATAAATTGTGGACATCTCTTTTTTGAGCAGTTGCATTACTTATAATCAGTTCTTGTAAAATGGTAAAATTATTGAATTATTAAAAGATTAATTTCTTTGACTCTAATCTATGACTGTTTAAATTTCTTAAAAGTGTATGAGCATGTTGAATTTTCTTATTTATTCATTTTACTTCATCATATCTTTGTCTTAGTATTTTAGTTGTATTCAGTTTTGTTCTACTTGTTGTGTTTTCTCTTTGATGAGATGTCATGTTTTTATCTGTTTTGTTCCATAGAGGAGTCTGCCATAATGTAGGGTAAGACTAAAATTAATATTTTATTGTTATGTAGTTAAATGTAACTGATAAGCTTTGTTTAAGATTGTTCTAATGTTACTTACATAATCTGCTTAGAAGTCTTTCTTGTGTGCAAGGCGAAGGACAACGTACTACTGAGTATGTTGAACCAAGGCTGCTTAAACCTCAGTGTACAACCTTTTATATGCCATCTTTCTGCTGGCAGCTGGAGCACTGTTCAGTTTAAATGCCCACGTCTGCATTTTTTTACATTATTCGTTGTATTCCAGAAATTTTTAAGGCTAGGAAGTTTAAATGAAATGTATCTTGTTGTGAATGAATCCATTCACCTGTGCCCAAAGTTGTGCAACTGCCACCTATTGTCTTACACTGTATTATCATTTTTAAATTTGTTTATTTAAGGTGTTAAAGATATTTCTTACAGAAATTTGCTACTCTGTGTGAGGTATTCTTTACACAATATCTGCTTACAAATTTGGGGTTTACTGTATGTATTGTATTCTGTTTCCTCCTTCCTTCGAAGGAAACTAAGTTTCTGTTGCTTATCTATCAGATCTTGATGTAAGATGTTTTAAATTCCTTCTGTGACCTTCTAGAAGAGAAGGGTGTAGGGACAATGACCCAGACATTCCTTTCTCTATTGGTTTAGTGCAAAACGAAACAAAATGAGAACTTGAACATTATGATAAACCATAACTATTTCCTTTTTGTGCTCTCAATTTTGCTTTAAGTATTCATAGCCAAGAGTGAGTAGAAAGTGACTGCTAGTAATGTCTTCTTTCATTACCCCTTAATTGTAATTCTTCTAGTATGTAATTTTCACCTTCAGTACTACGGAATGAAGATAAAGTACGCATTTATAAAAGTATTGTTCGACCAACACTAACTTATGTGGCCGAAACACGAACGGACACGGCAAAAACTAGGCAACTACTGGAGGTAACTGAAATTAAAACATTGAGAAGAATTATAAATAAAACAAAGTGGGATAGAATGCAAAACGACAGGATACGGGAATTATGCGAGATCCAAAACATAACATCTTGGG
>JGI24700J35501_10929915_pt1 | contig 10599 bp, 6 predicted proteins | sample TergutTh196P1_FD_35501 | JGI IMG/M metagenome (IMG submission 35501) | reverse complement strand
GGAAGCCCCCCCCCCTTACCCTTGGATTCGGGTCGCGGCTTGCCGCGACAACGCGGGCGATTCCGTTTTTTATTATGATGCCCGTGCAGGCTGGCTGGTGCTTGTCCGGGGCCGTGTAACAGCAGGGTTCAAGGTTGCAGTACAGGTGAGCGCCGGCCAAGGCGTGCCCTTTGGCGATTGCGTCATCGATCGCGTCCGGCTCGGCGTGTTTGCCCCCGTAGTGTCTGTGCCAGCCTTCGCCTATGATGCGTCCGTCTTTTGCGACAACCGCGCCGACAAGCGGGTTGGGCGACACCCCTCCCCGCCCCCTGCGGGCAAGGGAAAGCGCGCGCGCCATGCACTTTTTGTCAAAATCGGAAAACTCCTCTTCGCGCAAGTCCTTCATTTATGCCGTCGCCCCTTCTTGCCGTAATTCGATTTCAGGGCTTGAACGCCAAAAAGCCCCCGGAGAAATCCTGGGGGCTTTTGCGGGAAGCAGTAATAAGGCCGGCAAAAAGAGCCGAGCGGCAGATACTGATTTTCTTCCATCCGGACTGTACCGTCGGCGCCGGAGTTCCACCGGCTCAGTTCCGGGCTTTCGCCTGGAAGATGCGGGCTTTAACCGCCGGTCGGGAATTGCCGTCTTACGCCGGCTCACCCCGCCCTGAAAATCTGTTTCCAGCATAACACGAAGCCGGGCAAGCTGTCAAGTGGAAGAAAAAAAGAATTCACCACGGGCGAGTCACAGGGAGTTTTGCTTTGCAAGCCGCTGTCCGGGGAGAAAGCCCGGCGAGGAAAGCCCTGTTTCCGTCTGCCATAACTGCTTCCTTAAGGGTGAAATTATCACAAGTTAAACGCCGAGCCTCTTGACAAATGCGGCTTGTTTATCTAACATTTAAGGTAGTCCTGTAGGCCCGCTCGCCTTGCATCTGTTGTAACTATTCGGGGCTTGCGGTTTTATTAATTAAGGTGAGACTTATGGCGCTACAAAACGACAGGCTCTTTCCCCATGCCGGGCTGCAGGTTCCTTCCTGCGGGGGGGAAGGTTTATGACCAATATTATTGGCGTTAAAATTGCCAGCGGGGATTTTTACCCGATAATGGCCGAAAACTACCCGGTAAAAAGGCGCTTGGTTCTTACCACTGCCCGCAACAAGCAGGACATCTTGCACATAGACCTGTACAGAAGCCCCACAAAAACAATGTCGGATTCCCAGTACATCGGCAGTCTTGTTGTTGACAAGCTGGCTCCCAAAACACAGGGCGAGGCTTCCGTGGAAGTGATTATTTCCGCAAACCAAGACGGCCAGCTTGTCGCCGACGCCGCCGACCTTGACAAAGGCCCCGGCGAACGCAAAAGGCTCAATGTTTCCCTAAAATCCCTTGACGAAGATTTGCAAAAACACGCCGATCTGGATTTGTCGGAATTTGATGTCGATCTTGAGGCCGGAATCGAGCCGCCTACAGGTTTGCTGGAAAGCGGCGCAAACGAAGCCAAGCTAAAAAGGCCCAAGTCCAGGGCTTTTTTGGCCTTTGTTTTGGGCGCGGTCTTCGGAATGCTGGTTTCCGCTTCCATTTGGTTCTTTTTTCTGGGCGGCAGGGATACGCTTTCCTCCCAGTTCAACTCGCTTTTTGCCGGGCGTTTTTTAAGCCAGGCGGCCTGTCACCATTCGGGGCGGCAAATTGTTTCCATAGAAGAGGGGGATGCCCTTCAAAAACGCGAATTTTTAAGGAGTGTGGATGTTGCGTAATTTGATATTGAAGAGTGCGCGGCTTGTTCCGGCGCCCAAAGGGCCTCAGAGCAAGCTCTGCCGCGGGCATGGTTTCGCCAAAATGCCGGCGGCTTGGTCTGGCAAGGTCTGTTTTTTTGCCGTGTTTTTAACCTTCGCTTTCAGCGCCTGCGCCCAATCGCAAATTCGCGCCCCGGCGGAACCGTATTTTTACCAAGGGCTTTTAAGCAGGGACGGCCTTCCGGGAAACCCCACCGGCCGCGAGGATGCGGCGCGGTCTTTTGAAAGGGCTATTCACGGCCCCAACCTGTACATAAGGCAGGCGGCGGCGGCCGAGATCGGCCGGCTTATGCTGGAGGGCATGGAGTTCTCTGAAGAGACGGTAGCGGCCGTAAGGCAGGAAGCTGCTGGCTCTTGGGCGCTGGCCTTTGCCGCCTTGGGCGGGGGAGGGCAGGGGGTGCCGGACAGAGATGCGGCTTTGGAGCTTTTGCTCAACGCTTCCAGTTCTAGGGAGGCCTCTCTTTTCGCTTTAAGGGGGATTCGTAGCCGGGATGCTGATTTTTTTAGCCCGACGGAAAACGCCCTTATAGAAGCGCGGCTTGCCTCCGATGTTTTCTATTGGAGAGGGGCTTTGCGCTTTTTCCGCGACGCGCTTCAAAGCGGCGACGAAGCCCGCGACTTGATTTTCCAATTCCCGGACTTAATCGAAGATTTAAGCCGCGCCTATCAGTTTGCCGACACGACGGCCGAAGGCATCACGCTTTTCCTTGACTGGGAAGGCTCTGTTCCGGCCGGCCACGCGCAGGCAGACCAGCTTCGCCACCGGCTGCCTTTCTGGGCGGGCAGGATCGCCCGTCAGCGGGGCAATGTGGAGCAGGGTATCGAGCTTTTTGAACGCGGCCTGCTTTTTGCCCAAAGCGCGCACCAGACGGATTTAAGCGCGTGGAACATTTTAGACCTTGCCGTAAGGGTTGACCGGGACTACTTTCTTGGCCATCTTGAAAGGCTTGCCGGCCTTATGGACAATGTCGTTTATCTTGATCTCAAGCTAGACCGTTTCTCGCGGGAGCTTCTTCTTAGCTACGACTGGGACAATTTGATCCGCGCTTTTGCCGCGATTAAAAATCTTGAAAACAGCATTTCGACTTCAAGGTACGGCTGGCTTCTTGCGCGGGCTATCGAGGAGGGTTTTCTTTCCCAGGCACAGCTTCAAAGGGCGGCGGTGGCAATAAACGCGCCGGCGGATGCGGGTTTGGCCGGGGCTTACAAGCTTTTTGTCTACAACAACGGCTGCGATGTTTTCATTATTCGTTTTGTAAGCGCGGCCTACTACCGGGCTTTAAGCGCGGAAAGTCTTGGCAAGGTTTTTCTTGACGTGCCTCCTGCGGCGCGTCCTGTTAGCGGCGAGCCTTCGCCGGCTTTCGACTTCTTCCTTGGTTTTTTTGAAAACGGCGCGGCGCGTTTTGTCCCGCGTTTTATGGCTGGCATGGAAGGTATCGAAGATAAGCTTTCCACTGAAGAGCTTCGCGCGATTGCCGGCTCGCTTAAAGAGGCGGGCTATTTTGCCTACGCGATGCGTCTTGCATCTGCCTACACAAGGAGGCCTGGGCACGTTCTTAGTCGCGAAGACATAGAATTTCTGTACCCGGCTCCTTATAGGGGTATTATTGACCATTTCGCGGTAGAGCACGATATTGATGTTTCGGTTTTTTACGGGCTTATTCGTACGGAAAGCGCGTTTTTAAGCGCGGTGGCTTCTCATGCCGGGGCTGTGGGGTTGAGTCAGCTTATGCCGGCTACTGCGGCGGATATTGCGAACCGTCTTATTCGCGCTGGCGGCCCCGATTATTTTTACCGGGGGGGCGCGTCGGCCACTCTTGATCTTACTGACCCTGAACTTAATGTCCACATTGGCGCGTTTTATTTGAGGCATCTTATTACCGACCGTTTTGACGATGATCTTCTGTTGGCGCTTTTGGCTTACAATGCCGGGCAGGGGCGTGTGCGCAGGTGGCGCACGGAGTCCTCCCTGCCGACCGACTTGCTTATGGAAATTGTCCCTTTCAGGGAAACCAGGGAGTACGGCCGCCGGGTTCTTGGTGCGGCGGCAATTTACCGGGCGCTCTTCTTCTATTAATCGCGGGGGCTAACACCAGAGGTACGGGGCTTTGCTTCGCGGGCGGTTGTCCGGGGAGGAAGCCCCGGCCGGCCGCCAAGCATAGCACAAAAAGGGGATAAAGTAGGGATGAAGCTGAGCTTGCTAACCGGTGCTTTGTGCATCCGTGCCTTTGTGTGAGATACTTCCGAGGTTCATGCGTTTGTCGTCAACCGGGGTGTGTCCCTTACAAAGGCTCGCAGACCAGCTTGCGCATTTTCATGTCCAGCTTTACCCGGACCCTGGCCACGCTTCTTTCAAAGAAAAGAGAGACCTGGCAAATTTCGATAAGAGTTCCCCGGAAAATTTCACCCGAGACTATAATCTGCGCATGAGGATTTACGTTGATTTTTGGCAAAAGCGAACTTATCTTTCCGTTGGTTTTTGAAACATCTTCTTCCAGACGCGACAAATGTTCGGCAATTTTCGCAAGACTTTTCGGCTTTAACTTAGGCGACTCCTTCATAACCTTAAGCCTTTCGGTTTTGAAAGTTAAATCCCGCAGACGTTCGTTGCACTTTTCGATTTCCTGCATGGCAATAAAATCCATCCCGCAGTAAATGTTGGACGCCCGGCTAACCTGCTTGCCAATATGCCCTGTTTTAAGCCCGTGCACACAGTAAATATTGCAGCCCAGAATACCGCCCTTTTCCGAGGTCTCCAGCTTGTCAAAACTGTAAATACTGGAATTGGAAACCTCCCTTTCCACAAGAATAGAACCGCGCGCCGCCGCACGGCAGTTTGACATAAACTTCGCCTGAATTTGGCCGCCGACTTTAAGCGCGCCAATACCACCCCTGCCGACAATACCCCCGGCAACCTTCAAATCCTTTTTGGCAACCGCCTCCGTAAGATTGAACGTTTGGTTTACCGCGATAGTCCCGCCGGAGTAAACCTTAAAACCGTCGGCAACCTCGCCGGCAATGGAAACATTGCCGGGAAAAGCAATGTTTCCCGTGCCGTAGCCGACAGAGCCTTTTATGACAAGCGTGTCGTGAACATTAAGCGTTTTTTTATCTTGCAGAAAAAGACCGTCAATGTTGGAAATAATTTTTCCGTCTTCGATACGGGTATTTGCCCCGCCGGTAACCCCTTCGGGACGCTCCGTCTTGAACTGAATCGGATCGCCGTAAATGTTGCGCCCCATCTTGCCCATTACCTTGGGATGCAAAGTCGCCAGCACCTGGTCTTTTTTTACGACAGTGTAAGGGGAGCGGGAGCGGTAGTCCACACGCTCCCCGTCGTCTTCGCCCCAGCTTTTTTTTGAAAGCTCTGGACTGCGCTCGTAAAATTCAAGAACTTCGCTTTCCGGGTGGCTGCCTGCGGCAATAAGAACCCCGTAAATAGCCCTTTCCCTTTGGTTGCACTCTTGCAGAGCCTCGCGTATAATTTCCAGCTTTAAACCGAATTTTACGTTAGCCCTTTCGATCATCTGCCTTGCCACGTCAAAGAGAATAGGCTTTCCGTTGGCGTCGGTATCCGCCGGGGTAAAATCGGCATGAGCCAAAACCCTGTCGGAAGAGATAGTGATCGCAAGACAGCCGTCCGGCGGTTTGCCGTAAGATGCCGATGCTTTGCCTTTTCTGGCAGATTCCTCCGAACCGCCCGCTTCCCCCGCCATAAAATTATTCTGTTCCCAAGTTGGTTACCGAGTAGTTTACAATCAGCCAGGCATTGTCCCTAAATTCTACATCGTAAACATAACGTCTTAATATCGTAAAAGTCCCCGCGCTGAACCTTTTGAAGACAGTAACCGTCCCCTCAAAGGGGTTAAAGCTGGTTCTTTCAATGTTGAAACTGGAAGGAATCACGCTTATCCCCCCGATAACCGGCTGCTGCAACTCCGCGCGAAATTCCGCCACCATGCGCTGCCGGCCGGCCTCGCTTTCGGCAAGCCACATCTGCCGGCGGAAAGGATCGTTGGCAAGCATGGCCTCTAGGTCAAGGTACAGAAAGAACCTTTCCCACTGGGAACGCTGCCGGGCTAAAATCATGAACTCCACCACTTGGTCTGGGGCAAGCCGCTCGCGCACAAGAATCGCCCCCGTTTCAACATCCATCGCCACGGGAATTCCGTCAAGCCCGATAACAGGGTCGGGACGCAGGTTAAGGTTGAGCCGGTTGGAGGCAATTGACAGCGGAGCCAAATCTCCAAAGGCCGCCTGCCTGTAAAGGCCGGGGTAAATCCTCGCCTGCACGATAAAGGAGCCGGCGTTTGCAAAGTTTATGTAGTCGCGCAAATCTTCGACAAAAGAGAAAGATTCGCCGCTTCCCACCGCTATTTCGCGAAAAAACACCTGCTGGCTCTGCGTGCGCCTTCTTATAAAGGCCTGCGCCGGCTCCAAGGGCATATTCGCCATTGTCCGCGCCTCGAAATTTACGGAAAAAGCCCGCTCTTCAGCCAACCGGAAATGGAAAGGCTGGGGGCTGTTGTTTGTAATGGTAATTTGTACAAGAATGGGGCTTGACTGCACATAATACACGCGCCTGTCAAAAAAACGTATGTTAAAATCGACACCGTCCTGGCTTTCCGCCGGCGCGGGAATAAACACGCTTAACACCACCAGCAAAGCTGCAATCTTCAATCGCTTACCGCTACCCATTTATTTTTCCTTATGGCAAAAATCTTGTTTTCTCGTTCCGCCAAAAGACGGCTTCAAGCGGCAAAAACCGCCTGAAGCCGCCTCCAGACCTTCCCAAATCCGCTCCCGCCCGAAGCCTGCCCAAAACCGCCCAAATCCCGGCCTTAAACACGCCCTGGCCAGCCCAAATCGTTCCCTCCGGCCGGCGGGACTCAACCCGCGTGCAATAAAAAACAGCGGAAAACCCGCTCGTTACATTTTTTTTTGCAAAACGCGCCAAACGCACTTCAAAAGCCTGCGTTTCTTCAGTATAGTAATCGGTAGATTAATATGGAAACATTACATTTTTCTGAGCTTCTGCGCAAAATAGGCCGTTCAAAGCCTGTAAGCGCCATCGCCTCCGCCGTAACAGACGGCAAACTCCCCCTTGAAATCGAAGGCGGGGAGGGAGCCTTTAACGCCCTTTTGCTAGCGCGCATTTATTTCGCAAAGCCGGGGCAGTATGTTTTAATCGTCCCAAGCGAAAACGAAGGCGCGGAAATCGCCGGGGACTTGGCCGAATCGGGCATTCCCTGCACAAGTCTGCCCTGGTGGGGCGCGGCCGCTTACAGGGAGCTTGCCCCGCTTTCCCCCGTGTTCGCCCAAAGGGCAAAGGCGCTTTCCGTCATGGCCGCAGGCTCGCCGGGCTTTGTCATAATCCCCCAGCGTGCCTTTTTAACGCCGCTGCCGCCGCCGGGCAACATAAAAAGCCTTTCGGTGGCCGTAAAACAGGGGGAGCGCATCGACACGCGTCAAATTTCGCAAAGCCTTGCCGGCTTCGGCTACACCCGGGTTCCCAGGGTGCAGATGCGCGGCGAGTACGCCCTGCGCGGGGAGGTTCTGGATGTTTTCATGGGCGGCGATGATGCCGCGCACAGGATTCTCCTTGACTTTGACAAGGTGGAGGCGATAAAGCGCTTCGACCCGGACGGGCAGGGCAGCGAGGGCGGCGGCGCGAAAATCGGCTATCTTGTTCTTCGCCCCATGAAGGAAGTGGTCTGGACGGACGAGCGCATTGACGCGCTGGGCGCAAACCTTGGCCTGTGCGACGAGCTTAAAGAGGGGGCGAGCGCAATAATAGAAGAGCTTATCGCAAACCGAGGCTTTTTTGGCGAAGAGCTTTTTTATCCCCTGGCCTTCGAGAAGTCGGCGACCCCGCTTGACTACATGGCCGGCGGAACCCTCGTCCTTTTAGACCGGGAAAGGCTGGAAAACGCCCAGGAAAGCCTTGAGCGCGAGTATCAGGGGATGTACGCGCGCGCGCTTAGGGAGGCGGCCGCCGGGGAGAAGGCCGGAAGTCTTGGGGCTTTCCCCTCCGGCAAAAAGCGGGTCTACCCTCTGCCTGAGCGCATCCTCTTGAACTTCCAAGAGATGATCGATGGCTACTCGAATAAGCGCGGCGGGCGGCTTGTATCGTTCAAAAGCCTTAAAACCGCCGATGATGCCGCCGGCAACGCCGCAGGCTCTAAGGTTTTGCGCATAAGCGTTCCCTGCGACCCCGGGCGCAGTTTTTTCGGCAACATCGACTATCTAAAGGAAGAGTTCGTCGCCCTTTTTGCCGCCGGCTGGCAGATAACGGTCGCGGCGGAGTCTTCGGCGCAGGCTTTGCGTTTGCAGACCATGCTGAGCGGTATGCCGGCCGCCCTGTCGATAATGGACTGCCACCTTTCGGCCGGCTTTTCCCTGCCGGACGTAAAGTTCGCCCTTGTGCAGGAAAGCGAGATTTTCGGCCGGCGCAAAAGGCCGCCGCGCTCGCTTAAAACCGTAAAGTCAAGCCCTATCGACACCTTTGTCGAGCTTAACCCCGGCGATTATGTCGTCCATGTAAACCACGGCATAGGACGCTTCCTGGGGATCGAGCGCATAAAGTCGCTGGGCAGCGAGCGGGACTACATAAGCCTAGAGTATGCCGGCGAGGAAAATGTCTTTGTCCCGGTGGAGCAGGTGAACCTTGTCCAGCGTTACATCGGCAACGAGGGGCATCCCCCGCGCCTTGACACTCTCGGCTCGAAAAGCTGGGAGAACCGCAAAAACAAGGTTAAAAAATCGGTGGAAGACATGGCCGAAAAGCTGATCGAGATTTACTCCAAGCGGCAAAGCTCTGTCGGCTATTCCTTTTCCAAGGATTCCCAGTGGCAGGCCATGTTCGAGGCGGCCTTCCCCTTCGACGAAACCGAAGACCAGCTTCGCTGTGTCGCCGAAATAAAGCAAGATATGGAAGGCTCCCAGCCTATGGACCGGCTGGTCTGCGGGGACGTGGGTTTCGGCAAAACGGAGGTCGCCCTGCGAGCCTGCTTCAAGGCGGTTATGGACGGCAAGCAGGCGGTTTTCCTGGCCCCCACGACCATTCTGGCCGAACAGCACTATGAAAACTTCAAGGAGCGCTTCGCCCTCTTCCCCGTGAAGATCGCCATGCTTTCCCGTTTTGTGAGCGCCCGGCAAAGCAGGGAAATTCTCGATCAGCTTAAAAAGGGCGATGTCGATCTTATTGTCGGTACGCACAGGGTCATCCAGAAGGACGTGCACTTTAAAAACCTGGGGCTTATCGTAATCGACGAGGAACAGCGTTTCGGGGTCAAGGACAAGGAGCGGCTGAAGGAGCTTAAAGCAAACGTTGACTGTCTGACGCTTTCGGCCACGCCCATTCCGCGCACCTTGCACATGAGCCTTCTTAAAATCAGGGACATGAGCCTGTTGGCCACGGCTCCCGGCAACCGCCGCCCTATCGAAACCTCTATCGAAGAATACAGTGAGGAGCGGCTTGCCAGGGCTATCCGCGCCGAAATCGAGCGCGGCGGGCAGGTTTTCTTTTTGCACAACCGCGTGGAGACGCTAAGGGACACCCGGATCGAAATCGAGCGGCTTGTTCCGGAGGTGATGGTCGATGTGGCTCACGGGAAGATGGACGGGCGCGCCTTGGAGGACGTGATGCGCCGTTTTGTGCACGGGGGCTTCCATGTGCTTGTTTCCACGACGATTATCGAAAACGGCATCGACATTCCCAATGTCAACACGATCATCATAGACCGCGCCGATATGTACGGGGTCTCCCAGCTTTACCAGCTTCGCGGCAGGGTGGGCCGCTCGGACAGGGTGGCTTTCGCCTATCTTCTGCACCCTAGGGAAAAGTCGCTGTCCGAGATTGCGATGAAGCGGCTTCAGGTTATTTCCGACTATACCGAGCTTGGCTCCGGCTTTAAAATCGCGATGAAGGATATGGAGATTCGCGGCGCCGGGAATCTTCTTGGCCGCGAGCAGTCGGGCGACATTTACTCTGTGGGTTTCGAGCTTTATCTGCGGCTTTTGGACGAGGCTGTGCGGCGGCTGGAGGATTCTGGCTACGAGGCGGAGACGGAGCCGCTTTTGGAGCTTGAGTATTCGGGTTTTATCCCGGACAGTTACATCGATTCCCAGCAGGAAAAAATGGAGGTTTACAAGATGATTGCGGCGATTAAGGACAGGGAGGAGTTCGAGGCGGCTTATGCCGGGATTATCGACCGTTTTGGCAATCTGCCTGACGAGGCGGCTTCTCTCTTGGCGATTGCCGAGATTCGCATTATCTGCCGCGCTCTTGCGGTCTTTAGTTTGAGGGAGCGCGACGGGCAGGTGCGGATCGAGTTCTCCAAGGTTTCCAAGGTGAATGTGGAGCGTCTTGTGCGTCTTATGAAGGAATCATCGGGCAAAATCAAGCTGGACGCGAAGGCTCCCAACGTGCTTTTCTTTACGGTGGGCAACATTGGTCTTCAGGAAAAAAGCGAGTTCATAAGGGAAAAACTGGCCGCTCTTGTTTGATTTTTACCGGCTTTTAGAAGAGGGATCACACGGGGACGGAATGAAGAAGAGCCTCACACCAAGGCACAAAGGCACGGAGTTTTGTTTTGAGAGCGGTTGCCAAGGGAGGAAGCCTCTGCCGGCGACAAAGCGAAGAATTTTTCACCACGGAAGGGGAAGAGCGAGTTTTGTTTTGGGAGCGGCTGCCCGGCGAGAAAGCCTTTGCCGGCCACGAAGCAGGAAGAGTTTTCACCACGGAGAAACTATGATTTAAATTATCGGGGAAAAGTGGTACTCTGGTCTGACGGGATCAGGGAGCCGGCGGAAGGCTGACGTGCCCAGT
>JGI24700J35501_10929916_pt1 | contig 10607 bp, 4 predicted proteins | sample TergutTh196P1_FD_35501 | JGI IMG/M metagenome (IMG submission 35501) | reverse complement strand
GTGTGTCTGTTTGTGTGTGTGTCTGTTTGTGTGTGTCTGTTTATGTGTGTGTCTTTGCGTGTGTCTGTGTGTGTCTGTTTGTGTGTGTGTGTGTGTGTTTGTGTGTGTCTATTTGTGTCTATTTGTGTGTGTCTGTTTGTGTGTGTCTGTGTGTGTCTGTTTGTGTGGGTCTGTTTGTGTGTGTGTGTTTGTTTGTGTGTGTCTGTTTGTGTGTGTGTGTTTGTGTGTGTCTGTTTGTTTGTGTCTGTTTGTGTGTGTCTTTTCACAGCCGGTTTCCTATTTGTACTTCTCTTGAACCAACGGTCGTCCCCACCTCTCAGGCTTCAAGCTTCAGACTGCAATACTTTCCGTATCATGTGTGATATTCCAACTACATATGTCTTTGTAGTGTACATACTGAAAGTTTTCCCGGTAGGTGTTCCAAATTTTTCTTAAAACCTTTTGTTTCTATTCCGTTGGATCCAATTATTACCGGCATAATAATACACTTCGTGTTACACCTTGGCGTCTGTACTGTTGTTGGTGATGATTTACAGTTCTACAACGGCACGGTCTGTCTGTCCCATTACGAAACTTTTTCAACGAACAAATTACAAATTTTGTCATTGTCTTGGTATTCTCACTCTGCGATTATGAATGTGGTTGCGCTTCTCCGTGATTGTTCCCGTCCTCGTGCGTTGGTTATGCAGTCGTTTTGCATTCGATCACGTGAAACAAAACTAGGTAAGCAGTGGGTGAGGTGAGGTTAGGTTAGGTAAGGTTAGGTTTGGTTGTGTGGGATTTGGATTTCTCAATGCAGTGTTTCTAAGCATTTAGGTCTTCTGGGATATGACGCTGTCGTTGGGTGAATGATACCTGATGTTTCGAAAGCGTCGTTTTCCAAAGACAAAGCGTCATATCCCAAAAGACCTCAATCCTTCAATTAGGTTATTTTTAAGTTACGTTGCGTGTGAGATATGTAGTTAAATCTGACTTCAATTTAGTCTCACGTGTGTTCTCGTATATTGTAACTGTGGGGGCCAACTCAGTCGTCGGCGTCGGTTGACGCGTCTGCATCAGTTTTCAGTTACGACCTGTCAATGGTTCAAATTTCTACATTCGATAAAACTATTCCGCAAAAGTATCCTCGACTTCGAAACGCCTGTGACAAAATTTTTGTTCGATGACACTCACTTTCATTTTCACTTCACATGTGTTTATGCATTAATATGATCATCCTCATAATTTTGGGCCCTTTCCTTTAAGGTGCGTTACTTCAAACATTTTGGGTTACAGTTAAGCGAGTTTATGTAAAGTTAGATTAGGTTAGAGTGGAATCTGTCGTCTTCCTGTTCGCCATCTAAACATGTGAATATCAAAACATACAGCAATGTACTTTAGCCTGTCGCTTCGTTTGGGTTTGAAACTTGATTTATCATTTTTTGTAGTCACTAATCACCACGCTAAACGCACACCCGTGTATGCGGAGCCTTTCTAATACACAGAAAATACTTATGGTTGCTACTTTATCACGTTAGAAACTACAGTTTACACTGAGGGAAATAATATACATTCGTCGTTACAAACAACTATACACGGTGCAGCATTCAGTAGTATCTACAGCATCACCCAGTGTTCGGCGTATACGAGATAAACTACGAAATCTTTACTTAGAAAAATTGTGTCTTAAGACAACACATACATACATACACACACACACACACACACACACTTACTATATCACAGGCAATGTAAATCTTCAATTATTACACTGTTTAAACAGAATTTTAATATTGGTGTAAGTTTTATGGGCTCCCATACGACACTGAATTTAATACGCACTACATGTAGCCGATTTTTTAAATTTCTTGTAAGGAAGGTCTGATGATAGTCTAACGACCTAAACTTGTCGCCAATAAGTCACAATAAATAATAAAGTATTGTTGTGTTTGACTGAAACAAACAATTTTATTACCGTCTTTCAATTTTGATTTATCATGTTATGGGAAAGACAAAGGCTGTCACCGAGAATATGGTGCTGAGAAAGGTATTTGAACCCAAAAGGGAAGAAATAACAGAGGACTTAGAAAACTGCATAATGAAAGATTTTATGATTTTTACTCCTCCTGAAATATTAAGCGGGTGACGAAATCAAAGAAAGCAAGACGGGCGGGGCACGTGAGAGTTATGGGAGACAAGTGAAATGTGTGCATGGTTCTGGAGGGGAATCCTGAAAACAGGGGCGACATGGAAGACAATGGTGTGGATGGAAGGATAATACTAAAATAGATCTGATAGAAATAGGATGGGAAGGCGTGAACTGGAATATTCTGTCAAAGATAGGACCAAGTGGCAAACTGTTGTGAACACGACCATGAACCCTCGAGTTTCATGAAATGTAGAGAATTTCTTCAGTAACTGAAGAATTGCCGGTTTTTCAAGGACTGCGCTCCACATGATTACATAATATTAGTGTCGAATCGCGTATCTGAGTTCCATACACATCGTAGACTCACGCTTATCAGCCAGACCTAACAATTTCCTGCACAACAAAACACACGCCAGCATCTGCGCGAGCCTTTTGTTCTGCATCCAAAAGTGACCCGGATCAGACCAGGAACTTCTATCAACATTTCTGCTGCCGGATCAAGTTCATAAATTCGGCTACTTCTGGCTACGTATACCGTGCAAGTTTAATAATTTTAACTGCCTCCATGAATCGTTTGTCCTTGAAAACTTGCAGTCGGTCAGGGAATTAGAATTTTCTTTCAGTACACCACAAGCCGGATTAAAGCAACCCAAACCCTCTCAATTTATTTCTTCATTCTTCTGTCTATGACCACGCCTCCTGAGAGGTTCCCTCCCTACAGTTTTCAAATACAAAGTCTTTATGTATTTCTCAACTCACGCACATAAAATCAATACTTAATAAATTTCACTCTGAAAGAAGGAAGACTAATATTTCTTGTTGCTTGCGTTCAGTCTGTATTATTATATGGACATACGACATGCGACAGAAATCAAAAGAAAACACGTACAGCCTGCTGTTCATAAGAGACAAACACAGGCTGCAACTAACGACTAAAACAGTCTTCTCATTACATTTAAACACAAAGTCTCGGAGTAACTTCAAAATTATAATGAAAGCATAGAGAATCTCTCAGAGCTCCGGACAAGCTTGTTAGTATTCTAGGTTGAAAGAACAAAATATCTGTGGTTATCAGGAATATTTCGAAGCGCATCGTTGCTAGGAGAAGGAATTATTCATTTAGCAATATAGACGAGTCGCTGTCCTAACAAAAGTGGCCTATATCATTCAGGTTTTGGTAGAATCACTGACTGATATATGGCTAACATTAATTTCGTTTACTGGGTGTCACTGTTGAATTTAAAACTGCATTTAAATCAAGGATTGATACATTAAAATAAGTGCGTTTCAGTCAAATCAGCGAAACAAAGAGAACTGTGTTCATGAAGAAATATAGACCATGCTACTGCATTCTGCTAAGCGATATAACAAGCAAACACATCCTGAGTATTACTTTTCATCGACAAAAAACGACACTGCATGAAATGCGATATCTCGATCTCTTCTGGCAAACAAACAAAACACTGTACCGACCAATACTTGCTACAAGTACCAGACGAACAGAATTACAGCTACCATTTAACCCTTTAAAACCCAGTGATTACTATACCTACCATCACGTTTGACATACAAAATTCAACGTTCTGATCATAAAGTTCATTTATGTGCTTTGCAAACAGCGAGCTTTTCCTTCTGCAACATGAACTGATTGATTTTATAATCGAGACGGTGTGTGTTTATCGTGCGGTACGAGCTGGATTTTTATACACATTTCAAATTAATTTTCATTTTTAAACGGTTAATTAGAAACCATATAAATAACAGTCTCTGATCCATCACTTTGGATTTCATAATTGGTGTCAGGGGCAACATAAAGTGTTACGTCAAATATCGTGATATTTGCAGTCGAAACTTACGGTCGCACAAATTACAGCAAAGATTCTACAGAGTTCGGTCAAACAATCGAAGCATCAAATTAATGCAAGTACTTAAAAACTCCGTTCATACCTCACAGAAAACGTGCTGCGGGTACACTGTAAAAACCGCTTAATTATCTTCGAAGAAATAATAGCTGTTTATTCTGAGACACATACGAAACGCAAATAACAGTACGTTGCATGGACCTGAACTGTGGACAACAAACGCGGCTTCAATTTCAACGGCAGAAAACGGTTCAAGCTAAGATTTGCGGATGACACAGTTCTTTTCGCCAACTCTAATGGTGAACTACAAGAGTTGGTGAACGAACTAACAAAACTGAGCACAGATGCTTGACTCCAAATCAAAGACTAATTAATGTCAAATGCCGCTGAAACAGAAACCGAACTGAACGGAGAAGCTCTAGATTATGTCCAAGTAAACGCGTTGATATCATTCTGGAACAACACGCGGAAAGAAACTCAAAAAGATTATTGTAATGATCTGCAACAAGTTGGACAGTATAGGGGTTATACTGGCCGACAAATACCAAACACACTGGAGATAAAGAAAGACGCCCTGAAATCCTGCGTATTGCCGGTCCTGGTATACGGCAGCCAAACATGGTCACTCGCGGAGGAGGAAAGAAGATGCTCTAAACTTTCCAGCGGAAGATGGAAAGAAGAATACCGCAAGTTGTATGGAGCGACAGACAGACTGACGAAGGAAGAGTATCAAAACAAAGGACCTCGTGGCAGTGGCTGACAGTCTGAGGTGGAAAGGGGGACACGATGTGCCAAGAATGGACCATCGCAGATGGACAGACACAGCGTCAGTGTGGGACTTAAGAATAGGCGACCGAAGATCCTCCAGGCAGACACATTATGGAGAGAAGCAGAGGGACAGTGGTCACGAACAGACAAAAACTGATGCGAATGGAGAACACTCATACAACGTCTGTAAATCGACATCTCTAGGAACAGCTCACCTAGTGATAAAACTCTCGAACTCTCTCTGGTTCCACCAGAAGGCCGTTGGCTTCATGGGAATAATTAGGATTATTTGTTCATTTATTTACTTATTATGTGGACAAATTGTATGTTAAAGTAGTTGATATCTACAGTTAGGAGGCAAAACAAAATTAATGCAGGTAAATAATGAACTTTTAAAGATCCCTAATTCAATATATTTAATTTTAATAATGATAATAATATTACTTTAAACGTTCTGTAATTGTGGTTGTAGTTGTGGTTGTGTATTTTGCACACAGCAAAATAACGAGCAACATCATAAATTAGGCCATCTCTTACAAAAACTAGAACCAATCATTCTTCCTACTGGGCTTCTCTGTCGTCTTCTGATATCCAGTTTACACCGACAAAGCCTTCGCGATTCACATTTTATGCATTTTCCCCCAAACCTTCCTGCAATACCTTGTGACGTTTACTGCCACACTCACGTACTCGTTGCTGTTACTTCCAGTTTTATAACATCATTTTACGGTTATGCACCGTCATTCTGCATTCTACGACCGTTCTGATGAAATCAAATCCTGCCATATCCTGTCTTCTCATCTGACCTTTCATTAACAGCACACTGATGCATATAAAAGTACAGGTACCTATTATGCTCCTCAATACAAACTTAAAATGAGTGTACAAGGGTGCACTTATGGCATAAAAATATTTGAAGTTAATAAACGTGTTTACTGTAACTAAAAAATCCAGACTGCATTTACACACGTGTGCAAAATACCGTCACGTCAAAATCTCCCTACCTCTGAAATTATGGAGCGTCTTCCTGTGTGTCAATGAGCTAGCAAAGGGCCGATCAGAAACTGAATTTACTTGTTATACAATTTCGGAATTACAGAACCGACGAGGATGGTACATGCGTCAGGGGAACAGGTCATCGAGCGATTTTCATGTTTCCAGCGCTGAAGCAAAATATTGGCTGTCATAAATTTAAGTTGATTGCAAGGTGGAAACAGCTGTAACGCGAAGTGCTGATAACAAAGGACACGAACTGCTATCAACAGGGAATATGAGAGCTCGTGCCACATATGATAAATACCTACCTTTTGTAGAACAGCAGTGTGTTTAAATGACATTTCAGTGAATAAAATTCAATTCCGCAGAACATGAGAGGCGTGGCTGACGACACTTCAGAACGCTACATTTACACTGCGGGTTGTTTAAAATTATTTAATAAAAAAGCTTAGCAAAATTCCGATAGAGCCATCAGTGGCAGGAGTCTGATAGTTGTGCCTTGACATATGTAGTTCTGATATGTATTCCATTTTAACTCTTTGAAAGACGGTTTGCAAAGAAGGTATACAGAAGCTGGCAGATGCACTGAAAGACACGTTTATTACAAGGACCAACATAATATCAACGGTTCGTAAGGTTCCCAGGCAGTGCCCGCTTGTCCTGCTGGCAACTGTAGGCTGGAGGCAAGGTAGACGTTGAGAACTGGAGAAGGTAGGGTGAAAGGAAGAGGAATACTTGTGTGAGCAACAGAGGAAATAAATCTGGGATTTGGAAACCCGTTTTAAAAAGAAATTTTGATAAGCTAGAGTCAGATTTTTGAAGACTGAAATTCATCTAAATTGTACATTTGTACCTCAATCACAAACAACCTAGAGTAGAAAGCGTGCGATATGCTGCATTTTGTGAAATGAACTGGGCAAGTGACTGCGACATGACCGGTAAGGAATTCGGAATTTTGGCGTAGAAACCGCTCGGAAATCATCAATTCGGAACACTGTTAAAGCAAAAAGGTGACATTATTAAATTAGATGTCAGTGGTATAGGCAGTACGGCAGTAGCGACATTAACGTTCGATATCCGTTAAGACTGCCGTTATTATACACTTACTCTCTTACTTCACAGCGGCTACGAGTGACGTCATGCCATTGAGAGCGATCTTTTTCCATACATACGATACCGAAGGGACATTCAAGAGAAGATCCGGAGGTTCGTGCCGTTCCACGGGCACTGAACACCAACTGCACACGAAATTGGAGTGAAATGTTTACCAGTTGGGTCTCATAAATTCCGCTTTACGCCACTTATACCCGTCCTAAACGCACGAAACTTCCTTCCCTTTATGGATGTAACGAACGGAAGAAAGTGTACAAAAACAGAGACCAGTCCATGAGACGCATCGTTTATTGTAGCCAGGTGAACACAACATACAAGTAAAGGAAATTCAGAAAACTGAGGTGCCTGGTTCGAACTTCCGCCGGGATCCAGGCTACACTGACTTCGTAATGTTGTGGTTATGTCTCCAAACACAAATGCAGGTGTGGTATCTCTAATTGGGCCACGGTCATGTCCTTCCATATTTCTGAAACGCACTATTCATTATTCGCGGTCCCCCGTGCCCGCGCGGTCTAAGATATGGGTCTGCGGCCGCTCCCTTGCTGGGATTGTGGGTTCGAATCCCACCGGGGGCATGGATGATGTCTGTTGTGAATATCGTGTGTTGCGCAGGTACTAGTCTCTGCATCAGGCTTATCACTCGTACAGCGAAATCCTGCCGAGTTGGGAGTGTCTGAGTATGATGGTGAAGCCCCGATAATGAGGAGGCCCTGGGCCACTAGGGGCTGTTTCGCCGAGGAAATTTTTTTAATTAGTCACCCTACCCTTCGGTGCTACATAATTTGAGATACCTACTGTGTCGCTAAATAAGCCACAGATGAATAAATAAATACGATTCATACCGTAATATTATGTCGTCTGTCAAGACAGGTGAGATGTGAGAGCAAACGGCGTAGTGGTAAAAACACGAAATAACGGCCTACATAAAATGTTTGGTTTCAAAGTTCAAGAGAATGGGTCATCCAAGTCACTTAGGTAGGTAGACATGCAACATGAATATTCTCGAAATGAGCAGGGTAATGCATACTGTGAGGACAGCGTCCTGGTAAAGTGACATGGTTATGGAGTGGGTGATCGGGAAAATGGGGTTTGATTCTCAGCAAGAAACTGAGTTTTTTATTTCCTCCAAAACCTCCAACATCGGTTGTGGAGACCAAACCGTCTCCTGTTCGCTGGACAATGAACATATTTCATCGGAAGTAACGTGACCGAGATGTGAAGCTGACCACTGCTTCCTTCTACTGCCAAGGTGAAGAAATGGATAGATCTGTACCTCCGTCTCACATAAGGCTTCATGGCAGGCAGAGGGACAACTTTACCCTATCCTCTTAATGGTATGAAGATCGGAGTTTGATGCAAATATCTTTGGATCCTTTCCAAGGGGGGGTTTTGATATTAACGGTACTTGCTGTGGTACTAGAGGTATGCCCTTCGATATTAGCCTATTCGTTCTTATTAACGGTATTTGTTTCGGTATTAAAGACCTTTGTTTTCTTTTCAACACAGTAGGTGCAAGTGATACAGAGCTTCAATAAACGTAATGAAAATGTTGATTAAATGAAAACTGCTGTGCAAACGCACGAAAATTGTAGTAATTGGAATTTTGAAATACAATAGTGGAATTGTTAATGTTTGCTTTGCTGAGACAGAAAAACTGCAGAAGCTGAATATGGAACTGGAAGGGAGTGGGCTCGTATTGTCAAAACAAGTCGCTTGTTTTCTTTCACAGTGGAGAATTGGTTAAGTGTATAAATGTTATATAGGACTGATATATAAAAAACGTAATTTCATTACTGATTCCCGGACTACTGAAAGCTGCTTTTTGTAGTTCTTGGGTCATGAAATGCTGAATGAAGGAATTACATGTAAATGAAAAGTTGGAGAAATTGTGGTACGACGAGAATGTGGCCTGTTTTATACGCACTGTCTTGGCATTTGCCTGCCGGTTCCTAGTATTATTCTTCGTCTCACATACATAATTTATAATAACTTTCAAATGTGCATTGTGCCTTCATATTCGACAGTTTTTATCAGTCTGTTATTGAGTTCTGCTTCTTATCGTTTCCGCACACTTGGTTTTGTCGACATTTACCTCCACACCAGAGTCTTGACTATCCTGCTGTAGAATATACACGATATTCTCCCATCTTATACAACAGTCCCCCAGCAAGCCAGAACCACGGCTGGTGCCGACAATTCTGGGCCACCTACAGCACAGTATTTCCCATTCAAATTATTACGTATTACAGCGTATCGTCATCAGCATCACTATCATCATACACTGTTAGGTAGTGCAGAATTTTCGCTTAAGGAGTTCAACAATGAGAAGTAATTGTTTGCATTTCACCTAAACAAAGGAGTTTCCCCTCAGTGGTCCGGATTCCCGGGCAATCCGGCCCATCCCTCACCCCATACAGTCACGATGGCCGAGGAACTACAATGTTAACATTTCGGTAGAAATAAATAACCCTTAATCTCATTTGTTTGTCCTACCTGTTCGATTACGACTTGCTCTAGGCAAAAATCAAAAGGTACAATAAAATTCACACGAAAGGTGGCCGGTCGGCCGGCCATATTACCGATACTTTCTGCCCGAGGTCTTGCGCATTATTGCCATCAGTCCTCTGTTCTGCTGGCTGCAATAGTGGCTTTGCGACGTCACACGAACCTTACCCTGCGAGGTCCGAACACAGATACCTCAGTTTTGCAGCCAGCTAGACAGCAAAAGTAAAACAATGGCTGGTGCGACAGAGGATATGCGAGGACAGGGGTGTTGTTTGTTACCATTGTTACATCCATTCTCCCACTAGGAGATGAGGGTAGTGAATGTGGCTGAAAGGGGTAAAAGCCAAACAAACTACTAGTGCACACGGCAGAATGGAAGGGCGTTCTATTTCCGTTTTGTTACGCATTTCCTGCTTCCAATCTAGCTTCTTCCTTGTCCATTACTTTTTACACCCCTCCCATCTTCTCTCCTTTGTCTTTACCTGCATCACCACTTCTCATGACGTTTCGCTTTACTAGTGTACTTGTTAGCGTAAAGAACTTCACAGTTTGTTCATTCAGCCCAAGTGTGCCATATGGAAGCTTCGCAATTCGCTGTGGATTTAAAACAAACGTGAAGCTTTCCAGTAAAGGTTAATGACGCAAATTTACTGGATTGACACAAGTATCATAACTAATACAATTTTCGTTTAGTTTTGTGTATGTCACGCAATGTATATTACTTCAGATATTTCTGTCTATAATCGTATCTGCTGTGCCACACACATTTAAAAGTGGCAGGTTCTGTTATTTCAAAGTACCTCATGTCCAGAAAAATCATTTGCAATATTAATAAACGGCCAAATAAACCGGACCCAATTTCAGGCACGCAGTAACCATTCAGATAGATTTCTCTGACTGTCGATAAAATTTTAAACACTTCTTCGTTAACGGGTCTTTTCTTCTTATGCGAATCACATGAAACCAGCGAACTTCAGAAGTCTTATTCACTGACATTATCTCCCATGATCCGAACTAAAACTTATAAACCTGATGTGAGACGTCCCACTGTGATTCTCAAGATATCCGGTATTTAAAGACAGTTTAACGCAAGCTGCTTCATTGAAAACAGAACATACGTTTTGCAATACAATCAATATAACTTAATTTCAAGCTTTCGCCGTGTTCAGAATGTTGTTTGTTTTCTTTTGGGTGATTCCCCGGCGTCTGATTTATATATGCCGACGTTTCGGAAC
>JGI24700J35501_10929917_pt1 | contig 10614 bp, 11 predicted proteins | sample TergutTh196P1_FD_35501 | JGI IMG/M metagenome (IMG submission 35501) | reverse complement strand
CTTCCAACACTCCCTGCGTTCTATCCTCAAAATTAACTCTCATAAATCTTCTCCTTTTTAGCCTCAAAACCGTGGGGGCTTTGCCCCCACACCCCCACCAGGGCGCGCCCTGGACTGCACTTTCGCTATTTTTGGGTCGTGGTTTCCCAATAATTGCTACAAATTTATAGCAATTTACGGAAATCCACGAGCCAAGTAAGACGAAAGTTGGGGGTCAAGGGGGCTTGCCCCCTTGCGGGGTGGTGGGGCAGAGCCCCACGGTCTTAATCTTTAAATAGCCTGAATGGTCTTGGGTGGGCACTTTGTTATGCAGTCGTTGCATAGAGTGCACTTTTGGTAGTCGATTAGGGCTAGTTTGCCTTCTACGGCTACGGATTCGTGTTGGCAGGTGCGAACACACATTTTGCAACCTATGCAGCCGATTGTGCAATGGGCGCGTGTTGTTTTTGCATCGTTTTGTGAACTGCATACAACACGTGTCTTTGCAGCGTGTGGGACGAGGTGGATTATCTTTTTGGGGCAAAGTTTGATACAAAGTCCACAAGCCTTGCACTTTTCGTTGTCAATCTTTGCAATGCCGTCCTCCATAAGAATTGCCTCAAAAGGGCAAGCCTCAATGCAACTGCCGCCGCCCAAGCAGCCGTAAGAACAATCTTTCGAGCCGCCAGCCACAAGTTGCATAGCCGCATTACAATCACGCATACCGAAATATTCATATCGGAAAACGCTCCGACTTTCGCCCCCAGCACAGGCAACAAACGCACTCATACGAGCCGTTTCTTCCACCGTAATGCCCATAATTTCCCCAATCGCCGAAACGGTCTCAAAACCGCCCACAGGACACAATTCAGGTCGTGCATTTCCAGCCACAATTTCATTAGCCAATCCACCACAACCAGGAAAACCACAAGCACCACAATTAGCCCCAGGCAAAGCATCCATCACCAGCGGCAATCTCTCATCTTCCTCAACTTTAAACTTCTTCTCCGCCAAAGCCAGCCCCAACCCCAACAAAGCCGCAATAGCACTCAAAGCCACAACAGAAAAAACCATCTTCTTTTCTCCTTTTTTTAAAATCACGTGTGCCGCTCATGGCAAGCCAAGCTCTCCATCCGCGCACACTTTTACATTATGCAAGCTCGCATATACATCTCATGGAAAGACACGTCTCCGTCTGCGGTCTTTTACGATTGCCTTGTGCAAAACATAAAAAATCGCAAATCTGCCCCTAGACAAAATCCCCGCCAAAAATAAATTTAAAGTTTGTCCACTTTTCAAAGTGGCGGGGTTTGGGGCAGAGCCCCAAGGTTTTAAATGAGGCCGGCGAAACCCATGAAAGCTATTGCTAGGATTCCGGCGGCTATTAGGGAGATGGGCATTCCTTTGAAAGGGGCTGGAATGTTGTTGTGCTCGATTTTTTCGCGGATGCTGGCTAGGAGGACTATGGCGATTGCGAAACCTACACCGCCGCCGATTGCGTGTACTATGGCGGATATGAATGAGTCGTTGAAACGATCCATGTTGATTATGACCACGCCGAGGATTGCACAGTTTGTGGTTATAAGTGGCAGGAATACGCCCAACGATTGGTAGAGCGAAGGGCTTGCCTTTTTTAGGTAAATTTCCACGAATTGTACCAGGCTGGCAATTAGCATGATGAACGCTAGATTGTAAAGGTAGACAATGTCTAGCGGTATGAGAACGAGATTCAGGATAACGAACGAAGCGGCGGCGGCGAGCGTCATAACAAAGATAACAGCGGCTCCCATTCCGACCGAAGTCTCAACTTTTCGTGAAACCCCCATAAATGGGCAAACACCCAAAAATTGCGTGAGTATCAGGTTATTTACAAATACTGCACCCATGAAAATTAAAAATAACTCTGTCATCGTCTATTTCCCCCCTTATTGCGGCCTGCGCATATGATTTACAAGGGCTATCATAAAGCCGAGTGCAATAAATGCGCCAGGTGCCAAAATCATTATAATTGTACGTGGGAAAAAGTCAGGCAAAATCGTAATGCCGAACAGTTCGCCAACGCCCAATAGTTCACGTACCATGCCGAGCAACGTCAAGCCAACCGTAAGCCCCAATCCCATGCCGATTCCATCGAAAAACGAGGGGATAACGGAATTTTTGGAGGCGAACGATTCCGCACGTGCCAACACTATACAGTTTACAACGATGAGCGGAATGAAAATGCCCAAGGCGTTGTTTAGGTCTGGCAAAAATGCCGCCAGCAAAAATTCCAGGAGGGTTACAAAGGTCGCTATAATCACGATAAAGCAGGGTATACGAACGGTGGAGGGTACGAATTTCCGTATCAAAGAGACCACGACATTCGAGCCAGCCAATACAAAAGTGGTCGAAATACCCATTCCCAAGCCGTTCATCGCCTGCGTCGTAACCGCCAAAGTCGGACAGAGCGACAATAACTGTATGAACAGCGGATTCTCATCCACCACTCCACGTTTCAATAATTTAAAAGGATTCACGTCTAATTCTCCTCAATAAAAGTTGTAATATACGCCAACGCCGCATTTATGCCATTTATCACAGCATCGGTGGAAATCGTGGCACTTGTGAGGGCGGCAATTTCATTGGGCCCGCTCGGCATCCGAGTAACGGTCATAGCTTCCGTACGCCCTGCGAATTGGTTCAAAAACGCTGGCGTTGCAATCGCCGTACCAAGTCCAGGCGTTTCTCTATGATTGACAATACTGACCCCAGTAATCACGCCGTCCAAATTAAAGCCGACCATAATATCGACCGCCGCCGCATAACCAGGAGCAGTAGCCGCCAACGCAAAGCCCAACCTATCGCCAGCCGCATTATAGCCCACAATTCCACTAGTAACATTCGGCACGTTTTCGAAAAAAATCTCATCGAACTCATACGTACCATGTATCAACTCCGCTATTATAGCTTGCTGTCTCAACTCCTGCTGAATTCTAATCGGCTCTCTCGTAATATCATAAACAAAGCCCAGCAACAAGGTAGTAACCGCAATCAACAACAACAAAGTCAACCCAGGTTTAACCATATGCATCTCTTTTTCTCCTCTCTACTGCCAAAACCGTGGGGGCTCTTTTGTCAAACCCCCACACCCCCACCAGGGCGCGCCCTGGACTGCACGTTCGCTATTTTTTGTTACCATGGATTTCCATATAATCACTTCAAATTTATAGCATTTGTTAGCAAATTTGCAAACCACCAAAAACCGCTATAAATTTGCGATAACATAATCGGAAATCCACGACCCATGAAAAACGAAAGTTTGGGGGTCAAGGGGGCTTGTCCCCTTGCGGGGTGTGGGGCAGAGCCCCACGGTCTTAATCTTTAAATTTGTTTGGATAAGTCTTTGAAACGGCTGCTGTGGCCGAATTTTCGGCTCTTTGTGAATTTGTCGATTAGGGGGACGCAGCAGTTCATTAGGAGGATGGCGTAGGAGACACCCTCGGGGTAGCCGCCGTAGAGGCGGATTAGGACGGTTATTAGTGCACAACCTATGCCCATTATTATCTTGCCGATTGGGGTTATTGGGGATGAACTGTAATCGGTTGCCATGAAGAATGCTCCTAGCATTAGTCCGCCTGATAGGATGTGGAAAAGAGCAAACTCAAAACCCCAACCGTCGCCCAATAGCCAGGCTAGGAAGAATGTGGTTGCTATGAATGTGAGTGGTACGTGAGGGGTTATTACCTTTTTGAAAATTAGGAAAAGTCCGCCCAGTAAGATTAGAATTGCACTGGTTTCGCCTAGTACGCCAGCATGATTGCCGAGGAAGAGAGTTAGGAAGTCTGGTGGCGTTTCTGCCATTAGGGGCGTTGCTACCGTCATAATGTCAACGTCTATGTTTAGGTTGTTAAAACCTGTGAAAGCTGGCACGAAACCGCCCGCCATGTGAGGGAGGTAAGCTGCCATTAGGAACGCACGACCTGCTAGGGCTGGGTTTATGAAATTTTGCCCCAGTCCGCCAAAAAGCTGCTTGGCTATGACGATTGCAACGAAACTACCCACTATCGGTAGCCATAGTGGTACGGTGGAGGGTAGGTTGAAAGCTAGAAGTAGCCCAGTAACGGCGGCGCTGCAATCTCGTATCGTGATTTCCTGTCCTGTTAGACGTTGGTAAAGAGCCTCAAAAGCGATTGATGAGGCAACGGTTATTAGAATAACCAAGAGGGCTTTAAGCCCAAAAAAAGCTACACTTGCGACCGCTGTCGGTAAGAGCGCTATGGCAACCAAGCCCATTATGCCAGATACGCTGTGATTCGACCTAATATGCGGTGTCGAAGTTATAATATACTTAGCAGGTTCCATTATTTTTTTGCCCTTTCAGCAAGCACTTCGCGTCTTTTTATTCGGATCGACTGGATTAAATGCCGTTTTGATGGGCAAGTGAACGAACAGCTGCCACATTCAATACAGTCCATACCGCCGCCTTTTTTGAAACTCTCCAAATCGTTCACGAGCGAGAAATGGTTGAGTTCCAGCGGCATGAGATACATCGGACAAGCACTTACGCACTTGCCGCAACGTATGCAGCTTAGCTCTTTCTCAACATTCGCCGCCTCTGCCTTTGTGAGGCATAAAAGCGCTTGGGAGAGTTTTGTCATGGGAACGTCCAACGTGTACATGGAATTTCCCATCATTGGGCCGCCAGCAATGAGTTTGTAAGGCTCTTCCTTAAAACCGCCCACTTGATTTAGGAGATCGATGTAACGCATTCCCATGCGGATTTTGTAATTGCCTGGGTTCTTTGCCGCACCGCCTGTAATAGTAACGATTTTACGCATTATCGGCCGCCCGCGGTAGAGTGCACGATGCACGGAAATTACCGTATCTACATTATTAACAATGCAGCCGATGTCGGCAGGGATACCGCCTGACGGCACTTCTCTGCCCGTAATGGCGTAAATGAGTTGTTTTTCCGCACCCTGCGGATATTTCGGATCGAGGGCACAGACGGAAATATTGCCCTTAAACGGCTCTTTTTGGCACATAGCTTCCATTGCCTGAATACCGTCCATTTTGTTCGTCTCGATACCGACGTAACCCTTAGAGCCAGGGAAAAGCGAGAGCATAATCATAAGACCGAGCAAGATGCGTTCGGTTTCTTCGAGCAGAACGCGGTGGTCGGTGGTGAGGAAAGGTTCACATTCGGCAGCGTTTACGATTATGGAATCGACTTTTTTGCCAGGGGGCGGATTGAGTTTGATGTGAGTGGGAAAGCCGGCGCCGCCTAGGCCGACGAGCCCGGAGCCTCTGATAGTCGCTAGTATTTCATCTTTTGTCATGCTTTTGTAGTCGTAAGCATGATTTATGCCTGGGTCTTCCTCCATAAGACCGTCTGTGCGGATGTAAATAGCTGGCGATGTAAGCCCCGTGGGTAAGAGGGCGGTGTCGAATTTGTCTACCGTACCGGATACCGTAGCGTGGATAGGGGAGGATAAAAAGGCATCGGAGTCGGCAATCTTCTGACCTACCAAGACCCGATCGCCCACTTCCACTACCGGGGTACATGGCGTACCTATGTGCTGGCTCATTGGATAGATCAGCATATCGTCCACATTCGGATTTATCACTTTCGTCTCGAACGCCTCCGAGAAGCTTTTGTGATGTGGTGGGTACAGGCCTTTCTTAAATGTTAGTATTTTCATTTTTTTATTATAGCATAGTTTTTTTGGGTTGTAAAGGGACGGCTAGGCAAAATGTGAAAAATTTTCGCCATTTTTTGTCGTTTTTTAGTAGGGGCGGATATTATCCGCCCGCAATCCCCAAATCGCCGAAATCACGGGCGAGTATTATCCGCTCGCATTTTTATTAAATCGATATATTTGCAAAGTTGCATATCGATGTGTTATAATATAGAGAGCCGATATTTTGGCTGTGTTCGTAAACAATGTCAATTTTATGGGTTTGCTTTTTGCAAAAAGCGGGCAAAGATTGAGATTTAGGAGGAAAAAATGACGGAAAACGTAAAAACACTGGCAATTAGAGGAGGAGAGGGCGGCTATCTCGCACTAACATGGGACGATTCCCATACTGTGTTGGTGGATGCGGGCTACCCCAATGACATTGCCGAAATTGAAAAGGCTCTAAACGAGGCGGGGGTCAAATTGGAAGAAATTACCGACCTCTTTATCACGCACCACGATTTGGATCATCTGGGCTGTGTGCCAGAAATTAGACAGAAATCGCCGAATTTGCGTATCTACGCCCATCCCGATGAAGCTCCCTACTTGGACGGTCGTCAGTTGCCTATCAAGGTAGCCAATATGCTAGAAAGATACGACAAGATGGACAAGGGAAGTCAAGAATTTTGTGATTTTTGGCAGGATTTTTGCAAGAAAAACCCTATTGAAACACAACCCGTTCACGATGGGCAAATTTTGGATATGTGCGGCGGAATCGAGGTTATACACGTACCTGGACACACTCCTGGGCATATCGTCCTGCACCTCAAAACCAGCGATATAATTGTATGCGGCGATGCTGCTAATGTTAAAGATGGAGTTCTCACGGGAGCTAATCCCGTGTATACCAACGATATTCCACAGGCTGCCGAGTCGTTTGAAAAGATTAAATCATACAATGCAAAGGGCTATATTACCTATCATTGCGGATATTTGGAGGCAAAGTAAAATAGAGGGGAATACAATGGCATTAAGCAACATATTAGAGGACAAGATAGCAGTAATAACAGGCACATCATCGGGGATTGGCGAGGCGATAAAGACAGCCTTTCAAGACCTCGGGGCAAGGGTGGCGGATATTAGTATGTCAAACGCCAAATATATCTGCGATGTGTCGGATTTTGGGCAAACAAAGACTGTTTGCAAACAGATAACAGAAGATTTTGGCGGCGTGGATATTTTGGTAAATAACGCAGGTATCACGCAGGACTCGCTACTGCTAACCATGAACGAAGAGGATTTCGATAGGGTTATCGCCGTCAATTTAAAAGGGGCGTTTAATCTGACAAAGCATTTGGCTCGCCCATTGCTAAAATCATCAGCGGGGCGGATTATCAATATTGCCTCCGTCGTCGGATTACATGGAAATATCGGTCAGGCGAATTATTCCGCCTCAAAAGCGGGGCTTATCGGCTTTACAAAAACCATGGCGCGTGAATTTGCAAGCCGCAATGTTACGGTAAACGCCATTGCCCCTGGTTTTATCCAAAGCAAAATGACCGAGGCGATTCCCGCCTCGACAAGGGATAAAATCGTTGCGAATATCCCGCTTGCCCGTATGGGAACGGCGGACGATGTTGCAAATGCGGCTATTTTCCTTGCATCGGATATGGCGGCGTACATGACGGGCACGGTTATACAGATTGATGGGGGGTTATTTATATGAAAAGGGTTGTAATTACTGGACTTGGCTGCATTACCCCCGTTGGGAATGATGTGGAGACATTTTGGGGGGCGATTACGGCAGGGAAACACGGATTTACCTCCGTAACCCGTTTCGACAATGCCAACATGAAAGCAAAAGTTGCGGCGGAAGTTAAGGATTTTAATGCCGAACTCTATCTGCCCAAGAGCGATTTCAAAAGAACCGATCGGCATCAGATGTTCGCAGTAGCTGCCGCCACGCAAGCCGTTGAAGATGCTGGCATACAGGGGGCGGTAGACCCTTTACGGTTTGGTGTATACGTTGGGAGCGGAATCGGCGGATTGGACACAATGGTAGCGCAGGCAGAGGTAATGACTAAAAGAGGGGCTGACAGGGTTTCGCCGTTTTTGATACCCATGATGATAGCCAATCTAGCGGCGGGGCTTGTGGCGATAAAATTTAATGCAAAAGGGGCAAATTTACCCCTCGTATCCGCTTGTGCCACTGCCACACATTCGATTGGCGAGGCTTTTCGAGCGATAAAACACGGCTATGCCGATGCTATTCTAGCGGGCGGGGCAGAATCCTCATTAAACGCATTGGGAGTGGGAGGTTTTACGAGTGCTCAAGCCCTTTCGACCTCTGCCGACCCCGATAATGCTTCAATGCCTTTCGACAAACGCCGCAATGGTTTTATCATGGGCGAAGGGGCGGGAATTTTGGTGTTGGAATCATACGAACACGCAAAGGCTCGAAATGCCAAAATATATTGCGAGATAGTGGGTTATGGCAACACCTGCGATGCGTATCATGTAACAGCCCCGCACCCCAAGGCGGAAGGCACTGTAAACATGATAAAACAGGCGTTCCAAGAGTCTCAGCTTGCCCCCGATGAAAAGCTATACATAAACGCTCACGGCACATCGACCCCGCTAAACGATGCAACCGAGACTTTAGCAATAAAGCGAGCCGTAGGCGAGCAGCTGGCATATAAAATCCCGATAAGTTCCACAAAATCAATGATAGGGCATTTATTGGGTGCATCGGGCGGGGTAGAAGCAATAGCCGCTGTAAAAGCCCTAGAAATGGGGATTATTCCGCCAACCGCTAACTATAAAGAACCCGACCCTGCCTGCGATCTCGATTATGTGCCGAACACCGCTCGCCCCTACGCCATCGATAAGGCTTTTTCAACATCCATGGGCTTTGGCGGCCATAATGCGGGTGTTCTATTCACTAAGCTATAGCAACAAAATACAGATTAGAGGAGGGCTTTCATGAGCCAAAAAACGGAATTAATAGGCGAATTAGGTCAAATAATGGAAAAACACGGCTTGACTAAGATAACCTTGATTGAAAAGGAGCTGTCGAGCAATGAGATAATATTGGAGCGGGGTACGGGCAAGCAAGAGGTTCGCAAAACAACGGAGCTTACGGCAACGATAGAACAACAGCCACAGACAGAAGATGTTCAAAAGTCGCCGCATAGCGAGGTAATAGCACCCATGGTCGGCGTTTTCTACACTGCTCCATCTGCCAATGATGCACCTTTTGTAAAGATTGGCGACAATTTCCAAAAAGGCGATACATTGTGCATTTTAGAGGCGATGAAATTGATGAACGAAATACAGGCGGACAGAGACGGCAAAATCATCGATATTTGCGTTGCAAACGGAGATGTTGTGGAATTTGGGCAGATTCTTTTCAAGGTACAATTCTATGATTGAACGGAATGAAATAATGAAGCTTTTGCCGCATCGTCCACCGATGTTGCTAATCGATTGCGGCGAGCTAAAGGAAGGCGTATCCATCTGTTACTATACTGTGAGAGGCAATGAATTTTTCTTACAAGGGCATTTTCCTGACAATCCAGTAGTACCTGGTGTGATACAATGCGAGATGATGGCTCAGGCATCCTGTTTATTATTTGCGAGAAACGAGCAATCCATCGACAATCCAAAGACCCCCTATTTAACGGGGCTTGACAAAGTAAAATTCAGGAGCAAAATCGTCCCAGGAAACCGCATTGAGCTAAGGAGCGAGCTAACAAAGCAAAAAGCCCCATTTTACTTTACAAAATGCTCAGCCAGCGTAGACGGCAAATTAGCCTGCACAGCCGAAATTTCTTTCGCACTAATATAAAAAGACAAAACCGTAGGCTCCGCCCCACACCCCGCAAAGGGCGCGCCCCTTGACCCGCTCATTCGTTTTTAGTGGCTCGTGGATTTCCGATATGCTGTCGCATATTTATAGCGATTGGATAGTGGTGAGAAAAAGACCTCAAAAAATTTGTAGCGATTGGGCAACGCCACGACCCAAGTAAGACGAAAGTTGGGGGTCAAGGGGGCTAGCCCCCTTGCGGGGTTTGGGGCAGAGCCCCAAGGTTTTAAGGAGGTTGGGAAAATGTTTTCTAAAATATTGATAGCTAATAGGGGCGAAATAGCAGTTAGGGTGATTCGTGCCTGTAAGGAAATGGGAGTTGCAACGGTTGCCATCTATTCGGAAGCGGATGCTAAAGCGTTGCACGTTAGTTTGGCAGATGAAAGCTGCTGTATCGGTGGCGCACTGCCTCGAGATAGTTACTTGAATATGAATAATATAGTGATGGCGGCAAAGAATTTTGGAGCAGAGGCAATACACCCTGGCTATGGCTTTTTGTCCGAAAACGCCACATTCTCAGATTTGTGTAAGGAGAACGATATAATCTTTATCGGCCCCGCAGGGGACGTTATCTCCAAAATGGGCGATAAAAATATTGCCCGCAATACCATGCAAGCGGCGGGAGTACCCGTTATTCCTGGCTGTGAATTGGTGCAGGACGTGGAGCAAGCTAGAGAAGAGGCAAAAAAAATCGGCTTCCCGTTGCTGATAAAAGCAAGATCTGGCGGTGGCGGCCGTGGTATACGGCTTGTTGCGGCGGAAGACGAACTGGAAAGTGCCTTTCAAATGGCAGTCAGCGAGGCGATTTCTGCCTTTAACGATGGCTCGGTCTATATGGAAAAATATATGCCCAATGTGAAACACGTGGAAACACAGATTTTGGCGGATAATTTCGGAAATGTGGTCTGCCTGGGCGAACGGGATTGCTCCATACAGAGGCGAAACCAAAAATTGGTAGAGGAAAGCCCGTCGCCAGCCGTGGATGACGACTTGCGAGATAGATTGATTGAAATGTCGATAAAGGCGGCGAAATCTGTAGATTACAGAGGGGCAGGAACTTTGGAATGTCTGCTAGATGTGGAAAGCGGCAATTTTTATTTCATGGAAATGAAT
>JGI24700J35501_10929918_pt1 | contig 10616 bp, 3 predicted proteins | sample TergutTh196P1_FD_35501 | JGI IMG/M metagenome (IMG submission 35501) | reverse complement strand
AAAAAAAAAATTTATATTTTTCAGTAAGATCAATTGCAAGCAAAAATAATCGGTGGCAGACGCTGTGACATTATCTGACAAATCAAACAAGCTAACTCAGATGCTAAGTAACAAAATGCCAATAAAATTATTAACCAAATAATCCGTCATCAGTGTAAATTTCTAACAGTAAATTTCTAACAGTAAATTTCTTAACAAGTGGAAGACTAAACGAACAATTAAAACAACTGAAAAAATATACACTTATTAAGGCAGAATATCCTCTTCTCGAGACTGCCGTAGTAGTAAGCTTTAAGTAGAAATTTTCTCATGTCATGCTACAAGAAGGTTTACAACAGTCGTATAAGGAATTCGCTAATGAGCATTTCCTAATTGGGCTTGAATCAGTTCATGTCCACAAATTATTTCTCTAAATATTTTCTAACGACTTCAAATACCTGACATAATTCCATACTAAAGCTTTCAGTGAGAAATCCTGAACAATATATACACATCTGTTCTATATCCTTGGCACATTAACCGAACTTCTAAAATCCCGCAATATACACACAACTGCCTATCTAACTATACGTAGTAGCTTCAAAAATTTCCCGGAATTTGCCAGTGAAATGTACAGGAATTGCTACCGTGAATAAAGAAATGTACACTAACGTCCTTCATCGCCATAGGGATGCGGTCAGAAGGAAACGCCCCCCAAACTGGAGAACCAACAGTTGGTTTCTCCTTCACGACTATGCTCCAGCACACAGGTCGGTTTTGGTAAAGGATTTCTTAGCAAGGAACAATATGACGTCACTGGAGCATAATCCTGACCTGGTTCCAGCTGATTTTCACTTTTTCCCTCGATCGAAATCAATATTGAAGGGACAGCTTTTTTGTTATGCTAATCAATAATTAAGAATGTGACGGAAGAGCTGAAAAGGCTTGTACAAAATTGATTACAGGGACGTTTCCAACACCTTTGCAGTAGCTGTTAGAAGTGTACACTAGCTCAAGGGGATTCTTATGAAAGAAATGTAGCTTAAATGGTTCACCAGGTTGTATTTCTCAGAAATAAAATGATTCTGGAAACATTTTGAAACTACCACGTATTATTTAATAACAAAGATAGGCACTGAAGTAAAACATGTTGCAGATACTGCTGGACGGCCAGGCGCTGCTGAATCCTGTAATGAGGACCAGCAAGGGTCAAATGATGACCCCCATAGATGCGGCTCTACATCGGGGCAACAGGGGATGTGCCAAGTACCTGCAGTTGCATGGCGGGGTGACAGCCAGCAAGCTGACGGACAAGTCGGCTCGCATTCGTGGTGGAAACCAAAGGTCTGCTTTCGGACAAAGTCCATACTACGCGGGTCAGGAATAAGTAACTGGACACCGGTTCAGAATTCTTTGGGGTGGTTAGACAAAACATGATCAGACATTCTTACAAGAACTTTGATTTAGCCTAGATGCAGACATGTCACTTTTATTGCCTATTTTCGGCGCGTGAACTCTGAAAAAAATGTAATCATGAAATTAAAACGTTCTAACGTTAGGGTGTACAGCAACGAATATCGAGCTGTGTATTCCAGCTGAGCTACAATTAGTTCTAAAGCATCTTATTTGTGATTTCATATGCTGGAGATTCAGATGTATCTTCCCCATTAGAACCTGCCTTCATTTACTGTCTCCACAGTTCAGATAGAGTGCAATGGCAAAATTTTGTGTGTTGAAACTGAAATTATGTAGGGAATTTTCAGTTGTTTTTTAAATTATTATCTTTGCCAATGGACCCATACATTTGGCCGGCGAAAACCAATCATTCAATATTTATACTAATTTAATTTCAAATTTTCATATTACAGAAACCATTGTATTTGAACATATTTTCTGTAGTATGTTTAATAACTTAAGAAAATATCATAAGAGTTTTCATTGTCTACAATAACGTTAAGTTCAGAAGTGTTTATTACAAAATTTCGATTAATGTTAAAGTAAAAACATTGTTATTTTACCGAATTAAATGACCCCACAAAAATGTATAAGCATGCTGCCATTTAAGTATTTTCATCTGGATGGAAATTCTTCCGGAAATTATAAAGGAATAAGTACAAAAGGTACTAATTTTATCTGTGTACATTTTGAATTAGTCGCATATGTTCCACGTAAAATTTTGAAGAAGTAAAATAACCGAGCATTATAATCTAAGCCTGTTTAGAACTAAAGACGAAGGTAATTTGTTCCTTCGACAGGTCAGTAACTGCTTCTCACTGGACGCTGGACAGCCCACAAGACTTGAAAATTCTGCAACACCGTTTTGAAAAAATAAAATTTTGCGAACTTGAAAATGTTTTACAACAAAGTTATAAGAACACACACTACGGCTATATTATGCTTTAACTCAGCATCATACAAGTGAACATGTATTTGAATTTTCCGTACATATCTTAATTCTTGGAAGCCAATGGTCGTGTAACACGTAACGTCCTCATTTTTTTTTCGGCGTCACAACCCATTGTGGGTTTGTTTTCACAGCCCTTTAGCAGGCTTTAGCCTCATCTTCCGAGGTTTCTAGATCTCACACAACGACGCGCCACAGTCGGTAGGACTCCTCCGGACGAGTGATCAGTTCGTCGCAAAGACTTCTACCTGACAACACACAACACTCACAACAGACAAACATCCATGCCCCCGGTGGGATTCGAAACGACGATCTCAGCAGGCTCCTCGCCGTAGACCTACGCCTTAGACCGCGCAGCTACTGGGACCGGCGTAACGTCCTCATGACTGACAGATTTTTCCTTTCCTTTTTCGGATATTTGGACTGCCCTTAGGATGTACGGATACTGGATGACCTTTAATTTTATAGCGTCAATACTACCTTGTTAATACTTCGAGCAACGAGGTGGAAGCAGGCAGACAGCCATTTCAACGCTTCGATGATATTGAGGAGTCTTAAAATATTTTGCTGATTTCTTTATTAGACTTTAAAATTGTATCTGCCTGATAATTCGCAGAGGCGCCATGTCCGAAACACAATCGGAGCAGTACACGACGCCGGAGTTTGCCGCGTCCCTTTCTCTCCCAGGCGGTCGAAATTCGCTAGGGACGAGCCCTCTCGGTGATCACGCGGCAGGTCTGAATGACCCCGCTAGGAGGATGGACAGCAGGACACTGCAGGTAACTGGTGGGGTATGAGATTATGAAAAATCATGATTGCTCTAACTTCTCTGGAGCCACTTAATTTCTGGTCACGTCCTCGCATGAAACTTCACGAAGAACCCTCGTATATTCTCTGCCTTCCAAACTAGAAGACAGCTCTTTTAACGCGGGAGTGAAACAAATAGGGGGCCGTCATCGGTCCGGACCCTAAAATGCAGACTGATTTAAAATGAGCTGATGAGTGTAATAAAAGAATGTCTGTGTCATGAAAGTGATATATGACAGCTGACTGTGGTGTATTATTCTACTCTGCTGTTACACAAACTTTCATTTATGAGTAATTTATATACCTTCTTTTCGGTGACTTTTAGTGAGTCTTATGCACAGGCTGTCTACCGGGTTCTGACACCTGCATAATTGTGGGTGGATGGAATTGTTGTGTGAATGTTCAGCACTGAAGGATTAATTCCAAGTTTTACACAAGAGCACAATCTAAAATATATCTTCCATGTAAACCGGAAGACTTTTAAAAGAATTACAGTGCTCTTCGTGCAGCAACTACCGTTTTAAATTGATAGACGCACTTTGGGGTAGATTTTCATGTCCTACAGATGCGAGGATGGGAAGCCACATTACTGATTCAAATGCTGGAAGTTGGAGAGGTTGTTGTGATCTATGTTTACTGTGCTCACCCTCTGGTGTAGTGGTGGTCATACATTTTTTTAGCTTTCAGCTTTTGTGTTTATCCTGATACTCTCTTATTGAGAGCCGTTATAATACTTTTAAAGAAGCCAAGGTCACTTCTCTGCACCCCTAAAATAGGACTGTATATTATTAACGATAATTTTCACATACAATTAAAATTTTATAATTTCTAAACATGAGTGATCGTCGTTTAGGCATCTAAGAATCTCTCAACATAAGTAAATTATTCATAAAATAATGTTTATTTTTTATTTATCTTCTGTCACAAGAATACTGTATTAGCTACCACAAGATGAGATTCTGCCTACTGTTTCGTAAATGAAGCTGCAGAATTAAAACACCGAAATACTTAGAGAATGTTATGTTTTGCAGGTAAGATTGAATGATGACGTTGCAATACGTCACGTGGAAAGAATCGAAGCTCCTCTGATCTGCACACATCGCAGATTTGACGATGACAGCAGTGAAGAGGAGCGCATGCGTAGACGACGGAGACGGAGACGTCGGGAGCATCGTAGGAGGGACTATGTTGATGATTTGGACAGCGAGATTGTGGAGGAAGATCTACGACGACGGAGAAGAGTTGGAAGAAGAAACGATGAATTTAGTGATAGTGCAGATAATGAAATGAGGAAACGTAGGCGGAAAAGACGGGACGATGAATTTAGCGACGATTGGGATAGTGAAACAGAAAGGCGAAACAGGAGAAGGTGGAGGAGGAGGGGAGATAGGACAGTATCCAGCGAAAGAAGTGATGATGAGGAACAAGATAAGGCGGATAATATTGGCGATTCCAATTGGGTTAGAAATAAGAAGAGATGCGGTGAGAAAATGGAAAGACCTCAGAGAAGATCAAAAAGCAAAGAAGAATCAGAGAACGAGGACAGCGAAGCAGAATATATAAGAGTAAAAAGGACTACCATTAAAAGTAAAAAGACGAAGAGAAAAACAGTAACAGACGAGGAGCAAGAAGAGCATATTGAAGAGTCTTCTGAAAGAGGCAGCGAAATTGAGGGCGAAGAGGAAGTTGAGGAAGATGTGAAAAAGGAAAATAGTGAGGTTACCACAGAGGCGTCAAAAAAGGAGAAGGTAACTACTACCACGAAAACGAAGACAAAAACGAAAGACGATAAAAGCAAATTAAAAGAGGACTCAAACATCGTACATAAAGTAGACTCTCGAAGAAGTAAAAAGAAGGAAGCCGCACTAGACAAGGGTACAAGAAATAAACAAGAAACTTCAAGCAATAAGACAACTGAAAGTGAAAGCAAAATTTTACGTGGAAATAAGGCGAAAGTAAGCAAGAAATATGTGACAAAAGAAAGTTCTACAAGAAGGACAACTGAAGAAACCAAAGACAATGACACCACAAAAAAGTCTACTAAGAAAGTGATAAGGAAAGGGGTTAGACAAGTGGAAAATGATGGCGAATCTAATGTAGTTGATAAGGTTGTTGAGAAAATAAGAGTGGAAGAGACAGGAAAAGAATCGCTTCAAAAAAGAGAAGCATACAGGCAGTCAGAGGCTCCTATGTCCCTGGAAGAGGATGGTGTGACACAGAGAGTAGTTACTGCTCTTGTCCATCAGCATGAGGACGCAGGTAGCCCTGATGTGCCACATGAGGGTGAGCAGGTGGAGTCAGATGAGAGAGGGGAGGATGGAAAGAAAGATGGCAGCGAGGTTGTTCAGGTTACTGGAAATGTGGAGGGACAACATATTATTGATGAGGCACGAAAATCTTCGGAAAGCGAAGAAAAACCTGACTTTGGTGGCGGAGTAGGCAGAGAGGAAGCAGACCTAAAGTCTGGCGATGGAAATACAGAGACTGAAGCGACGAAAGATGATACGGACGGAGACATCTCCAAAAGCGTTGACAGTGAAAGTAGGAAGTCAAGAATTTCGGGTGAAGGCGAAAGGGACATGACACAAGAAAATGGAGGAGATGAAACAAAAACTGAAGAAACAATTAATGACGAAAAGAATGAAAGAGAATTCGGTGTGAAGACAGAAGATAAAGCAAAATACGTAGATGAACAAGATGAAGTTAATTCGCGTGAGACAGGAGGTGAAGTGGAGGTTTGTAACACTGAAAACAATGTGGCTGAAGAGGACAGGGAACGAGGAGCTGAGGCAGAAGAAGAAGGAAAGCTTGTGGAAGACGGAGAAAGGAAATACAAAGACGAATATGAAGAGGATGGAGATATGACAAAAAAGATAAATGACTTTGGTGAAGAACGAGAAAATTCTGAGCCGAAAGATTCGAAATTAACAGCCAAGAATATTAGTGAACTTGTAGAAAGTAGAGGCCCCAAAACTGATAAAGAAACGCAAGAAATAAAACGTGATATTAAAGGAAGTGAAGAGGGTGAAGAGCGCGAAAAAACTGATGAAGACAGCAGGAGCAGTACGCGAGATTTGACTATGTCTTCCCCTCTCGAAAAGGTAGAAGGTGCTGAGAGAGAAGTCAACGGCGATTCAAGAGAATCCACCGCGCGAAGTCGTAACGGTGGGGATTCCTCAGTCTTGCTTGACTCAGGATTCGAACCCTCACCCCGTCGAGACAAGGACACCACTTCAACAAGCGGCAACAATCAGCAGACACGGAGCGCGCGAGTACTGGGAGGCCCTTCCAGGGGCAGAGGGCGCGGTCGAATCCCGCGGCCTTGTCGAACTGACGATGAGCAGCCGATGACAACAGTTTCGGTCACTCAAGCCGTACAAAGAAGTATGCGCAAGTAAGATACAACACTTTGCATACGTTTATGTCTAAGCGACACTGCAAAAATACAAACTAATGATATTAAACTTCCACGTTTTGGGCGATATTGACAATTGCGTCCTTCCCGCCATAAATAAAATTAAACATTTGATATAGACAGCGTAATTGATTAAAATAGAGACCACATATTGGAACAGAAATCAGTCGTAATTAATTCAGGACTGATGCAGACAGGAAATTTGGCACGTATAATTTGGGACTTCACAAAACCTGCAAGCTTATCGGTTAAATATCTGTGAAACAAAAAATGCCAAATTATTTCCGTGCTGGATTTTAATTGGGAACTTGTTCTCTTAATACATGTTTTTATTTAGGCTGTTGATATTTCAACCGTATCGAGCCTAATCGAGTCCAATGTGACTCAGCAAAATGCTGCAAAGACAGAACCAGCCCTTCATTAGAATCAAGGTACGCAACGATACAGAGACACCACACTGGAAATCCGTACAAATCTAATGATCAGTGTTTGCTTCGTCCTCGTGGTCCAGGTCCGGTTCCACTCGACTGGACTCGATTCAGTCAGTGTACCCGTGGGTTAAGTGTTTGAAATCGCAAGAAAGCAAGCCTCACGCTATGCTTTAGTGTTCAGCTTTGTACGTTTTATACTTATGACCTGTTATTCTTTAGATAATATCCATGAAATTTTGACGCTGACAGGTACCATCTGGAGCGGCGCATCTTCCAGGAGTTGCTGGAGCTAAAGAGACTGCAAATTCGGGCCGGGAGAGCCAACGAGCAGGTGTTAGTGAAGCGCCTTGTAGACGAGTATCACAAGGCAGGCCTGACAGTTGGCATGCGACAGTACGATGGTGTATACAGCTTCCGCAGCTTCGAGAAGTACCTCTATGGTAGGCTCCATGCAACGGCCAAGCAATTTCGTAAGCTCCAGTCCAAACACGAGTGTCACTCTAGGTTCTAGCATTACACGACTAGAACATTAAACTAGTCACGATTCAAGAAAGAACATAACCAAAAATCAAATAAACTGCTTTACAGATTGAACAAATTTCAAATTTAAAGAAAATATACAAATAATCAAAACTCAACATACAGAACTTTAAAATCATACTGGCAAAATCTTTCAAAAGAGTAGTCTCAGTACCGTAAGGTTAGCTAAAATATTTAAAACTACATAAATTATTAAAAAAACACGAAGATTTCTTAAATCTTACTTTTAACGTGAAAATAAAATGCCATTGCCATATCCAGACCATACCGGTGGAATTAAACCTCTGAGTATTTTGTACGTTATGTTGCTGCCAATGGACAAGCCGGGCCAAACACACTGTACTAAATATTAATATTGACAAGGAAAAACTTTTGTTGTGATCGACGGTTTGTTCTGAAATGTTAAACGTGTACATGGTAGCAATGCACAATCATTTCGGAAAAACAAGCTGATTCCATCTTTAGGGTAGACTTCACGGTATCACCTTCCAGGAGTCAGTCACGTTAGCAAACAGTAGAACAGTCCCAACTGTTACACCCACAGTACGAACACTTTTCTTTTTCCAGACCAACTACGCCTGCTTCAGAGCTCGGATCGGCGTCTTATCCCACGTCTGAAATCATCCGACGATTTGGAGAAGCTGACGGCAGCTCTCCGACGAGCGCGGTTCAACAGCGCCTATCTTGACGACATTCCCGACAACCCAATCTTGTGCACGCACGGTACACATCGCTGCCACCACGCCGCACATGCGTACACGGGCATTCCCTGTGCTGCATACGGTACATGAACTACATACAGTATACTTTAAACGTATTGCAATGGATTATGAAATTGTATGGAAAGGGTTTGAACAAGGCACCGCGTGCAACGCGTTCAAGGCCTAGAATGCAATGAAAAGTGGTTGGTGAAGGACAAGACTTGTGTGACTCGGAATCACATCTGTCAAAACTAAATAACATAAATATGCGGACGATATTACAAAAATGAAATTCAAGTGTATTTTAGTAGGTTATTTGATATCAAGGTGGTTGCTAGTACAGCTACTACCAAAACAGAAGCATGAATATTCCTGGATGATCGCCAGCTTTAGTTTTAAATTCGTTTATTCAGTCTATTGCCTGGCATGTTGACAAACGGTCCGGAGTGCAGTTTGTATTGAAGTCTCTCTGTCTGGCTGATCATACACATCCGACAGCTTGAGGGCACCACAATGGGGTTTTCATAAAATATGTTAGCGTGAAATTTTACCCCCAAAATGTCAAGCTATTTCGGTTGCCATTTAGATCAAACATCTTGAAATGTAACTGTACACGATGACGTATATTCGTTCCTGCGATACACACAGCGTTTGTCACAGCTTAAAAAATATATTGAACAGAAGATGTGAGGACGAAACACAAATTTTCTGTCTCCACATTTGCTGTTCTACAAACCTTACGATTTTTGAGTCAACTTTAAAAAAAGGAATTTTAATATACATTTCTGAAATTATATCGTCAAAAATTAACAGTAGCCTTTCGAAAATATCAAAAGATCACTGAAATATATTATTGCTTATGACATTGTAAGGAGGTTTCTGCCAAATTTAATGTATTTATCTACGAGTATACGAAGTCAAGGCTGGTAAAATCGACTCTGTCCGTAACCTTTCAATGTTGGCCGGGGTTTAAATTCCAAACTGCTGCCCAAAAACGACAGGGTTTAAATTTATACTATTCACGCACGCTTTAGCGAACGTAATGGGTATCGAGGCTAGCAGCACGTGCAGAATTATAGACCAGTACTTTTTCCTGAGGCAGGCTTTCAAGAGTTAAGTGTTAGGTCTTGAAGGATTATAGATGTAGCAAATAAAGGGGAGGCTCTTTGGGCCGTGAGCCGGTCTGAAAATTTAATCAAGTATTATATATTTAACTGAAGTATTTGGCAGGCAGCTCTAACCTTAAAGAATCGCGTATTAAACCCGAAACTTTGTCTTCGGGAAAATGATAACAAAGAGAACCAAAGTTCTAGGTTTGACGAAATGCGTAACTGTTCCTAGTCGTAATTTTTATTGTATTGTAAAATTTACTGGTTGTGTGATATGTGCTTTACAGTGTGTAAGTAAACTACAGTTATGTTCAAAGTTGTTAAGCTTCTAAATTTCGAACAGCAGTTTCATATATACTGTATTTTCCAAGTACTCATCTGAGTTTCGTGCTGTTTGCAGCGAATGTAACGACAAGTTGCCGGCTTAAGTGCTCACGGAAGAGAAGGTAAGGTTGGGCCTACAGTAGGCTGGGCAAAAACGTACTTCTTTCGTATCTGCTTTTGTGCTGTGTCTTGGATTGTCTACATTTTAAACTCACATTCAAAGCAGAACGAACTGCTTGCTAACTCAGTGTAGCCTTGTAGCTGCTGATTCGGCTAAGGCTACCTTGGTATTTGAGTATGAAAATAACCCATTCAGGCTTTTACGTTCTTTTAAAGACTTTGGCGGACTACTTTATTTTTATGTGTATTTGAATTATTCACCTTGAAACGTATTACCCTTTTATATTAATTATTACATAATTAGTAGTCACTACTATTATGTTTTGGGCATTAGATCACTTTCACCAGGGGTAAAGCGGCCGGGACGTGGCGTTGACAACCCACCCCCAACTAGCGCCGAGGTTAAGCATGAATAGAGCTATATCTTTACTTCTCCTCTGTGCGTCCAGTGGCACGATACGAGATGACCTTTACCTTTACTATAATTATCTTAAGCTTGTACACAAAGTAGCTTCCCGAATAATTGACGGTTTTAGATTATAATTATGTGAAATATACAAAACGCACTCAATAGGTACAAGGTAAAGGTAAAGGTCATCCTATAACAGGCCACGCAGGTCCAGAGGTGGAGTAGAGGTATAGCTCTACTCTGTCTTTAACCTCGGCGCTAGATGGGGTGGGTGATCAACGCTACACCCCGGCCGCTTTACCCCCGGGAAAGACCCGGTACCCACTGTATACAAGGCTGGTTGGGCCCCAGGGCCTGTATGCACGGGAGCGGAAAAT
>JGI24700J35501_10929919_pt1 | contig 10618 bp, 4 predicted proteins | sample TergutTh196P1_FD_35501 | JGI IMG/M metagenome (IMG submission 35501) | reverse complement strand
TGACTCAGTAGAGTCGAAACATGTAGCCCCATTATAACATTATATGTTTAATTTTACCATTGTTGTGTTTGACGGAACTTCTCCCACCTTTTATAAATCCTTAGGTAATCATTCAAAAAGGAATTGAACATCATTTACGCCTTCATTGCTGAATACATTTTCCCATGCTTCATTACTCAGTTTGTTAATAAATTCAGGTATTAGGTAATTATCAAATTTTCTAATAGTTGTTAAATTTTTACCTGGGTCATAATCTAATCTAATAATGTATACAGTGTAATATGTAGCTCACTTGCTCAATTTGTCAGTTTATTTGTCACATTAGTGCTGTGTATGTCAACAAACATACTCATTTGCTCATATGGAAGGGATATGTGCTTGAAAATGTGTCCACATCATGAAATTATTTAATTTGAAACCTGTATTTTTATTGGCTCCCATGTTGTAATTGTAGGTTTTTTCCATTGGAAATTTTTCCAGTTCACGGTGTAAAGAAATTAATGTATATACAGTTTAATATTAACAGTTCAAACACGAATAAGAATAATTCACTGCAGAATCTGATATTAGCAGGAGTAGCAGCAACACTGTGAACCATTCCGTACAGTGTTTTATTGAGGCACAGGCATTGATTAGCCATTCAGTTTTATATAAAAAATGTTTATATGTATGTGGGCTGATTTAAATTAAATTAAATGAACTTGAAGTTATTTCAAAGTATTCCATTCCATGCATTTTTATATGTTAGATGTCTCTTCCATTACACCAACTAAATGCACACTTTATATTTACTACATATCTGTACTGTACTTCTACGTGTTTCGGTATATCTCACACCATCTTCACGGAGGACTTGACATATTCCTTATTCAAAATCATCTGTATCTTTTATATTTTATGACTCAGCCAATGTACCATAGATAATAGATGTGTACAAGAAGATAGTTTTAAGTAACGAATACATAAGTTCTCCCTGACGATGGTGTGAGAAGCACTGAAACATGTGGGAGAAGTATGATATGTAAAGTGTGCATTTAGTTGACATAATTGAAGAGACATCTGGTGACTTGAATTTAAATTCATATGTAGTTGAAATGTAATTAAAAGGTACAGCTTGTATTTAGAACATTATTTATCCATTTGTTTACTTAGTTAATGACAGGATGTTTCTTCAGTGTTTTTTCAACATCTGTGGTTAGTATTGATGTTGGCAGTTTTTTATATTTTGCGTTCACTATTTGGCGGTTAAAGGAGTGGTAACGCAGTTCATCATCTAAAATGTTTAAATGTCCATGCTAACCCAGGAAAACTCCAGCTATACAAGGTACACTTGGCATTTGAATTCGTTGGCTTAGGGATAATCATTACAGCTCCACAGTTCTGTTCTTCCACTGTAACACTTTGTAGGTTCCTCTCTTTTGTGGAATCCACTGTCAAAGGGGTATCTGTTTGCTGTGCAACAAACTGATCAACTGAAAATTGTTAAATTTTTTGTCCAGAAGTATAATGCTCTGATTGTGCAGTAAGTGAATTTTGTTTGATCTTTTGTAAAATTATTCAACTGCCATCCACAGCTATTGATGCAAAGTGCCAAGTACAAAATACAAAATGATACCTACTGTCCCACATATCAGTTCCATGATACATACTGGCCTGTATGTTAAGAAAAAGATGTTTTGTGATAATCATGTTTATAAATTGAGTATCTTACATCAGGCATGCACAAATCCCAGGTCTGTGGTCACCACGGAGACTACATTATGGATTTGTGGGTCCTTCATGTGGATTTGGCTTATCACCCTTCAAGAACCTAGAATTTTGATGTGGCTTCTAGATTTTTGGAACATTTGTGTACCCCTGTCATGCGAACATGTAAACTCTTAAGGGAGAATAGTTGCTCAATAGTTTGGGTTATGTTCCAGTCCTGAAAGTAGACAGCAGTTGATATTCCTAATTTGGGAAGACAAAGTTTGTCTAAACCAAATAAATTTAAAAGTTCCATCTTGAAGAGGAACATCTGGTCACTGATTATTTTTCAGAGCCTTGGAAAATGTGTTTTCTTTGATGCTACTGTGCATGAGTCCTGCCAAGATTTTGGATATTCAATAAGCCTTATAGTATCATGGTCATTAAATCTCTGTTATATTATAATCGTGTGTACTGAAAATTTTGCAGTCTGCTGGTAAAGTAGGGGGTAATGAAACAGTTCCATCATCCAAGAAAGAAGGATCAGCTTCATCAGCAAAACGGGTTAAGATGTCAGTGGGTGCACCTGCTGGACCATTTCTATCAAACCAGTCTCCAACAGCAGAAATGAAGCCACCGCAGGCAGAAACTGTTGATATACATGGACATTTTATGCAGACAAAACTGTCAGATTATGATATGTATGGAGGAAGTGGAAACCAAACGACTAAGCAGTTAACCATTGAGAATGACGTACATTATGGTAACTTACAAAAGGAAGGTGGAACAAAGAAAGTGACCATGTCTGAAAACCTAGATCTCTATGTTGAGAGCGTTCCATCGAAGAAATCAGCTCGAAGTGCTAACAGTAAACCAGAGACAGAGGATACTGTGCGTCGATCCTCCCCTCTCTTGGGACTGCCCTTGAGCACTGACAGCTCTGCCACTAGTGGAACCAGGGTGAAAATTGAACGTGAACATAGCAGTGAAGGAACGTTACATACCAGGATCTCTCCTGATTTGGCTTCTGTTCTAAAAAGGGCAGCAGGCATTGAAGATATGGAATTGGGCAATGCTGAGAATTCTACTATTCATGGTGAGTGTCTTTATTTTTGTGCAGAATCTCTTTTTCTTGAAAAATAACAGATTAATAAAAGTCAAAAGTTGTACTATATTACTGAGTGCTCAGTTTACAAATGTATTTCTTGTGCTTTGCAACTGTGTAATGCACGTTTATAGCAGATGTGCAGTACCATGAGTGAAGGTACTCAGGAATAAAGATGTTGCTCTGCATAAACATTTTCATGTGTGTTTTGCACAGTGTTTTGAAACTGTGCATTGCATCATGTTCATCTGTCTGCCCATCCATCCACAAGTAACCACACAGTTGTGAGAGTGATTCTTATGAATTTTGGTAAAACACAAATTAAATTTTCTTGAGCAGTTTTGATGTTAGTTTAGTGTGGTTCGTAACCCCTCATCACCATAAAATTGACATCAGTTTATTTAAGCTATGGATGTAAGAGGTGGTATTTTATTTCACAAAACAAATTCATGCTTAAACTGTAAGGTTGTAACTTGTACAGTTTTGATGAAACGTAAGTCTCTAATATCTTCAAACACGATAATTGTTGTGATAGTCCCAAAGCAGTCCAAACCAAATATCCAAACATCTGTACCAGCTCAAAGCATTCCAAGCCAGATCCCCCAACATTTAAAGCAGCACAAAGCAATACATATCAGATCCACAGCATCTATACAGAGGATCCAAACCAGATATTTTTACATCCATAGCAACACAATGCAGTACAAACCAAATCCCTCACCATCTGTAGCAACACAAAGCCATCCTAACCAGATTGGGCAACATCCATAGCAGTACAGTGAAGTGCAAACCAGATTTCCAAACATTCATAGCAGCGCAAAGCAGTCCAAACCATATCTCCAACCAGCTATAGCAACAGCACAGAGAGTCCACACCAGACCTTCATACATCCATAGCGGCATAAAGCATTTTTAACCAAATCATCCAACATCCACTTCAGCACAAAGGCCCCCTTCCCCTGCCTAATATTCGTGGGGTCCTGCAAACTCTTCACTGGGAAACTGTTAAAAAAATTCCAAACTGTGATTTGTGTCCTTTGATGCATGATACATAACAAATACATCAACAGATAGCTCCCTTTCTATCCTATAATTTGACATGTCTTGTATGTGAAAGTGAGCCCAGATAGCATAGTCAGTATAGCAACTTGCTACGGGCTGGACGGTCTGGGGATTGAATTGTGTTGGGTCTGAGATTTTCCACACCTATCCAGACTAGTTCTGGGGCCCACTTAGCCTCTTCTATGATGGGTACTGGGTTTCTTTCCTGGGGGTAAAGCAGCTGGCTTGTGGCATTGACCACACACTCCCAGCTAGACTGAGGTTAAGGAATGTGTGGAACTATGCTTTCGTGGCCTGTTCTAGGGTGAACTTTACATTTACATGTGCCTTACCTTTTATGTGAAATCCAGCACTTGTCATTACCATCCATAAATGTGTTAAATTAATACATAATAATTTCCAGAATTTTATATGCTGGCTGAACCCACATGTTTTCCTAAATCACTTGTGTAGGTTGAATCCCAGCACAATGGATTTATGCATACCTTCAATGCTGACCGTGGCCTTCAACTTGATGGTGATGTGCATTTTTCTTTATGCCTAAATATATAACAAGAAGTGTTCCTTGAAACAGCTGTCAGGCAGTGATAAATAATGGTGGGCAGCACAGGACAGAACCTGTAAAATATGCACATTGACAAAATCCTTGCATCATAATTCTTTGCTTGGTCATATGTAAATATGAGGAGGGTTGATTGTAGTCCTGTAATATATTGCTTTGATTCTTTTAACTTAATACTGGTCTAGAATATGTAAATATGAGGAGGGTTGATTGTAGTCCTGTAATATATTGCTTTGATTCTTTTAACTTAATACTGGTCTAGAAGCCGAAGTGTCAGCACAGCTAGTACCATGGTGCCCCACTGATTATGATCCCAAGCAGTTAATCTGTTTCTTGGTCTTCTGTTTGGATGTTTGAAAGGGACTTTGCCATAAAATTTCAGTATGATTCTTGTGTCTTCCTTATTGCAATTCAATGCCCAATCAGTTTTAAGCTCCTGTATTTAACAGTCATATCAGTAAAAGTTGTGTAGTATCATGGGCATACAAGGAGAAACCATCTAAGTCCACTTTATTTGAAAAGTGAAACTTTTGAACTGTTAAGTCCATATGTCACCTCCTTGACCTTGAAAATGCTCTTTAAGTCTTTTCATGAATATATTCACGTTGGTGCCAACACCTTAGTTTTTGCTAAATCCAGGGATGCTGGTTTGCTGCTTAGACTTATATATTCATTTCTGTCAAAACTTTGTTAGATTTAGTGGGTTTTTCTTGTATGCCCACAATATCCTTCTTGCATTCTTACTTCAGCCTTCTTAGATCCCAATATATCTTTTGGCACTTTGTGTCAATTACTCCTGTCCTTCCCCCAAGGGTCAGAGGCAGTGTGTCTTACACCTGAACAGTACATCAGCACTTGGATCCATACAAACTGTACTGAATCCTAAAGTTGAAGCTGCAGTCAATCTTGGCAACAAGACAATTTCACCAGTGAAAATACGACTGGATGTTTAATGCTCCTACCATGATTAGTGTACATAATTATAGAAATGGTACATAGCACTTGTGTCTTTTAGCGGGTACGAGATGCAGGTAAATCACTATGTGCCTGCACATTGATGTCCTCGACACGGAATATGAAATTACTTTCATTGTGAGATGATCACATATGCAAAGACAGTACTTTTTCATCATGAGTACATTATGAACACCTTTAAAACACCATGCACAAAGGTGCATGTTCCCATTCTTAAGTTTTGTAATTGCTGTATTCATTGTCTCCACAGCTGAACAGTCCCCTTCTTCTGAAGATTCTAGTGGTGGAAATTTTGGTCCAGATGCAGCAGCAACAGCAGCAGCAACTAATAGAATTCATCTGAGTCCAGGTCCGCACTTTTCTACTCTCAAGCTTAGCTCCTCCTCTCCTAGCACTCCTCACACTGCCAGCACCACTACTGGCAAGCTGTTTGCAACCTGCCTGGTCTGTGGGAAACAACTCAGCAACCAGTACAATCTGCGTGTGCATATGGAGACACATCAGAATGTCAACTATGCTTGTGGCGTCTGCAGCCACATCTCTCGTTCACGCGATGCACTTCGAAAGCATGTTTCTTATAGACACCCTGGTGAAGGGAGAGATAAGGCTACATTGACAGGACCCAGGGAACGTAGATGTGGGCTGGAGGGGAGGAACCGATCTATGCTTGGGTCTGGGACAAATGGAGTGGATGTAAAGACCAGAGTTGCACTTGGAACAGGCAGTAACGGTGTAGGAACCCAGGGTTTGGAAGGAATAGACAGAACAGGCAGCAATGCAGTAGGAAGTATTGTAGGGAAAGGGATGGATAGAGTTGGTGAAGAAGTAGCCAGTAGAAAAATAAAAGTCATTACTGATGAAGATAATAAGCATCCTTGATGGAGTATTGTTTTCTTATTAATAGATGAAAATGGCATCAATTTGATATTTTTTGGAAGTATAGTTCATTGCAGAAGTGTCATAATTTGATATTGGGAGAGTTACCCTACCTGAAGTGCTGAATCCTTTAACACAACTGTATACAAAATTTATGAGAGGTTGATGCAAGTGGGTGGGTGGTACAAGCTTCTGGGAATACTGCCTCCAATGCTGAATTGTAACTTTTTATACTAGTGTTGTATCATGAATAGAGCAGAAAATCAGAAAGCTAGGGCATTGGTGTTTAGCTTTCAGGTATTTGAAAGCCTAATTGTTTTAGTATGTGCTCATATGCTAAATTTTTCATATATATATATATATATAATTTTTTTCCCCCCCCATTGAGTAATGTGAAATGTTGTTGACCATAAATTAGTCTTTCAGACCAACCAGATGTGCCTTGAAAAATGCACTTTAATTTATATTTTAAACAGGGTTCTTAACATGTAAGGCATGTAGATGTAGAAAAAACAAAGATCGAACTTGTAAGGTGTGTAGGTGTAGTAGCAACAATGATCGAACTTCTTAGGCATATAGGTGTAGCAACAACAAAGGTCGAACTTGCAAGGCATGTAGGTGTAGCACCAACAAAGATCGAACTGGAAAGAAGGAAGTTAGTTTATTTATATTTATTACCTTTATTTAATTAACACTGACATATACTTGCAGATGCAGATGAATATATATATATATATATATATATATACATATATTTATTGCAGTACACATTTTCACATTGACCTATTTACACTGTTATCTGTATTCTATACACATATTTATTACATTTACTTCAGCAGTCATGTTGCTCTGTCCAGAGCTATTCAAGGCCAGTATACCACTGTAGAATCAGATTCACTCAAACACAATCGTGATGTCCGTGTTAAACTAGGCTTTCACATTTTCCATGCCAGCTCATTGTATTGATGGTTATGACAGGAAGGCTCTAGATGTAAATATTGAATTACTTCAGGCAAGCAGATCTGCAGGTTTCTTTCCATTATGAACTGACTGCGTTTGCAGTGTGATGAATGTGAAACTTATGATGGCTTGTGTTTTTGTACAAAGTTGTGATATGTGATTAATTAGGCCTTCCATTTACCTTGACTGGCTTCAACCTGTTTTCATGAATTTTGAAATTTGTTAGGAGTGTCAGTTGTTCCCATTTTGTTTGCCAGTTTGTATGAATTCTGTTTTTTTTAAACCCTTGAGCAACACTAAAAACATAGAAATGCCTTAAAAAATCAATGGGTTATGGAAATTCTTTGGTGTCTTGAAAAATATGACTTGGAGGATTTTAAAGGAATGTGGAAATCCAGTCATACAGACATAACTGTGAATATCACATCACATGGTGTGTTACCTTGTTTTAATTATGGGGAGCCAAACTTTTTATGGTCTTTCACAAAGAAGATATTTTTACATTTTGGTTTTCTTCACATTGTAGACTGTCTTTAGGTTTGTTAAAATATATTGTAGTACCAAAGATTTAACAGTTAACAGTACTACCTGATGTGCTAAAATACCAAATAATTTTAATTTATAAGTGGTGGGTAAGTGATCCACTTATAGCTTGTGTTTTAATTTCTGTCGTTTCATGTCCGGTAATGTTATTGCTCATGTAAGTGGGGAAATTAATTGAAAGTTCCCATTGTTGATTTTTGTTTTATTTTGTTAAGTACTGTACATGTGTTTCTAGTTCATTTGGTTGTACTGTACCTTAAAGAGTTGTGAATTTGCTGTGATTAATGTTGTTTGCAGTTTTTTTTTAATTTCAACTACGGTGGTTTGTTTTAATATGTTGGTTTGTTAAACTTTGCACGATAAAGTGATGGGGTAGTTGGCTCTAGGTTTGAGAAATTTGAGTGTTTAAGTGTGTGGTGTATAATTCATGTCTATAAGCAGAAAGGAATGTTTCTGAGGAAAGTTGGTGGAACCTTTAGTACCGTACCATGAACTTCAGTTATCAATTAAGTTGTGCTCAGAAGCATTTAAACATTTAAATTTTTTTTTTAGTGTTACGCACTTAGCGTGTATCCTGAAATGGGATTAAGATGCTAGGTTATGGTTTTTTTAATGACTTAAGTTGGTTTTAGAGCAGAGTGCACAAGGAGGGTTGTAGGAATAAGTGAAATAATGTTAAGAATGATTAGTTAGGATGAACACAGTTGTGGTACCCTAGCATAGTGTGGGTTCCCACAGATGTCTTTACTGCTCACAGCTGTTTGTGTTTACATGGTTAGTGTTATGGCATTTTGCATACGAATGTGATGTTCATCTTGGGGGACATTTTGTGTAGTGTTTGGGTTTGTGTATTTTACTGTACCTGTTTTCATGTAGTTTTCTTTGAGCCCATTATCACTGCAATACACATTGCAGTTTTTTCATGTAGTCTGTTCACTAGTCAGCCAATCCTGGCAGAATGTTTTAAATATTTCCATAACATCATATACCATCCGTGTAATGCACGTGTTTAATCTTATGCCTTACATATTTTACGCATGTGTCGCAGAGTTATGAAATAGCTGAGCTTATCATATATCAGAGACACACGTATATCCACATGTGATTTCCACATGAAAGTCTTATTGAAGATGCTGCCACAGTCTATCTTAACCAGAGATCATAGTTATAATTGTTACATAGGATCATATTGTACCAAAGAACATCAATAGATGAACTGCATTTTAAGTGTATTAAAACTGCCGTCTCTGTACATGTGATATCAGGACAGAAGAATGGCTGCTTCTGATTTTAAATTTCATTTCACGTTACAATAGTATGTGGTTAACATGTGTGCAATAGCCGTGAACAGGTAGCACATTATTACATCATCATTCTTTTAAGTTGGGTGCTTCATCACTGACCCAGCACTTGGCTTGACACAGAGCAAGGAAGTTGTTTTTTAAACATGTGATTAAACAATTTGTTCTTACAATGGCAATTGTATGTGCCTTTACGAAGCTCAAGACAAAGTAAATAAGAAATGGAAATATGTACAAGTGGATCATGAGTGGTTTTATTTCTGATTGTGATAACTTCATATTCACAAGAATCAATATGATTTCAAAATAACGGCGTATTTCGTACAATTTATTGGCTTTAGCCTGGTTATGCCGAGTGATCCTATTTTGGTTCAGAGTATGATGTGGATAATTCAGGTTCGTTGTAGTAAATTTGGCATTTTTCTTGCCGTGATCTGAGACTCATAACTCTAAAACTTTCAAACAGATAAAGTAATGTAATGTACTGTATTTCCTCAAATATAAAACAAGAATTTTTTCATAACTCTTCATGGAGTGTACCTTAGTGTCATGTACAAAGTTAAGGCATTCTGCATAAATGTTGTCCCAGGAATCAGAGATGTGAATTGGTGGGGAGGGGGTCATCTTGTATACTGGATTGTCCTATATTTATGTAAGTATGGTATGTAGTGTGATCCATTGGAACCTTATAAAGGCCATTATTTTATGTGACAAGTATCATTTGTTGCTTCCTGTTGGCCTGCTGATTGTGTTAATGTAGTCCACTCAGCTGACCACTCAAATTTGTGGCAGGAAGTGACAAATGATATTTGTCACATAAAATAAGGGCCCTTATGTGTTTTAGCTTACAGACTAGTCTGAGAAATTGTGATTTGTCTAAAACACGCCCCAAAATTACCAGTATCTGCATTTTGCAATATGCTATGTGGCTGTGAATCTGAAGTGACTTGCTAAATGTTTAAGGCTTAATGTGCTACGTGATGACCTGTCTTTCATTCTTGTTATGGTATTCCAGTTTTCTCACTGTTACAAGAATGAACTGTGTGTATCTTGTATGCCATATCCATACACTGAACCAAAGTATGCTTTCTATAAAATTATGTTTTCAGTTTGGTATTCCTGTGGATGTGAGGAGTAAATCCTTCCAAACCACACCTCATACAGAAGTAATATATCCTTGTTCTGTTTTACTACAGGAATGGCAAAAGAGTCAGCCTTCATGTCCCTCATTGCTACTCAGTTGCATCCAGAAGGATCTTTAATGTAGCAATGTTGTACCATATTTTCCCAGGCATGTCTTATTTCTGTTGTTTACATTTAGAAATTACAATTTTTTATGCAAGTATGTACACAGGTATTAAGTGACATAATTGAATGAGGTCACTTGGGAGATGAAGATGGGAAGATAATATTAAAGTGGATCTTAAGGAAATAAGTTGAGAGGATGTTCAATGGATTGAACTGTATATGGTAACAAACCAAAAAAAAAAAAAAAAAATGCACGTAAATGTGAAAAGAATATTATATTATGAACATAATATTCCCCCTC
>JGI24700J35501_10929921_pt1 | contig 10621 bp, 6 predicted proteins | sample TergutTh196P1_FD_35501 | JGI IMG/M metagenome (IMG submission 35501) | reverse complement strand
TTACATAATTTTTCTGGTTCATTAGTTTCTTAGCATCCATGTACATTCTGCAGGTTGGGTTCCATTGTCTCCATATTTCATACATTGTCTTGTAATTATCTGTAAAATGCTGTTTGCAATATATATAGCACCATATCACTTCCCTTATTTCCTCTTTTGTCCAAGACTTTCTTTGTTTTACCTCTGTATGTTCCGCCGTATTTTGGGCTTGGTGGCTTTCACTGTGAGTGAGTGGTCCGCTTTGAGTTGCCTTGTTGCAGTAACCTTCCTCAGCCTTAGGAGTACACTGTTGTCCATTGCTTCTGATGTTTCCATTCCTGGTCTTCAAGAATAACTGCTTTTCATTTGTGCTTTTTGGGTTTCGGTGATTGTTCTGTTTCTTCATCGCTGTCCCACGAGCAGCTACGGATGATAGGGTCTGCTGCAGCAGAGCCCCGCTTGCCACAGTAAGGCTTTGTGAAACTGGGTTTGCCAGGTGCCCAGAGTTCACCGTTATAAACTACGATCGTCTGTAGCAATGAGGCATTTCTTGGATTCCGGATCGGATTGCAACATTTCTTCGGGGCCCAACAACGAGAGTGTGGGAATCTCGACGAACTGGTTCAATATAGTGAACCTTGGCGGCAACATGCAACGCAATCTCTGGGACTAAATGTGAAATTCATACATCTTTTCCACCTTTTATCCGTGCACTGCATGGTAATCTTCTCTGATCCAGGCTAGGTACGTAGTTCTAATCAGTTCTATTTCGCAGCCTATACATCCGTGGTGTTGAATTTGTAGCATGGTTGTAGGGAATGCGTGCAGTGGCAGGTTGATGTGGTGTTCTAAATCCGCAGCATCAGAGCAATATTAAGCTCAGTTGTATAATAGGACGTAGTATTCCAGTAACAGGAAAATGAGAGCGAAGGTATTTGTTTTATTTTTAATGTTTTGTATGCATTACACTTGAACACGTTTTTGATTGTTGGTCTATTTATGGCTGAAGTCAAACGTGTGTAATATGTGGATTTATAATGAAACTTGTCGGTTAGGGGCAGTAACACGTGAATGTAATTATGTTTGCGTAATGTGGAAATCGTACCAACAAGCCTATGTTAACTTTTATCTCTCAATACAAGGAAATGATCTCTCCATAGTTTGGTAGTAGTTTATTCACTTTGCAGTTTTCCATAGATCCACATTGCAGACTCCACATTATTGGATGGCAGCAAAACGAACCAGGGCTAAAGCTCTGTCATTCATAATAATAATTTCATTAAAAATCACATAGATCCGTCTCCCGTCACAGATACCACTGGATGTGAAATTTGCCAAATTCGATATATGATATAGCTATATAAGTAATTGTACATTGCCAGTGATATTAACAAATACATTATTACCAAGTGAAGCAGATATTTATATCATTAACATGCATTACAAGTAATTTCCATAACACAATATAGAACTGAAGCTTAAGATTTAGCACATTTCTAGAGTTTGAAGAATTACCCAAAAGGATTTTTAGGGGTCTGGAATTTTGGAACTTTCATTATTAGATATGTAATAATGTTGCAGTGGAGGAAGAAGCGAATGCGGAGGCTGAAGCGAAAGAGGAGGAAGATGAGGGCAAGGTCCAAATAAGGTGTGACTGACCAAAGTAAGTTATGCAGCACTTGTGCGTAGCCTGGACACACAATACATTAGATGTTGCTAAGATGAGTCTCTTCTGGAATGGGACATTACATGGGATCATATTCTAAAAGCATTTATATTTGGTACTGTGAAAACTTCAAATCCCACAGGTGTTAATGTTTCTGTTTTTTTCCAGTGCCACTGGCTTTCCAGACACATCATACTTCATGCTGAAGAGTTTAAAGTGTAGCAGGTCATTGTTACAATCTGAAACTTCTGTATTTGCTTTGTGTTTGAATAAAGAACAGTGGCTTTTCTATATGCAGTTATTATTTTTCCCCTTCCTTAAAGACCAGTGATTTTACAGAATGCGTGTTCATTGGAGTTGTACTGAAGACGGGTTAGGGGATTCATTAGGTAGGTATTACATGCAATGTGGAATTGCAGAAGTGTGGTGGGAAATTACCACATGGGAAGTGGATGTGCCAATGTAAAATAAGTTTCAAACTGAAGTAGATGGTGTAATCCGGTACATATGGCTGTGCCTAGTGTATGATGTGGGATATGCCTAATGTATAGGTCGCAGGTAATATTGCTGAGGGGAGAAAATATGAGGATATTTTGTTCATTGTGAACTTAACAGCATGAAGACAGAAACATGATACAAACCAGTGCTAGTCTGCTGCTGGGGTTCAAGTTGAGTTTCATTAACATAGTGGTAAACATGATCATTTCAGTGACATACTGATAGCCTGTAGTATGACATGAAAGTGATAATTGTTTCTTTGTTGCTTGCATCATATTGACCCACATTCTGATTTATTACAAGCTTATTACTCTCCATCCTCTTTGTGGTGGCCAATTCTTTTATTAATTGCCAGCTGAGAGGCTTTCATTTGGTATGGCATGCCATTTTATGACATGTTTACACTGGTAATGTGAGTTTGACCTTAATTTATGAAAGAATGTAAGGTATGTTTGAAAGTTTCCTACTTGGACATTAAACCTTAGAAGACGACACGATCTGTCGCATATAAAGACCCTGTCTGTACCGTGCAGTAAACACTGTCTTGGTTATAAAAATGGATAAGTTAATACTGTATACCGAAATAATCACTGTTCTGAAATCCATTAAAAACACGTAAATACATTGTGGGCAGAATATAGAATTTCTGAATGTTAAACCTGGTGGTACATACATTAATGATTAGGCTTTAAAAGGTTATTGAGGTGATGTGAAATGCTTTTTGTAAGAGGTTAAGTTGTCCTTGTTATTGTCACAAGTATGGGGTAGTGGAGCTATAGCCCACACATTCTCAAATTTGGCATCAGATGGAGGCTTGTGGCCAGCTCCATGCCTTAGGCTGGGTAGACAGTGGGTGTCCATGTTTTTTGAGAACAGATAAATCTTGACCCTGCTACGAATTGCATATGATTGCTGAGGTATAGCCCATTGCCTAGTCACTATTGTGACTCCCAAGCTACATAGGTGCACTCAAACCAAGGAGGTATGTGGGATGCAGTATACTCATATTACTCCTTGGTTTCTAATGAGAACAGACAGTGGTACTGTTGCAGTATTTTTTTCTGTATTGCAGCATGCAAGAGTCCACCCATGTATAGCAGGAGACTGGTGGGCAATTTGTGTAGAGTTTTGCATGTCTGGAGATGGTGGTAGGCATTTTGCATCATGTTTTTCATTTCACGTTTAATATTTGGTAGAAAGAAATGTCTGCAAAAGCTCTGAGTTCATAAAGGAATTTCATGTCTTGTGCAACATAAGAAGGGCTGATTACAAGGGGGAGAGGAGATAAAATATGGGATGGTATTGAGCTCATGGATACTTTTCCTGAAACAAATCAGCATTTGCAACATAAAAGTGTAGCCCAAGTGTAATTACGTAGGAAGAACTTATTTCAGTAAAAGTAAAGAGTAGTAAATGAATACTCATCTTTTGTTTCTGTCTGCTACTAATGCAGCTAATACCAAGAGATTTCTTCATCAGATGGCACATACATGTTCGCACAGAGTAGTGTACGACTTATGTCCAATGTCGTACTGCGAAACAATACTTCCTCTGTGGTGTGAGAAGTGAAATGGTATACCTTTACTGCTAGTGTTTTGTCCAAATACTGCTACTGTATAAGGCCTTGGTTTGAGCGCCCCTTAATAAGAACTGCGAAGAAATCTGGCAGGCTTCTTTGTAAAAATACTTGAATTGGTTATTCAATTCAGTGAGAGCAACTATTTACAGTTTGGATTCTTATTTCTCAGTGATGAAACTTTACTCCTGCAGAACAATGCACTTTCACCATTCACTGTTGTAAGGTAAATGTGCAGAATGTCTGGCAGTAAAAAATATGTGAAACATTTACTGGTGCCACAGCAACACACATGTAAGCTGTGACTTTGTCATACCGGCAAGTAACAAATTCTAAAATATCTTCCACTTGGTACTTTCAAGTCAACTATAATGTGTGTAAAACAACACACATCCAACTGCCAGACTTCTTACTTGGGGTGTGGAGAGGAATGCATGTAAGTTGTTACGGATAAGGCCATCTCCTGATCTTATTTGATGATATGAGTACTAGAAAAATAAATTTGTGGTACTGTCCATCAGAAGTGTAATAGGATGTCATATGACTGGATGGAAAAGTTGCCCCTGTGCACAACATGAAGGCAGACTTGGAGTGGACATATAGCTCAACTTACTCTTAATCATACTGCCAGTTCAGCTTCATGCCCTGGCTCCTTTACCGTCTGTATCCACCACAGAGGAGGCTGGGTAGGTCTGGATGCTTTGAAGAAGAGAAAAATCATTTGCCTTTCCAAGGATTGAAAAATTTGTCAGTTATCCAGGTTGTAACCTAGTCCCTACATCAAATAAATGTTCCAGCTAATGACTCTGGATATACACTAAAAGTAAAATGTAGTGACATATAAGCCAGAACCATTGCATACTCAAATCCAATGGTACCACTGGTAGGAGGATACTATAAGAATGAACATGTCAGCACAATCAAGTTGGCCACAGTCGAGAGTGTATGCTGACAAACGACACTCAATTTCAAATAGCTATGCGATGAATTGACATACTTTGAATGGATGAAAAGCTCTTTTTCCACCTGCTTGACCTGACCGTTTTGAATAGTTTATTCTACTGTCATTTTGTGGGGCCAAGATTTCGCACCATACTTCATAAGAGACCTTACAAAGCAGGAAGACCAAGGTCTATGGCAACAAAAGCAGATGACATTGCACCAAGGAGCAATGAATAATGGCAGGAAGGAACATCATGTTCAAATGTCATGTGTATTTTGCTTTGTTTTGGTAATCAACAAGATTACATGAAGTAGGACTGTGCTACCTGTTTTCTAGACTACCATACTGAGCTGCTACTGTAAGTAGTTCCAAAACAAAAGCAATACAGGTATACATTTGGCAAGTTTTGACATGAAACGTGAGAAAGGAAATGTAGGGCTTACTTCTTTCTTTGTACCAATCAAAGTTTAATTTTAGGTTTCATGCATAGACCACGTCTTAAAAACACAAAGTCAATATGCAAATCACGTTTCAAAACATGCCTCTTTAACGTTATCAACCAAATATAACGGATCTGTGATGAAACAGAAATATATAATTTACACACACAATTCATTGCAGACATCCATTCACACTTAACGCTTCAAAATTCCTATAGCTTCTGTAGTATCACTCAAAATCTATATTTGGGATTATTTTTAATATAAACAAGTTAAAAGGAAGTTCTCTGCTAAGCATCTGTCCATTGGCATGCTTATCCAAATGAGTAAATTACAACTTGATTGCACAGAAGAATGTAACACAGTGGTGTAAGCAGACAAATTTGGAAAATGTGACTGTAGTGATGGTGCCATGGTATACAAAGTTACATGCAAGTGGTGGCAAACCATCTGCACCAGTGCCAAGTTTGACACCAAATGAGAAACCAGTTGGCAGCAGTTACTACAAGCTTACCCTACATGTATGTCTGCAGTTGCCTGAAAAATTCAGTAGTTCACCAAACAACTGTTTTTCACAACATACATAATTGCTGTTACTTCATATTTCCTCTCCAGACACTAAGTTACCTAGGGAACAACAGTTACAAGAAAATAAAACATTGTGTTAACATATCTGTTAGTTCGAAACGTGAAATGCACTAAATCAAATTTCAGAAGCTGCCTTGTAAAACAAAAGGAGAATGCAGTTTGTGTTGCTATCAAAACTATTACAACATAAGAATTCAACAAAGTAGGAAATGTCTGCAGGGTGTATGCTTCTGGTGCATTGCTGTTACTGTTCTTACAAGGTTTCTTCATATCTCAACAAAAGATACAAATTGATCGTATTTGATTCCTGCATTTATATGGACAATTGTTTCTTTGGCCTCAGACAGAACCTTAGAGACAGCAGTGTTTCACTTTATTTTTTGGATCACCTGCTTCTTTGACCTCAATGCATCTCTCACAGAGAAGACAGTCTGCACTAGTTGTTATTTTTAGATTGACCACAGCTTCTACTGCACAGAAACGAGTATGTCCATTATAAAGACTAATCACGTAAGTGTATGTACGTCTTCACCTAAAATGTCATAACCTTTGTCTAAATTTAACCAAAATAAGAATACACTGAAAAATCCCATTAGTCACTCTGCACAGCTGCTTTGCAAATGCTCCTAACAACTGTCTTCACAGTATGCAGCAGAAGATATATCATGATGCTCACCAAGGTGGTATTTAAGCAACAATGACAACTGACATCACCTCCATTATTTTAATACATGTACCATACATCTTTTATTATTCTGTATTATCTCACAAAATATCACTCTTACACTCCTACATGTTTCGACACCAACATTTCATCCTCAGGGAGCTTGTAATCAATGCCTTGCCAAGTTACACAAGTATTTTAAATGCAGCTGTTGGTAATACAATTTACAATAAGATTATAATTAATTATAATTATAATCAATATAATTACAGGTGGACCCCCATATCTGCAGGTGATATGTTTCAAAACCTACTGCGGTTACGTGAAACCGCGGATAATACCGAACGCTATATATAACGTGATATTTGTGTAACGTGCATAAATACGGTAAAGTTTAATTGATAAATTACACACAGTAAGACATTACCAACATTAAATAAAGTAATAACAAAGTGTAGTGTACACTACACTGTACATTTACAGTGTACTTTCTCTCTCTCTTATACGTATGAAAGTATGGGATTCTGACGTTTTAGCCTAATCCTCAAGAGACAATACAGCAATGAAAAAATACAGTACCTGTACTTTACAGTATCATGTACAGTTTCAAGGGATAACAGAACAATAAAAATCATGTTTTCTATCAAAGTGCTGCATAAGCAATGAAAAAAAGTGTTATTGTTACACATTTTACAATGAAAATCACACGTACACACCTATAATAAGAAAATTTGTTAAAAATTATCTTAGCCTATTGTGGGTATTCACCAACTTCTCCATTCTTCTTGTTGCTTTCTGAACACAAACACTGTGATAATGTGGCAACTAATTCGAACAGCGAGAACACTAGAAGCAGAATGGTGACAAGTTTGCAGGGAAGCGTGGGTATGGGGACAAAGGAGATGAGTTAAGTACTGGGCGTGTTTGGGCTGCTGGATTTCACCATGTTACGGCCCATTCTCGCATGGCACGCATTTTGAAACTTATGAACCATTTACTTCTTTAATTTTCCAAATTTTTTTTGGGACCGAGGTAAACTGCGGATAACTGAAACCACAGATACTGAATCCGTGGATATGGGGGTCTGCCTGTAATTATAAATTGTATTACCAACAGCTGCACTGAAAATACTTGTGTAACTTGGCAAGGGATTGATTACAAGCTCCCTTAGGATGACACGATAGTGTCGAAACATGTAGGAGTGTAGAGTGTGATATTTTGTGAGATAATCGTGCATTTGTTAGTCATAATACAAAATGACATCACCTTCTTTTAGGTGCATTCTTGAAAATGTGAAAAGAACCTATTAGTTTATCATACGTCTGTCTGTCTGCGTGTACCAGCTCGGCTTCACCATACAGATTTTCATGAAATGTGACATTGGAGACTTTCTTTATAATCTGTTGTAAAAACTCAAATTTGGTTACAAACTAGATGAAAATATAGGGAACCTGACACAACAACCTAAGTATGGTTTGTTGCCGGCAAAACAAGATTGTCATAAAAGGCCCGTCTTTGAGAGAAATGTTATCAGTCTGTTACGACAGCTTAGATGGTATGAACATTACACTAATGCACGACATGTTATGTTACACATAAATCCCAATGTAAATCTGGTACCAGACAGGGAAAAATTTCATTACGTCTGTCACATGACACAGCCAGTTGACATGTTTAAACATTTCAACTTCATACCAAATTTTTCATAGTGTTAATGATGCAACTGGCTGAAGACAGTTGATTTATAAGCATGTTTTTACCACACCAAATTTAAAGTTGCTTCATTGTGGTTTGCACCATAATGACCTCAGGATCATGCAACAGTACGAAATTGGTTATTAGCATATATCCTAACTTTCAATGAAATAAGCTATAAAACTTACACTGCAATGAATCTGCAGGTCCTTTCTTGTCTGTGTCAATGAAGTCAACAAATTGTACAATACAATGATGACAGTACTACTGGTGGTGGTGATGATGGTGATAGTTATGTTCCTTCACATCTTAAACTGTGCATCTGTCTATGTTTTGGAGGGCATGTGCTCACTTGACATACTTTTCCATGAATTTGCGGTGGAACTCCGAGCGCAACGAGTCATTGATGAACTGTTGATCCTTCTTCTTATCTGGCTCAGACCGTGCACAGTTCTTGAACACCACATCATCATCCCACCGCCGCTTCACCTGTATGTACAAAACACATTCAGTAATGAGGGACATCAACTAACATGTGTGGCTGCAACAATGCCTCAACCACTTACCTTCAAGTCTCCTTTCTGAACCTGGGAAGCATAGTTGAGCAGTGGATTTCCACTGAGGATATTTTCCATTCGAATTCTTTCTTCTTCTTGCCGCTTCTCAGTCTCCTGCAGGGTAAAAAACCAACATTACTGGAGATTTTGTCTAAGGTGCTATTCTCAATAAACTATTTCCAGCAGGCAACAAAATATGTCTGAACATAATGCACACCATACACTTTCTGCATGAAAATGTACCACCTTTTTAAAAACCAATACAAAATTTTTGTAACATTATGTTTTTAATACAGTTTACATACTAAGACTGAAACTTCATCACCATCCTCAATCATAATCATCATGTCACAGTTAGGCCTTTATAGACCCATTTCAGCCTCATCTAACAGTCTCTCCAAAAGTCTTCCATGGAGTCTTCATCCATTTGGTATGCAATTCATTCTGAATTACAGACTGAAACTTAATGTTGTAAAATAGTAATATCTATGACGACAGACATGTCTGTAACTTCACTCTGAAGTTGGTAAACAAAGGGACAAACGCATGCTTCAGAAGCTTGCAACAAGATAAAAAAAAAAAGTTTCACACTGATTACAAGAGCTGCAAAACTGTCAACACAGACAGACATTACCGGACGAGATTACAGGCTTACACCTACATCAATTTAAAAAATGAAACACTGCTAGGAAGAACCATCTGTGGTATGAATGCTTCTTAGAAGTATGGTCCATTATTTTACTGCAAGTATATTAAGGGTTAAGGCAAGGCTGGAGGGTGATGTAGCCTCATTTCACAAGACTATAAATTCAAAACTACAAATTTAGCAGTATTTCACTACTGAAAACCATGACATATGACATAACAGGTAAAATTATTCCTGTATATGAAGTGAAGGCACATTACAGAGTGGTGGTACAAAACCAGACATTTGTAACTTTGGCACTACATGTGTAAAGATTTAACGTTCATTAAATAATACTACATATTACTAAACTTGTGTGGCATTTGCATGACTTACAACCTGATAAAATTTGAATAAGTTATCCTGCAGTTCCTGTATTTTACAGTTACCTTGGCTGTTTGCTCCCTACTTACGCGTTTGGCTTGCTCCATGGCACGCTCCTTCTTGATGCGCTGTAACTCTGCTAGCAGCTGTGTTGTGTCATCATCACTGTCAGGATCATCAGAATTCTCCTCATCAAGTGGATCATCTGCATCCAGACTGGCCGCTGGGACCTGGTCCAGTTTGGGACGCTTGCCACTGTAGATACACATATTACCACATCACAGCACTCATAATCATTCACATAATGATTAATAGTTATAACCTAACCTCAGCAGCCGATACAGAAATGAACATGAGGAACTTGGAGGAGAAAATATCAAATATCACTGTACGGGCACTCACTTATGCAATTATTGAAGTGATACAATTTAGCTTTGAAACATATGTGAAATAACACAGACTCCACCAGCTTCAGTTCCTTCACACGTGTAAATATGTCTTGCTCATTACAAATTAAATGTGCCTATCACAAAAATAAAACTTGTTGTGTCAGGTGCAGGTGATTGGTACACGGAATTCTGGGTGCTGTGGGGGCACAACAACGTGCAGTGGCTCCAAATCTATACCCAGATAGAATTAAATACTATATAGTAGTGACATCATCCAGTGCCAAACACACACACTCTTACTGCACTAGCACAGCTGTGCCTATGAAGTGGAAGGTCAAGTAACTATTCCTACACATAATTCGACAATTGTTTTTTGTGGAATGAAACATACTGTGCCACTGCCTCTGGCATACGCCTCTCACGGGCTCCACTTTTCTCTTTCTCACGGTCTTCCAATTCCTTTCTGAAGTCTCTGGAGCGCAGTTCTTCAGAGGTCCCCTGTCCATGCTCCCTGAAATTTGACACGGGTGGCATGAATTATTTACCACAAACATATGTCAATGTCTCCTACAAAAATAAATCTCTGAATCATACATACATACAAACACACACACACA
>JGI24700J35501_10929920_pt1 | contig 10621 bp, 7 predicted proteins | sample TergutTh196P1_FD_35501 | JGI IMG/M metagenome (IMG submission 35501) | reverse complement strand
GTTTTGTCACTCAAATCTGCTTGCCCCAATTCTCCATCTTTGAACCGCCTTACCCAGCATCTTACTGTACTCACATCAACACACTGATCACCATAAATGGCTTGCATTCGTCTGTGAATTTCAGTTGGAGGAACTTTTTCCATGGTTAAGAATTCAATAACAGCACACTGTTTGAACCGAACGTCTGAAAACTCTTCCATTTCGATGTGCACTGGGTGAGGGCTGTAAGCACCCGTGTTCAAGGTGACGTATGATGGGAGAGAGATACAATGCGACTACACAGAACCTGTTTCATCCAAATATGTCTAATGTAAATAAAAATATTACAGTGGAGGCAAAACTTATCAGCCCACCTACATATATAGGAGCTGTAAGATTGCTGATACACACTTTAATACTTGTGTTTCAGGTTTAAAGAGGCAGAATTCATGTCTGTGACACTCAGTTGTGATCACCGTGTTGTGGATGGGGCAGTGGGTGCACAGTGGTTAGCCAATTTCAAACAATTGCTTGAGAAACCACTCACCATGCTGCTGTAATATGTGCAATCCAAGTTCATCAGTGTCTAGTCTGTGAAGTTAATTAATGTCATATGCCTTGCCACGATACACGACATCGGGTGTGTATATGCCTGGTTTTGTTTGGATAGCTGCAAGCATGCTGTTACTGGTGATCTTTGTCATGGGTGGTGAAGCCAAGTCTGCTGGAGTAATACACTGGCAAGTTAACACAGCAGTGCACTGAATTTGTACAGCCGCTGTAAAGCATTTTGTTTTCCCTTTATGACATAATGTTTTAAGCAGTGTATAATTAACGTTTGAAGAGAAATTGAAACGTTAAGTTTTAGAAATGATTCAAACATACTTAATTTTGCGTTGAAGAGGTGGCATATTTCTGTACTGTACATGTGGGTGCTTATCCAAAGTACAAACCTTAATAAATAATTCTAGAATAGTCAGTATTTTCCAAATTTTTTTGTTATTTAGCTCAGGTGAACTGTATGAGTGTTCATAATTAAGGAAGAGCCATAAGAGATTATGCAGAATGTTTGTAACATAATCAGATGTATATACTGTATTTAAACCGTATGTACAGTACATACATTTCAAACAGTTTATTGTTTTGTTGAGATTGTTGCCTGAAACATAGATTTAATATTACAAGTCAACTGCAATCTTTATATAGATTCTGACACTGATACATTAGACATGTAATCCTTGGAGTTTCCTCCTAGTCGCTAAAAGACAGTAGGCTGGCATTCAAAAGAGGCTTCAGCTTCAACAGTAGACTTCCCAGCCACAAACCATGACATATTTTACTTAGAATCCTAACAACTTGAAAATAATAAATTGTGAATGTTTCAGTTGCATCTGTCTTAGGAACTAGTTAGTGGAAAAACTTTGCACTGGATATTGATGGTAGTATATCCAGCAAGTAGGTGTACATTCTTACAAATTTATTGTTAGGTGTGAAGAATTAAAATAGGTTTGGTTCCTTCCAGGGACACATTGTAGTTCTCTGTCATCCTTGCTTGGTATTACTGTATTATATTAACATGTATCATACATTATAAGGTACTCAGTACTTTTGTTCCAGTTGCTTATGCCCTTGTAAGAAAACGGAATGAGTAAATTGATCATATTCAATTTTAGTAACAGAAATTTGTATTGTTTGCCCAAATTTCCCGTTGTTTAATGCATGAATATATAAATGCCAAAGGCCTATTCAAAGTTTTTTCCTTATAGTTTTTGTTGGTTCAGAATTTGAGTTTAGACTTGGTTAAGGCAGTGTATTTTGTGTGTACATAACATACAGACATACACACACTCCATAGGTGAGAAAATTAATGTGTGACATCTGTTGCCCACAGCTTAACAAAATTTTATCCCCTCTCTCCCCCACCACCTGGAAATTAATGGGAATTGAGAAATATCTCAGCTGGGAAACTTAATCATCTGTAGCCAGCAGCAGAAGGGAGAGGCACACCAACGGAAAAGCAATTACACAAATCAATGTAAGTCAGCAGGGCACAGAACTGCAGGTGTAAACAAGCCAGGTGGAAAAGGTTGCAAGTTGATATATTTTCGTTACTAAAATGCATTTTAATCTTCCCTTACACCTTACTCCCCTTTTTAGGAAATCCTACCACATATTATTAAACAAAGCTATTTATATGGATTAGACATTTAAGTTTTTCATCAAATTTGTTTTCATATCTATACTTAAAGAATATTTATAACAATCCATGCACAGTTGGAGTTGATATCAGTAGAATGGTTTATGTTACTACATTTATCTCACAGTGATTTAGGCTTTCCTGTTTATCTGCTCTTTCCTCAGTTTGCTGAAGTTTTGTAATAGATGTCAAAATGTGTTAGTATTGTTCTCTTGAGTTGGGGAGGATAATCAGAATATGAGGAAATAATCTTCCCCTGCACGGACGAGAACACTGGCTGGAGAAACCTTGATGTACATGAGTTTTCAACTGTTTTTGAGGCTGGAATATCCAGAAATATACTGAAATATTTCCTTTCAGATATTACATTTTTAAAGGTCAACACTTTGAGTGGATTAAAAAGAATTGACTGAAACAGTGATACTTGTTTTGCCTCTCTTATTGTTTGAACCTTAGGCCTCCAGTGACCACTTTTTTAATTTAAAAGAACCCCTTCTCTTGTGTTTAGTTATTTTCTGTGATGCAAACACAGGATAAACCCTTTTCCTCCTGAACTTTTCTCACCAGAGGAAGCATGCTTTTCAGGCTTTTCCAGATATGTGGCAGTTCTGTATTAAGAAGAGGAGAAACATAGCTGGATATGCACTTGGGAATCATCTCAGTTTTTCATAACTAATTAGAGTTACTAGAGGGACATATAATACAAAATTGAAAAAATCATATCAAGTCATTTTGTTACATTACTTGACTTCATTTTACATGTCAGGTTCAGAGAAACCTTGGATCTTCTTGAGACATTATGAGGTTGGCAGTTTGGCTCTAAGATTTGCTAAGTACCAAAAATTTTGTTCAAAGTCTGCACTGAAGTTGGAACCTGCCCTTCCTCTACCAGATTTTAATGTGTTCTGAGGGAATGATTTGCTTAACTTTGTATATGTGAAGTAAAAATGTTTCCTTAATCTAGACCAAACTCATTTCTTATCCATGGATACTGTTTGGGGCAGTCGTAGCATGTATACAAGTATCGGTCAGCCTGAAGAACTCTACTGTGCAGTTTGCAGGTCTTCCCAATATTGCAGGCAAATTCGTGTGGCTCCAACTGTAACAAGTTGCATACAGAAAAATAATCTCGTTTGTATAAATGCTACATTCCAAGCAGCCTGGCATAAATGTTTTCAAATGTTTACATGTTCAGAAATTGTTTCCACAGTATATCAAGCTCTGACATTAAATCTTTGTACAAGCTTCAAAGTCAAGGACGTGCTTTAAGGCAGTATAAAAAGATTGATGGCATACTAAGTACACACAAGAAACTGCAGAATGTGAGCAAACACTGAACAAGTTTATGTATTAAAACAAAATTAGAAAGATGTGTGCCTACCAGTGTCCACAGCCCTGCAATCAAGTGGTAACAAGTTTTATAGAAAATGGCTTCTCTACAATTAATGTACATCGTGTATATTTGCATTAGTATCTGCTAGTAACTGTTATATGGAACATCCTTGCATTAGTGTGTACTTAGCGAATATAAAAGTTTCTTTTGGTCTTCAAATTGGCAAATTTATGGGAGACTTTAGGTTCTCACAGAAGTGCTGCTCACATTTCAAATGCGGGATGTGACACTGTCTCCTTAAGTTAGCAGTGTCTCCAACATTTCAAAGGATTGCCTGAGAAAGAGTCATTTTGGACTGCTTGACCATGAAGATGAAGGCAGTATGATCCTTCAAAATGTTGTGAACTGCTCACCCATTGACTTATTATCACATCCCAATAGACTTGAATCTTCAGGGTAAATTCATATTGTATCATTACAATTTCTAAGGGTGAGCAACATGATTTTATCACAGTCTCGCTGAATGACACTCATGGTCACATGATATCTCAGAAGCAAACAGTGTGGTTCCCATTATTGCACAGGATGCCTGCAAGCAATAATGGATATTCGGTATATCTGTGATTCTTGACTTAATTCTGTATGATGATTTAAGAAGTGTAATGTTTGCTGAAGACAGTGTAAATTTCCCACATATTGATTTAGAGTTTTTGTTTTTATATTTAATTTGCAATTCTAAGACATGAATCTTGGAGTTAAAATTGACGGATGTAGGAGAAATTGTCCAGAGCCTGGTGAATGCTGAGGAAGTGCATGCAAATGTATCTGGTTATGTATTACAGAATGAAAGTTTACTTTTGTATCTTGTAACAACTTGATGTCCTATGGTACCTGTTACTGCTTGATACTTTGAGTAGCAGGCACATCAGAATAATATTCTCTTTAGCTTGAGCGACAGTAACTGTTAAATATGGTAGTTTTAACTGTTAAATATGATAGTTTTCTCTTTTGCTGCTTATTTTTCAAGACACATGCCACTGTACTTTTGTTAATAGAGGTGCAATATTTGGTAAGTCTTTGTAATGCTAAAACATGTAGCATTGTCTTAAAGAAATAAGTTCCCAGCATGTTGATTTAACAGTACCCCTACTTCATGTGTGAATTTTCCCAGAAAAGTACAAAATTTTTGTCCATTGACGTAAAGTGTTTGGAATCATTATAATCTTTCTTTCAACATTCTCCATTCCCACCAAATATCATGGACATTCCACGTGTAGAAGTGAGAATGCAACAGACTTTTCTTATCTAAGTTACTGTATTTAATTTTCACACCTGTTGGTTGCAGTTCCAGGGTTCAAATTGATTTAGTTGATTAACTGGTGTTGGTTTCTTCATCCATTGAATTGCTTGCCAGTTCGTCACAAACCACACATCAGGAAGTCTTATCATCTCATCCAAAAATTTCTGCAAAATGTTATAATAATAAAAATATTAAAATATAACTTCTTTCTTTTAGAATGTTCATCATCAACAGAATTTTCTACCAGGCTACACAACCATAACAGCCTAGAATGTGGTCATTGCCATAAGGGCCTCAAATCTCACATACTCATCAGCTGCCAGGCGAGTTTTAGGCCTATTGTGGATTGTCTCAGAAATCAAAATGTCCACTGCGCTTTAGGTATGGCCAAAGTCTTATTACTGATGTTATAACTGATTGGAAGTAAGCGGGATACCCATAATTATTTATCTCAGTAACTAAGAAACCAATGTACCCATCTTAAATAGAACTTGCAGAATATATTTTGCATGAAGCTCCTGTTTTATTTTAACTTCAAGTAGAGATCCCTGTCATATATCTGATGTAGTGTCATGTTTTATGAGGGTACAAATTAATAAATATACGCACGATATTTACCCAAATATGAGATGAGAAGTCTTTGTTATTTCATCATCTGAGAAATTGGGGGGTTGCCTTGTAATCACCCACAAAGTTAAACTCATTCTGCATATAGAGAAAATTTTTGTGTGTGCTGCAGCTAAGTGAGTAAAAAAAATTACACAGTTGCTACAGATACAAAATATGTTATAATGATATCCTTTGTTATGGCAAAGAGGAAGAGCCTTGCGAGAAAAAAAAATTCCTAGTGGAACTATTTAAATGTCTGGAGAAATGGTGTGACTTCTAATTTAGTAGACATGTAGTGAACATGCCAGGTGACATGACCTGTCAGTTATTGGTCCCTGATGTAGTTAACAGACCGTTCAAAGAAAGTCGCCTGTATGGGGATAGCAGCTACTTGGGAACTGCCCACTAACACAAGCAGACAACATATGAAGACCATCTAAGCCATTGCCTGACCAATGGATTAAGACTGCTTGGGATGATGTTTCACCAGAATATATTATGAAGGGGGTTTAAAAAGTGGTGTGTCAAACCATGAATGGAACAGAAAGTGATGTCCCATGGAATAAAGATCAAAAAGAAATACTGATAAAAATGTTTACTGTGACTGGTTAACCTACTGTTATGTTTGTAAGTTTTTATTACAGTAGTGCTCAACTGATAATTAATTATTTAATTCCAAAACATTAAGCATGAAGTCAGTAAGTGACAAAAATTCTAGATCATGTGAATATAAATATTCTCTTGAAAACGCAAAAAATTGTGCATTGTGATTAATGTACATTTGGGTACATGTGGTATTTCGTGAGACGCTGTATTTAAATATATAATTGTACTGTGTCATGAACTCAGAATTTTTCAGGTAAAATTGTGACTTAAGGAGTTTAATTTTAGGAATGAATTGTGGTTTAGTGAATAAATATTCCACATTCTAGCATATTGTATGCTTTTGTTTTTAAACAAACTAATGCATAATTGTAGTTGAATGACTACACAAAATTTGTGTATTGCACACTGAGATGTTCATAATATTCGGGGGAAAGGATGTGTTACTGAATGTTCTCAGATACTACAATTTTGAATGTAACAGCAGTGAGGAAAACTGAAAATTTGTGCTTTGCGAAGTTATCGGCTCATGGCTTCCTATACATTTTGCAGACATTTAAAATTGTAATGAATTAGTTACCGTATTTCCTGGCCCATAAGACACACTTTTTTTTCCCAAAAAATGTGACCTAAATTCGATCTGCGTCCTATGCGCTGAGGGTAAGTATTATTTCCAAACTTATAAATACCTGTACCTGCGTTGAGTGAAAACAACCATGAAGATGATTTTAATGGCAGTGACAACGATTTTCTGGGTTTCTGTGATGAATAAATTATATTAAGGTTGCTAATTTTGGTATGTAACAATCCTGTTTTCTTTCAATAAATTACTAAAATTAAAATACATTCATCATTGTTTTTTTTCTAAAATTTCGAACGAAAAAATCACAGTGCGTCTTATGGGCTGGGAAATACGGTATACAAGGCTTACCCTAAAGGCTGCAAGATATTCTGGTTTTTTAAACCATGTTGTATGGAAGTAAAGTCCAAATGGAGCTCTGTTAGTGTTATAATGCCGTTTGAAGTTGTGAATTAGCATGTTGTATACTTCATCACCTGAGAGGTGGGGTGGACAGCTGTCCACCATTGCACACGTGTATCCCTGGAAAAGGTACAGTGTTATGAATCATACATTAAAATATTTGGAAAGTGTGGGAGTTTGGAGAATGTGGATTCTGTATTTAAAACTGTTGTATGTGTATGAGCAGTTTGGTTTGGTAGAGACTCATAAATGGTCTGAGTAGCATGTTTTTTTTTTACCACATTCTGTTTTAGTTACAGATTTAATTTGTCAATGTTTTACCTGCCACCAGGGTTTTTTAAACTTTATGTGGTCAATATTTTCCTGAAACTAAGTCTTGCAGTAATCTGAGGATAATACACTACTTAAAAGGATTGTGTGAATGTGATATTATTAGTCTTAAATCTAGTATACTTTCAATTAAAAATGGGGCGTCATAATAGTGTTGTTACATTATATATATTTGAATACAGTTGCCTGTCTATCATTATGTGGTCAGTTTGACAGTGTCTTCCCATGAAGAATAGTCCAAGTGTATTCCTAGATGTTCCGGTATGTGGTACATTGTGCTCATTCAGAGCAACAGTATCACACCAGCAAACTCCTAGCATTGTATACAGCTTCATATCACAAACCACTGCTGTCCTAATTGCTGCTGTGGTTTGCTGATGTACAAACATTTGTGTCCCAAATTTCCATTTCTCCATCATCATCATCATCAGCTACTGCCCCTCCTGTCCCATCTGTCTTCTGTTTTTGCATTATGTCTAACGTAGGTTTTGCTAATTCTCTTGCTACTTTTTGCAGTGAACCAAACTTATATACCCCTCACATTCCACGTTCCAGATCTCGTTCCTTGTACAATGTGTCTGTCATTCCAGACTATGTTTCCTAGTTTAAGGTCCCGTATAACATTTTTTAACATGCTGTGTTTAATGGTGAGGAGTTTTCAGACCCATAGTCAACCTCTAAGCTGCAGAATCACCCCTTGTTGACTGGCCATGATTGCTTATTCCATATACATTTACAGCGGCAGTCCGTGTCTGGACACCATCCACAACCCAAGTATTTCCTCTTTAAATGAAAAGAAATTAGGGTAAGAAGGCTGTACTAAATGTGTAAATAGGAGTGCACGGAAACTGTAGACTATTGAGTCAGAAAGGTGGGAGGATGTACATGAAGAAACAAAAAGTGTCATGTCCCATGTAAGAGTAGACATGGCTACATTTTAGAGGTCCAGGAATAGTAGGCAAATGTGCTGGGTATATTACACTAATGCTGAATTGATGGAGGGCATTGATAGGTGTGCAAGAGTTGTGCTGGCTCTCTAATTAAAAATTGTAAGACACCAGAAACTGATTAATTTGACAAAGCCCTCCCAGGACTCAGAAAAGTTCATTTTCTTTTGTATGAGTATCTGTTCAAAGAGTTCAAAATTTAATTGATAGATCATGAAATTCTTGAGCTAAAAAATTCATACCTCAATTGCAAGTTGATTCATCACCATCTCCCAGATGCCAGGATAGGAACGGGAGGGACACCGCTGATTGTTGCCAGTACACTGGTGCGGTATCTTGTGATCCAGTGTATAGGGCCACAAAGGAGGGTCTGAGAAAGGGGCTACCATGGAGGCATCATATATAAAACCAAACTCCTTCATCATAAGAAACTGGCGATTCCATCCAACTCTTAAGAAGGGCACTCTCATCCCTGATAAGTAAGACATACAGTTGTTACAGAGTCAAATACTGAGCTTCACAATTGACCATTGCATAATGAAAATTCCATTGTGAATTTTTAGATTATTGTATAGTAGATGGGATTTATATCTTGTAAATTGTAAAGTTGCTATGTCATGATATAATAAACATCAAAGATGTCGTATTACAGACATGTAATGCATATGAACTTTCGCATAATTGCAGACTTCTTCTACAGTGTAAATGAGATCTTTGCTCTTCTACGATGTTTTGCAGTAGTGATTGGTAGTTACCTACATTTCAGGGCAACCTGTCAGTCCCATCTTCAAGGGTCAATTTGTCCTGAAATGTCCGTAACAAACTACCAGTGATGTGTACCATTTCAGAAGAGCAAAAATCTCATATCATGTGTACTGTTTTCATTTTAACAGAAATAAGCAGGGGAAAAAATGTTAGCAGTTCACCATATATTTGTATGGCTTATCAACTAACAGTGATTGTTTCCAAATGCTGTTCATATTTATTTTCTTTGCTGTGTTGCAAGGTATGAAAAACTGAATGATTTTGGATAAATATTTCTCCAAAAATAGAATGACTGTATTGTTTAATGTTGCAACAAAGTGTGGGGAAGTTTTATTATTTTGAATGTTCTTTGGTGTAAATTTAATTTTTCAAACATGACAGAGCTGTGGGAAAGGAACTATAAATGTTAGCACTGTAGCCATATTATTTTCTCATGTAGGATTATTTTGCATGCTGTTTAGTTGAAGGGAATGTTTTTTTGTGTGTTATGAATCCACTTTCTTCTTGAAAGAATATGTGTTAGAACACTGTCATTGCAAAGTTTCCTAAGTGCAGTGCCTCTTTTTTTTATGGATCTTGATTTGTATCCATGGCGTCTGTATAGTCAAGGTAAAGTACAACAAATAGAAGTGAAACTTCATAAAGAAAGATTGGTTTCCTTGCAACTGTTATATAAGACAGGAATACCACTGTTTTATGTGATGTTTTCACATTGTAACTATGTGTGTATGTGTGCCTACTGATGTTCGTCTGGAATTCACTGCCATATAGGTAAATGTGAAAGTACTGCAAATGTTTTCTGTTATGGTATTGCAGTGGACATTAAAAAAGACAAAACTGAATGCCTTCTTCTTTCATGAAGCATGCCTGGGTCCTTGGGAACTGTCATATGTGAAGAAAGTGCAAAATGTTTTACAGTCATAGATGCTGATACTTTTGGTAGTCAGATAGTGTACATTTCATTTTTATTGACATGTACCATCCATTCCACATATTACATATTTGGAATAAGAGCATGGTATCTCGAAAACTCTTCTCAAGAGGATCAAATCCCGTGTATCTAAGACACTGCTCCTCAGCAGCAACCCTATTTTTACAATACCTTAAATCCACAATCCCATGCATAAGGAAATAACTTAACATATATATATATATATATATGCATTATACTTCACAACATATGTCACACTGGAATCAGTCTTCTCCATTTATACTTGATGTGAACCCATACTTTATAAAATGTTCTTTGTAACTTCTTTTTCTATTAAGTTAGTCATTTTGTTGTTTTATTTTTAGAATGAAGTGCCATTAGATCACTACTCTAAGTATACCAATAACAATGTCATTATGGTGGTATTTAGCAGTAACGTAAATTCCATACCTCGGATATCCTCCATGCGCACGCCAGCAAAGCGGTTGATGATATTGGCCTGGCCTACCATTTCATCAAACCAGTCTTCTATTGTAGCATTGCTACTCCACCATTCTTCAGGTCCTCGGTGTCTGTTCAGGAGTAATTCAAGCTTGACTGAAAGCTGTCTTACAAATGTAACAGCTGAATGTGCAAGTATCCTGC
>JGI24700J35501_10929922_pt1 | contig 10623 bp, 14 predicted proteins | sample TergutTh196P1_FD_35501 | JGI IMG/M metagenome (IMG submission 35501) | reverse complement strand
CCTGTTCAAGCCATAAGCAAGACGTGCTGTGTCTGGAACCGTATTAGTCAGCTGGGATAAATGCGCAGTTTGTATGTGTTGACGTATAAAAGAGAGGCTCGTTGGAGGGGTGAGGGGGCAGGGGCACTGTGGCTACACAAGAAAGCCCTGACCTTCAAGAGTCCACAGCAACGCAGAACTCCCCAGCATGCACAATAGGAGTGAACAAAATTGCTCCAAATTTCGTCACACTGGTTGTGACATATATATATATATATATGTCGTTCAGCTTTTTAAAGACCTCACAGCGCGACATATATGTATGTTGTTTGGCGGCTAAGGGTTAAAGCATTCAACAATTATACCACATACTTACTTTTCGGTGGGATGAGTGGTTTCCCTCGCGTAGCACACCACCCTACTGGATGCACAGAGTTTGAACAAAGACTAACCCAAAAGTCTTTGCTACAGTTCTGACCGAAGCCTTCGTAACGAAGCAACGCTTTGTACCCAGCTATCTTCAGAACTGTTGCCACCCAGAAGGAATCAGGGAATGATTCTGTAAAATCATCACAATCTGTGTTCTCTACTTCAACCTTCATTCCCACAGTGATATTCTCCCAACAGTCAGCCAGCGGAGCCTGCAGACATAACATGCACCACACATCTTCAACTCTCACTATTTCTACACTTAATAATTACTAAAACAATAGCTGCAAATCTGCAATCAAACCCTCTTTGGAGATCAACCACGTCAGGTTTTGTTTAAAATCATGGTTTTCGAGAACTACTCTACCTCTGGCGTTGACACTGATGACACTGACATCTCCAGAACACTACTTTTAATGCACCTCTGACATGGCTGATCACCCACGAGGATGCAACTGCACCTATTCACAACTGAAGTTTCAAACTTTATGGAACTGTACAATTTATGGGCATAAAAAATTGGATGAATTGCAGTTTTTGAGACTCAATCACTCAGGCAGTCAAGAAATCCCCACCTTTCTTAACACTTTGGCATGGGAATTTTTTAATATAAAGAAACAAAAGTGCCTTTTTTTACTTGGGTTGATACAGCACACAAGCTGCAAGGGTGTATATATCCCACAGGGTTCTAAAATATGCCTTACAGTTGGCACATTTTTGGCACTAACTTTGGTCAAACTTTGGTATTTCAGTAAACACTGCACACTGCCTATAGCCAATGTTAGGCATCAAATGGTTAAGTTCATTACAATGTTCTTATGAACCTGCCACTGTTCCCTATCCTTGGCCAGAAGAATCCAGTCCGTACCTTAATACCCTACTTCTGTATTACCAATTTTAGTATCATCCTTCCTATATCTACCACAAGGCTTCTTCCTGCCAGGTTTCCTTTCAATTTTGTGTGTATTATCTCTCACATATCAAGCTCCTGTGCTGCAGCTACATATAATTAAGTCTATGGAGCACAGCCCTTTACAAGAAGATAGGGGTCACCTAATTCACAGAAAAGTGTGTCAACAGCAGGCCTCTGGTCCCTACCCTTATCCACATAAATCCATTCCACGTTCTCACACTCTAATTCTTTAAGATCCACTTTAATATTCATCTCCCATCTTTTGTGTAATGAAATGTGTTAAAAAACAAAGCAATTCACTGCAAACTGATCAGGAAACCTAGGGGCATCAATGGGGCTCCTTCCTAGATGGCCGGAGTGTAAGATGGACAGGGGCCCTGAGATGAACATGAAAGATGAGGCTGGATTGGGGCTTGCCATTCACTGGGTTCAGCAAGCCCAAATCTCAGCCTATGAGGATAACTGTCCTCTTAGACCTGTTAAAACAGGTAGGCAATCTCTTAAGTGGATGTCTGAGCTGGAGTCCCTCAGAAGAGGAGTGAGACAACTCTTTAATAAGTGCCAAAGAGCTAAGAACCTGCGCAGTTGGGAACTCTATAGAGATGCTCAGCGGAGGCTTCCAAAGAGGCTTGGAGGACTTACTGTAGTTCCATTAGCGACCTACCTAGGGCAGCTAGGTTACACAGGGCTCTATCTAGGGTCCCTAAGATCTAAGATCAGGCTGGAACCTTTGCTGGCTCCTTCCAGAGGGTGTACGCAATCCGAGGGGGAAACCTTGGACCTCTTGCTTGCTACCCACTTTCCCAACTCGCTAGTTATAGGGAGGGAGGTGGCACCCGCTGCTGCCTGCTGCGTCAAACGTGTGGACTGGCACGTGGCTGCGAGGGTTGTCACCTATGGGAAAGTGGTATGGGCAACTGATTCATTTGCACCATACAAAAGTCCAGGGATGGATCGGATATTCCTGGCCATGTTACAAGAGGGACAGGGGGTCCTTACCCCTTACCTGGTCAAGATTTTTGTGCCTGCCTGGCAACTGGCTACATTCCAGCCATATGGGGCCAGGTTAAGGTAGTGTTCATACCTAATCCCGGTAGGGATTCCTGTGGCATACGTAAGGACTTCAGATCTATCAGTCTCACATCATTCTTACTTAAGACCATGAAGAGACTGGTAGACAGATTTTTAAGGGATGACATTTTGGTGCTCATGCCATTACAGCACAACCAACATGCACACCAGGCTGGGAAATCTGTGGAAACGGCCCTTCATCAGCTTGTGGTTTGGGTTGAGAAGGTGCTTGACCAACAGGAGACAGCTCTGGGTGTTTTCCTTGACACAGAAAGGGCATTCAATAACACCTCCTATGAATCCATGTGTGTTGCACTGGCTAAACATGGGGTCGATCACACCATCATACGATGGAATAGAGCTACCCTGGAGGGTTGGCTGGCTAAGGCGACTCTTGGTGGATTTTCCAGGAGTGTCGAGGTTTCTAGAGGCTGTCCACAGGGAGGTGTCGTCACCGCTCTTATGGTGCCTTGTTGTTGACGAATTTATAGCAAGGCTCAATAGTGATGGAGTTTATACTCAAGGATAAGCAGATGACATCTGTCTTCTAGCGGCGGGAAAATTCCCAAATACGGTATCAGGGCTCATACAATGGGCCCTTCACACTGTAGAAATGTGATGTGATGAACTCGGGTTTTTTGTTAATCCTGACAAGACTGGACTTGTTGCATTCACGTGAAGAAGGAAACTCCCAAGGTTCCTTGAACCACACCTTTTTGGGACAACCTTACACTGCTCTATGTTGGTCAAGTATCTTGGGGTAGAATTGGATTCATGACTGACTTGGAGGGAGCACATGGATGTGCTGAAGTGAGGAAGGCTCACAATCTGCTGTGGGCCTGTATGAAGGCCTATGGTGTGACATGGGGCCTAAGACCAGGGTGGCTCATTGGCTCTATGCCTCTATCATTAGACCATCCATTACTTTTGCATCCTTGGTATGGTGGCCTGGCTGTCAGATGGCCAGTGCCAAGAAAAAACTAAGCAGAGTTCAAAGACTTGCATGCTTAGGGACAACAGGAGCGATGTGCACTACTCCCACTAATGCACTTATTTGCTTCCCCCCACTGGAGTTAGTGGTACACAGTGAGGCGAGGTAACCTGTGCATCGCCTTTGGAGTCTGGGAAGCTGGTCTTACCTACATCCCAATCAAGGACATAGCAGCATATTGATGCGACTTCAGCAATCAGACCCCATATTCAATATGGGGGTTGATGTTATGAGGCTAGCATTCAATTCTGAACCCAAATATAGGGTTACTATGTTGACTAGGGAAGACTGTATCAGAGGAACTGGGACTCCTCCTGTAGTTGAAGGACTCATCTGGTTTACAGATGGGTCCAAGACGGAGGACGGAACTGGGGCTGGAGTCTATGGGCAATCTGTGGGAAGAAGGCTCAGTTTTTCTCTAGGAAGGGATGTTATCTTGGTGAGTGCTCATGAAATTCAATTTCAGGGTAGACCAGAGAAGCACGTGAGTATCTGCTCTGACAGGCGGCTCTGAAAGCTCTTCAGGCTGTCAGAATGTCTCCACTGGTCCAACAGTGCCAAAAGGTGTTGAATGATATCTCGTACCTGGCATGCTGTGGGGCTGTATTGGGTCCCCGGACATGCTGCGGTACAACGAGATGAAATGGCCAACAAGCTCGCAAGAGGCGGCTCTGCTCTAAAGTTTGTTGGACCTGAGCCGGCCTTGGGAGTCTCTAGGCAGGATATAAGAAGAAGGATTAGATGTTGGTTAGTTAACCAGCATTGGGTATGGTGGTGAGGTCTTGGTAATACCCAAAGACAGGCTCGAGAATTAATTTCAGGACCCTGTTGGAGTGCCAAGGCTAGGTTTCTGTCCTTTAACAGGACACAATTTAGGGCTGTTAATGGCCTTCTTACTGGACATAATACCATGAGAAGACATCTTCACTTAATGGGGCTGTCAGGCAGTCCATTATGTAGGAGGAGAGGGGCAGAGGATGAAACCTCGGCCCACATTCTTTGTGAATGTGAAGCTTTGGCTTGACTCAGACACATACATCTGGCATCCTTCTTCTTGGAGTCAGAGGACATCAACAGTATAAATATGGGGGCCATCTGGAACTTTAGCAAAGTAACCGGGCTCCCATGAATTGATATGGGGCACAAAGGGCCCGTCTATTAAGGCCTAGGTGCATCAGGACCATAAGGTCTCGAACCCAATCATAAATCAATCAGTCAATCAATCAATTCACTGCAAATAATGACAAAGGATTAAATGTCGGCAAGGATTAACGCTGGCATGGAATCAATCATGTTTCTGTCAGTACTACTTACATGACTAAAGCATGAGACAGGTGCTGCAATGAAGCCTTGCTCTGACAACTGACTTTTCCACTCATATGTATTTGCCAGCTCTGAGCGATTCCTTTTCACCATTACGGTACTTGCAGGTTCATCAACTGGTAAAGGAAGAGAATGTGGTTCTTGAGGTATGTCAGATCCTTTCACTTCCTCTTTGTAAGGCCCATCCATAGGATGAAACTGCACCAAAAACATAACTGATGTAATTTCGAAGTAAAATTACCTGCAATTTTGCTACACTGACAAGACAAACAACCTGAGATATGAAGTTCTGAAGAACACGAACACAATGACTTTTGAAACTACAATCTCGTGATATAACACTAACAAACACTTCAGTAACTAACTGGGAAACACTCCTTACTTTCTTATTTTACATGCACTTCTTTTTCTGCATATTTTTACACCTAGTACAGAAATGTGTGCCACTGACACTTATACATACAAGCTGACCTAAAACAACCAAAGCTGCAAGAAACAAGATTGCAAATGGTGTACTCCATAACACAGTACACAAGCATTCTATTGTTCAAAATGTCACACGGTTTCTTGGTACATGTGTACGTGTAATTTCATTTACGCACATAACAGAAGTACAGTCTTCCCTGTCCCTGTGTAATATACAAATGCTAAACAAAATTATGTACAGATTTCTCATTCTGAATTTCACCCAGACTAGCCAAAAAATGTGAAATGCAGGGACAGAAATTCGTTAACACCGCTATATATGGCTTTTACTTGTCACAAAATGCATCATCACCTGATACATTTGTGTGAAAATCTCCTGTACTAAACTTTCTCCAAACTGGATGAAAAAGTAGAAAATATAAGAAAAATTTAATTGGTGTCCTTAAGTAAAGTATGGTTTTTCACTCTACCAATTTTCATGAAACTTGTTAACTGCTCAGTGGCATTATATGGAGACTTCCTTGTCAAAAACTATGAAGAGGATGGAGAGAAATTAATTTTTCACTCCAAGTAAAGTGTGACTGTCAATGAGTAGATTTTCACCAAACTGACACTTGGAAATGACCTCTACATCACACTTAATGAAAATCTGACAAACCCTTTGGTTACTGCTACTAAGTCATAAACAGATAGACAGACATGGTATCCACACAAGCTGTTCTTTTTTTCACTTCATAAAGAACACCTAATAAAGATTCATATAAATCAAAGAGGAGCCATCCCCAGTTGCCAGGCTGGTAATCAAGTAAATTAAAAAATCTACTATGAATACCTAACAGGGGGACATAGCAAACAGGGAACAATACAAGTAAAGTTTTAATGACTGATGATGACGATTTACAGACACTTAGAGATATATAGCAGCAAGCAGTAATGGGTGACACTAGTAATCTCTACAATTCTTTCAAGATATGAGCAATTACACAATTACTTTTAATCTTTATTCCACCCTGTTAAGAAAACTCAATGAAATAAGCAGGTGAAGCTACATAATAGAGGTACAAGAAGACACAGAACTGTTATATGAATTTATGCAAAACTTAAAACTCATATCATAAAAATTTTATAGTAATGACGAATTCTACGTAATGTATGGCCTACAAATGACAAATGATCCTGTAGGATTGAAACACATATTATGTATAATACGATGGATGGTATAAAAATAAGGCCTTCTATTCTTTTCTCAGCAACCACTGTTACAATGAAATTTACACAATCATGGGAACATCCTTTACAAAGGTCAGACTATTTTTACACAGTCTCCTTCATTACCAACACACTTTTCCACCTTTGTGTGACATGTTGTGTGTCAATCACGATAAATCTTTGCTGAAGCACTGGAGCTCTTCATGTACACTGCATATCAGTTTGATGTAGTCCACAAAATGGCATTCTCAGACTGCATCCTTCTGGGGGTCAAAAAGATGGAAGTCAAAAGTACTACATCAAAACCTTAGGGAGGATGAGGAAGAAAAGTCCCCTCCACTGTTGCAATTGCATCCCTTGTATGCAGACTGGTGTGCAGTCTGGCGTCATGCTGAAGGAGGACTTAATTCATCTTTCTGTTTTTGCCAAACACTTCAAATTTGTTGTTTCAACTTCTTTAATGTCTGCAAATATTGCTCTGTACTGACTGGCGCCATCCATGCATGCATCCACTCACCCACACATCCACCCATCCATGTAGTGTGCTACAACCCCTTCTGGGTCCTGGCCTCCCTCAAAAGGCATCTCCTTTCTTCCCTATTCCCAGTTCATCTCCTTTAGCCTCTTATTCCTAGGACCTGCATTGTATCCCCAAGGACAATACCCTCCCACCTTGTTCTTGGCTTCCCCTCCAATCTTGTATTTTGAATTTTTCCATTAAGAATCTTCTTTTGGGGATACTTTTGTCTTGTGTTCTTGTGATGTGACCCACCCATCCTAGTCTTCAACACTAGTATCATCCACAATTCAGATCTAAGTAAAGACTATAAATTTCATTATTACATCTAGGGCATCAATGCTCGTTCTCTCGTACTAGGCCACATATTCTTCTTAATATTGCCCTTATGAACACATGTAGCATATGTTATTTGTATTAGGGTCCAGGGATTGTGTCACCTCTCTCCATGATTTCTTCACTGCCCTGGAAGAAGCTAGCCATAATTTTTGGGGGATAAGTTTGCACTTTGAATTGTTTCTGGTGTGGAGGACAACTGATGATGCCATTATGCCATTCCATTCATTGTCTTTTTGTCAATGGGTCATAATAATGAACCCAGGTTTTATCATAGGTAATTATTCTTGACAAAAAAGTATCTCCATCTTTCTCAGTGCAGTGAACAGGTTCTGCACATATATTTTTGGGCTGTTTTATGTTTGACGATGAGCATTTTCAGCATCTACCTTGCACAAACCTTTCTGCAGCCAAGTTCTCTGATGATCATCATAATGCCCCTTTTTAAATCCCTCCTGCAGTGCACAGTTCATTTGTCATGATGTGGCAGTCATCCCAAATCAGCACATCAACCTTGTCTTTGGTCTCTGTCTTCAGTGCTGTGGTTGGTTGGCCACTGCAGAGCCTGCCACCAATGTCCTTTTCGACACTCGTAGGTTGACAGACCCAGAGTCTAAATGAGCTAACATCTATGGTTTCTGCACCACACATGCTTCTCACACATGTACGAATCTCTGATGGACTACAGCCTCCAGCAGTAAGTAATTCAGTCACCACTCTTTGCCTAGAAAATATGTCCACATCTGCCACTGCAATAAACACATGTGACTGACTGGAGCACTGATAATCCTGTTCGAGCAGGACAGTGCTGCTCACCAGTGCGCATAGCAAGAAACTGTACCTGGCATCACATTTAAAAGAAAAAAAATTGGAGACATTACTTTTGTACCAACCTTTGTACAACAAAACAGTGAAATGAATGCACGTACCTTGATTCTCTTTTCTTCCCCCATCTGTAGGTTTATTCCTGTAATCTGCATGAATTGGCTACTAAAATACACAGTATTTCAAGTGAATTCTGTCATACTTCAGGAGAATGTTCCTAGGTTAAATTGCATTGATACAAACAAAAACACCGCTTCCAAAAGTCGAACCGTTAAAGAGATTATGATAAAACGTGATCCTTTTGTCACTGCACATACTCTGGCTGTTTAGTGTGAAGTTTTATATGCATAATGCGCAGGTCTGTCCTTGAGCTGATAGCCAAGCCAAGCCATGCAGCGGCTTGTGTTCTACATAAAGTACGAGGCATGTCCGGAAAGTAAAGATACAAAGGTCTTAAACCTGTACAACATTTTTAATTTACAAAAGCGAAACTGTGAATGAATTGCTTGTACATAACTTTATTTTTCAACATAGTCGCCAGAATTGTCCAAACATTTATTAAGTCTTGGAACCAACTTCTGTATCCCCGAGTCATAGAAGTCTGCCGCCAGCCCTTTAACCACGTCAGGACTCTTCTTGCACCTCAACATCATCATCGAACTTTTTCCCAGCGAGATGTTTCTTTAGACGAAGAAACAAGTGGAAATCGCTGGGCACCAGGTCTGGACTGTACAGCAGATGGTCCAATATATCCACTTGAATTTTTCCATAAGCGCTGTGGTGACGTGCGCAGAATGGGGCAGCGTGTTATCGCAGAGCAGGCACATGCCACGTGACATTCCCCTCCTTTTGTTTTGAATCGCCCTTCAAAGCCGTGTCAAGGTGTCACAATATGCAGCGGCATTAGTTGTTGCGCCAGAAGGCATGAAGTTGACCAGGAGAATGTCTTTTCTGTCTCAGAAAATGGACGCCACGATTTTTTCACTGAAATTTAAGTTCTGAATTTTTTGGTTCTGGGGTAGTGCATATGGCGTCATTGCAGTGACTGTTGCTTGGATTCAGGAGTGTGGTAAAAAACCCATGCTTCATCTCCAGTCACAATGAAGTCCAGAAACTCATTTCCTCCCTTGCGTAGTGCATGAGAAACTTCAGTGCGGAACCCACCCGTATCATTTTGTGTTCGTTAACATTTTGGGCACCCAGCGTGTGCACAATTTTCTGTACCCTAATTTTCTTGTCACAGCTTTGTGAACTGTGGTCTTAGACACTTTGGGAATGATGTGATGCAACTCTTTTATTGTCACACATCGATTTGTGTGAATTTCTCCTTCAATTTCCTGAAGAAGGTAGTCAGATATCAAAGATGGCCTACCGCTCCCTTGTTCGTCGTGAACATCAGTCCTTCCTTCAGAGAATTCACGGCACCATTTTGTCACATTTTGCTCATTCATAACGTTACAATAAACAGCAACAATTTGTTTGTGAGTTTCCACTGGACGTTCACCTTTTGCATTGAGAAATCGTATGACAGAATGCACCTCACATTTGGCGGGACTTTGGATTAGCGCTGCCATTTCAAACACGTCTCACTCAAACAAAGCCGGTTCTATCACTGTCAAACGAGCACGGCTCACAGGTAAAGGATCAAGGTCAACGGCAGTGCTGCCATAATAAGCATTAAAAATTTCCCTATTGGCCTACACGTGATGTATCTTTACTTTCCAGACACGCCTCGTACTTGGAACCTAATGACGATTTTTATAAAACTGGTGCAAGTTTTTCTGACTTAATGTTTTCATCACTCAGACGTTAGACTTAGGTACGGGAGTCAACATTACAGGAACTATAAATTCCTCCTAGTTTTAATACGTATTTAGTAATCAATAAATGTAAACAGCTCTCATTCTTTTAATTTCTCTTACCACCATCTCCATAACTGTTCAATTTTGGATACAAGTATTTTTTGGTCACTGATGTAAATTAACCTAAGGAACATCCTCCTGAACCACAGCAGATTCCCCTGAATCACCCTATATATGTGTATTCACGTAAAATTTATACACATTACAACTAGATTAAATGGGGCGTGCAGTGGTGTAGTGGTTAAGGAACTATGCTACAAACCGGCAGGTCGCGGGTTCGATTCCTGATGGTGTCATTGGAATTTTTCAATGACGTAATCCTTCCAGTCGCACTATGGCCCTTGGGTCGACTCAGACTCTAACAGAAATGAGTACCAGGTGTATTTCCTGGGGGTAAAGGCAGCCGGTGCATAAGGCTCACAACCTTACCACCATCCTGTGCCATTGTCATGAAATCTGGGAACCTTAACTGCCTGGAACCCTCTGGGCCACTCCAGGCCTGTAACGGGACTGATTTACCTTTTTTTTTACAACTAGATTAAATAGATACACAGAATTATGTTGTAGTGTACAGGAAGAGAGGGAAAAATTAACATTTGGCTTGTATTTGAGATTTTGGAAATTTTAGTGAATTTTATATGAATTACTTATACTTTGTACATTGACTTGATAGAAACTTCAAATTTGCAATTAATGTACAATTTTAGCTGAGCTGAGCGCTAGCAACAAGCAGTTTGCGACA
>JGI24700J35501_10929923_pt1 | contig 10631 bp, 10 predicted proteins | sample TergutTh196P1_FD_35501 | JGI IMG/M metagenome (IMG submission 35501) | reverse complement strand
TAGAATATACATTCTTCCTATATCTAGTTGTGTTATTGACTACTTTCAACATATATAAGTTTCACACGCACAACGGGGATGACATTCCTTAAAATCCTCTTCCCAAAATGAAAGCTGCATACACGTTCCCATGTTAAAAGACAAGCAATGCCATGAACTTGTCTCTCTGAGCAGCTGATTATTTTGAAATTACATTTTATGTTAGAAAAGTTAATAAAAAAGTTTGAGAATTATGTTACAAGTGACTGTGATAAAACTTGGAAGAATTACTACTCCCAGACACTGATTTCTCTATGTGTTGGAAACAAAGGTTTTCATTGAATATCATGTTACTGACATAACATAGACAAAATAGGTAGTATTTAAAAACATGTGTAACTGCATGTTACAGTATTAGGAAAACAGCAAAAGAAATTACAAAGAGATATAGTATTTTTAGTTGGTAATGCCTTGTGATATGGAGCCTTGGGAGCGTAGTCTCTATAGCGACTCGCTACGAGCTGGACGGTCCGGGGATCGAATCCTGGTGGGGGCGAGATTTTCCGCACCTGTCCAGATCGGCCCTGGGGCCCACCCAGCCTCCAACACAATGAGTACCGAGTTTTTCCCGGGGGTAAAGCGGCCGGCGCCTGGCGTTGACCACCCACCCCCATCTAGCGCCGAGGTTAAAGAAAGGGTAGAGCTATACCTCTACTCCCCCTCTGGGCCTCCGTGGCCTGTTCTAGGGTGAACTTTACCTTGTGATATAGAGACAGCTAACGGCAAAACAGAAATAGCTATTAAGTTCAGTGTCTTCTAGGATATGATGCTGTATCAGTTGACATAAGGGTTCTTCTGAAATTTTTGTACTTTACCTCCCAAACTACACGGTGTCACATTTCTCCTACCTTGAACATGGAGGCAATGAATTGCTCCAAAACGATGGTACTTCTCCATCAAACTACATGGCCTCATATATTTTGTATCCTGAGAGTAAGGTAATAAGTTTCTTCAAAATATTGTTACCTATATCACAAACTATGCTGCAGCACGGTCATGTAACTTATGTAAAAGTGGTGGTGGCAGCTTCCTCTGACCAAACTGTACGACGTCACGTATCAGAATACCATAATCTTAGTTTTCAACGCGGTGAGAATTTCAGATCTCTCAGTATTCTGTTGGATGCACACCTAATGCTACAGTCTAAGCTCCATACACGTGTTAACTACCTTTGTCAGCTTCCATGTGGCCCTCACCAATACTCATGGGTACCCTGAAAGAGGAATGGTCCTCCGAGGTCCATATCTCCACAAGAGCGTCTTCACTGATGTCCTCTGGAGCTGGCACCTCGGGTGTATGACATATATTTATGAACATCTTGTCTCCTGCTTCAGTGTGTGTTTTCACACACATGCCTGTAACAGTCAGTAGGAAGTACTTTATTGCAGGAAATGTCCTAAACATTAAGCTTTAAAACCAACTTTATTAATCGACAGTACGGAGGGGTGTTGATAAGTCAGCCCGACCAGGAAAGAAACAAGCTATAGCGACCAAACTCGGGGTTCATTCAACAAACTCCCCACGAAGCTCAATAAACTTCTTAGCCCTTTGCTCTAACTTTTGCAAGCCACTCAAAAACAAATTCAGAAGGTTGTCCGTCCAACCAGGTCTCCGCGGTAGCAATGACCTCCGCGTCGGACGAAAAATGGCGATCTTTCAATTGTTTTTTCAGTCCATGGAACAGGTGGTAGTCCGATGGGGCCAGATCCGGAGAATAGGGTGGGTGATCAAGACACTGGAAGCCCACGTAGGCCAGTTTCTTGTGGGTTGCAAGTGCCCGGTGAGAAGGGGCATTGTCGTGCAAGAACAAGACCCCCCTGGTGACCTGCCCGCGGCGTTTTTTCTTCAAAATGTCCTTCAATTGCACCAGCAGAGATAAGTAATACTCCGCGTTGATAGTTTGGCCCTTTGGAAGATAATCAATGAGGAGGATGCCGCTTTGATCCAAAAAAATCGAGGCGAGAACTTTTCCAGCGGTTTTTTGCACTCGGAATTTTTTTGAGGCGGGGTGAGCCGCTATGCCGCCACTCCACGGATTGTTGCTTTGTCTCCGGGTCATAGTGATATAACCAGGTTTCGTCTATTTTCACCAGTCGCGACAGGAAATCATTTGGATCGCGCCCAAAAAAAATAAAAAATTTACTCAGACGACTGGCACCGTTGACGTTCTTGATCTGCGTTCAGGCATTTCGGGACCCACTTTGCGGAGAGCTTCCGCATGTCCAAATCTTCAGGAATGATGGATCCAACCCGCTCACATGAGATGCCCAGTTGCTCAGCTATTGATTTAGCCGAAATCCGGCGGCCTTCAAAGACTAGCTCGTGAATTTGATCAATAATCTCCGGGGTGGTCACTGTTTTGGGTCGTCCAGGACGAGGCGCATCACAGGTGGGAAAATCACCACGTTTAAATTGGGCCACCCAGTTTTTGATGGTGGCATACGATGGTGCATGTTCCCCTAATGTTTCTATCATAATGGCGTGAATTTCCTTCGGCGCCTTGCCTTGCAGGAAAAAAAAAACTTGATGACAACTCGCGTCTCGACGTTGTTGAAATCGCACGCGTCGCCTGACATGCTTCCTTTCAGCCTCTGTAACAGAAAAGACTTGCAATTCGGCACATGAACAGACCCCTCTTTCCAACGACACTATCTGTTCCGTCCTACGACATCGGGAAGTAGATCGGGCTAAGGACTTATCAGCATCCCCTCGTAATGAAGCCGTCCATTACATGGCAAGTCGACTTTACCATGTAAGTGTTATTCACCTTGTTCCTGCTTGGTTTCCAATTCCCCAGGCAGTCAAGTTCAAGTCCAGAAATTTATTCTGTCTTGGGTACACGAGTGATGAACTGCTACCGTACAAATAGGGATCCCATTCATCCCCGTTTTCCGGGGACAGTCCTGGTTTTATGGGTTTTGAAGAGCTTCGGTCCGGTGTCCTGCAAATTTCGGTTCGGCGAGCCAAGTGTCTCGGATTCTTCAAGGTCATAAAAATGCGACATTTGTGACAATGCGTATGAATAATTTACTTCGCCACAGTGACAGAAAACATCTGTAGCAATAGGAGCGCCAACCAGCCACTAAAAGGAAGGAATAAGATAGGGAGAGGAAAATGTCTAGATTAGTGGATATAGAGTGTGGAGAGATACTGTGAATTGCGCCTGACATTGAGTATTGTTACTGTTATTATTACTTCATTTTTTGTCATAATTTTATCTGACTTACCTCATTGTAGTTATATTAATTAATTACGCCGCCCTTTTTCATTGCGAGCCTGGTTAAAAATTTTGTCTTCTACCCATCTCCCCTTGTCACCTAAATGTTTTTACGTGTCCGGCTTTTTGGTTTTTTAAAAAATGGGATCCATACATACAACAAATTCACAAACTTCACACAACAGTAAATAGACACTTAATTCATTAAAACTACCCCTTCGTTTACGGAACCCAAAGAATCATTACCGTATTCAATACATCACACCATATATCCGTATTGTGAGCCATATCGATCTAGTCCACAGCCTCATATACTACTTCTTTCAAATCCACTTTAATATTACCCTCTCACAAGCCCAAGTTCCCCAATTGATTTCTTCCTTTCAGATTTATCAATTAACAATTTAATGCATTCCCCATGGCTCTCGTGCGTTCTAAATAACATGTTAATCTCACCTTCCTTGATGTGATTACCCTAATAATATTTAATAATAAAGTACAAATTATGAAGCTGCTCGATATGCATTACTCTCTTGCCTCGTGTTAACTTTCGACCTCTTCCACTATACAGAAGTCTGTGGAACATGTTTTGTGGCTTAGCGTGACAAGTTTGCTCCGGTTATATGCACACTGGCTATTATTTCCTTAAGTAACAAAGACATAATTATAGATGTCAGGGAAGTGGACAGTAATTTGGATTCCATCAGTAACCCGCAGATCAAACTCAAGGTGTCAAAAAGCTTCGATGTACAGTGATGTGTCTGATGAATGATGGAGGTACCCAGGTCCACTCTTTATGGTAGCATAAAATTTCGTGATATTCCTAGCCAGGCCATTGACTAGCAGATACACTCTACAGGCCATGTCAGCTGTTTCTATAATCCATTTTGTTTCACCGTTAGGTCGTACAGCAGTTCCACACGGCAATCTGCAATGTCGTCTGCAGTTGACATTTCAAGGTCAACTGACCTCGCAATAAATAACAAAGAATCTGTACCTGATTAAAAGCCATATGACGTGTAATATAACTTGGCTTTAGCCGGACGGATTGAACCAGAAGAGCAGGTGACGCAAGCCATCAAGTGTGACCGCCAGCTGATTAGATAACACGACACACACTGCAGTCGAATAAGTTGTCGCAGAAGAAGGGCAAATCATATACAGTACTGCGAATTTGTACCCATCAGTGACAGTAACAATTCTATTTAAACAGTGGTGTGGGCCGGGATAGCTCAGTCGGTATAGCGACTCGCTACGGGCCGGTGGGGGCGAAATTTTCCGCACCCGTCCAGACCGGCCTTTGGGCCCAACCAGCCAACTACCCAATGGCGGCGTGGCGCTGACCATCCGTCCCCACCTAGTGCCTTGGTTACAGAAAGATTAGATCTATACATCAACTCCCCCTCTGGGCCTTCGTGGCCTGTTCTAGGGTGCAATTTACTTCAACAGCGGCAACTGATTGACAAGAAATATACGGTGTCTTAGAAAGATACAGTACGGTACAGTCATCCCTTTACCTGAAATTACGTACCACGGCATCAATAAGGATTGGAGGTATAACTCCATGCGTTCTTAATGTTGGTATTAGATGAAGAGGAGTGGTCAGATTCACGCCGCTACCACTTTACCTCCGGAGGGAAGAGATCCTGGTATGGAGTGGAGGCTGGATGGGCTCCAGATCCGGTTTGGACGCTTGGTCCTGTGGGGAGTCCCAACCCGATTCCTCCGTCTTTCAATTTTAGCTTAGTCACTGTATCGACTGGACTACGACGCCCTTCCTTTCAGTACTACTATGGTTTATTAGCATACAAAGTCCATGCGTAAAGTGCAGTGTATTATTTAACGATGCTGTCAGTTGCTAAGATTATACAGCGTCGGTGACGGATAAATGAGTTGGCATGAAAAATGGAATGACACCGACAGGAGAAAACCGAAGTGCTCAGAGAGAAACATGGCCCACTGTCACTTTGTCCACCACAAATCCCACATGAGCTGGCCTGCGATCGAACCGGGGAATGTAAATACTGTTTGCGTGACGTAAGGGGTGAATTTGCCCCTGTGCTTAATTAAGCACCTCGTAATTAAAGCTCGACGCATTCTTAATCTCGACTGCACATGAAGGTGAGTAGTCGGATTGAAGCCCCGGCCGCTTTGTCCCCCGGAAAATGGACACGCGACAGCCATTCAATAGGTAAAGTGAAAGTAAAGTTGTATGTGTGCGCAAAGCATGAAGACATATAGGGTAGTGGCCATTTTCACGCTCTGGCCGCTTTACCCATGGAGGAAGAAACTCCGGTACCCACTGAATAGTCGACTTGGTGGACTCCACAGCCGGTCTTGACGCTCTGGTAAACGGATTCCCTGCTGGGAATTGAGCAACGATTCCTCGGCTTGAAGATGAGACAAATTAATATACGTTACGGATACTTGTGTTCCGTAATCTTGTCGCTTGTTACGTGATCAGTTTCGTGGCTGTCATTATCCGCAAGCGCAAGTCTGGTTACGAATTTTTATCCGTAACGACGACCGGTGAGCCGGTCCCAGTGGCCTCGCGGTCTAAGGCGTAGGTCTAAGGCCGCTCGCCTGCTGAGATCGTGGGTTCGAATCTCACCGGAGGCATGGATGTCTGTCTGTTGTGAGTGTTGTGTGTTGTCAGGTAGAGGTCCCTGCGACGAGCTGATCACTAGTCCAGAGGAGTCCTACCGACTGTGGTGTGTCTTTGTGTGTGATCTAGAAAAAATAAACCTCGTGAATGAGGAGGCCAAGGCCCACTAAGGGGCTAACGCGCCAAGAGAAAAAAAACGACGACCGGTGAAGAGGTTATTCACCATCTGTCAGACTCGAGACATCTGCTGTCACGCGTCGACATCTAACCGGTTGGCTGCTGGTAGGGGCCGCTAGGAATGCTTCACTCACACAAACCGTGCATTCGGAGTATCAGGCAACTAGCAAGTTTAAGAAGGTAAATCGGCGTTCCGCACGTAAAGTGGTTTAATGGTGTCTGTGACAAGAACTGACTTGAGCGCCACAATGTAAGTAAATATACTGTTTTATGACGAACTTCCGACGACTTGAGTTCTTTATCAGTATGTTCCGTACGGGTAATTATACTGTGCTGACAAACCGCACATAAAATGCTATTTAAGTACTGAATATGTTTCTTCACTCAAAACAAATAAAATATTTTCTTACCTATATACGTAATCTGTACAATCTGCTGTGTGTATGTTTGCCTTCATTGACAAATAAACGTCAATTTTCACGTTAGATCAGAAATGAGGACATGGTTATAAAGCAATTGGGACTTCGCAGATGTACTTATTTCCAAAAGTGTAAAATATGCGAGCCGAGGTAACGTAGTCGGCAGAGTCCAGCGCAGCAATCTGGTGCAGGGCTAACGTTCCATATTTGTATTCAGGAGGTGAACATTTCGAATCCCTTTCCGAGACGCGCGTCGTCCTTCCAGTGAAGACCGAGTAGAGTCGAAAAGGCACAATGCTCTCTAAGTAAAGTGCCCTTAATTTTGGACCAACAGCAATAAAGTGTAACCCATGCACAGAGAGTGCGAGGTATGAATTTTCAGAAAAATCCATGGAAGCTGAGATTCAACTGAAAAGGCATGCAGATCTTCAAGCAAAGTGTTCTACTGGCGGACCGAAGACAAGCAAACTTGTGCCGTTTGTAGCGCATGCGTGGAGCGTAAGAAGAATCCATTTTCAGAAAAATTCCTAAAGTGCAAGCCGAAATTCAGCCGAAAAGGCACACTGCTCGCCAAGTAAAGCGCCCTTAATTATTGACCGATCATGATCATACTTGCACCGTTTGTAGCGCATCCGTGGATAATGCGAAATACGAATTGTCAGGAAAATATCTCCAAACAAAGCCGAGATGAAGCCGAAAATGTACTTTGCCCTGCAAGTAAAACGCTCTTAAATATTGACCAATCGCAACCAAACCTGCAACGTTTCTAGTGCACGCCTAGAAAGTGCGAGTGTATAGGAAAATCTCTCCAGTACAAGGCGTGATTCAGGCGAAAAGACAAGCTGCTCTCCAAGTAAAGTGTCATTAATTATTGATCGCTCGCAACCAAACCTGCAACGTGTGTAGCACATGCGTGGAGAGTGCGGGGTGTGAATTTTCAGGAAGGTCCCTTTAAAGGAAGCCGAGATAAAGCCGAAAAGTCCAAGTGAAGTTCCCTTAAATATTGATCGATCGCAACCAAACTTATCTCGTCTGTAGAGCATGCCTAGAAAGTGAGAGGTAGGTATTTTTGGGAAAATCCCTCCAGTGGAAAGCGTGATTCAGCCGAAAAGGCACGTCGCTCTCCAAGTAAAGTGTCATTATTGACGGATCACAACCTGCAACGCCTTTAGCACATGCATGGAGAATGCGAGGTGCGTATTTTCACGAAAGTCCCTCCAAAAATACACCGAAAAGGCACGATGTTCCCAAAGTAAAGTCGCCTTAAATAATGACCGATCGGGACCAAACTTGCTGCGTTTGTAGCGCATGCGTGGAGAGTGCGAGGTGTGAGTTTTCAGTAAAATCCCTCCCATGATAACGGAGGTGAACCCGAAAAGGCACACTGCTCCCCAAGTAAACTGCCCTTAAATAATGACCGATTGCGACCAAACTCGAATCGTTTGCAGCACATGTATGGATAGTGCGAGGTGTGAATTTTCAGGACAGTCCCTTCGATGGCAGACGAGATAGACCCGAAACGGCGCATTGCTCACAAATTAAAGTGCCGTTAACTCTACCAATTGCGACCACACTGGTACCGTTTGTAGTGCATGCGTTTAGAGTGACAGGTATGAATTTGCAGGAAAAATCCTTCGAATGGAAGTCGAGATAACAGCTGAGAATGCATACTAATCTTCGAGCAAAGGTTCCTTAATTTTGGACCGATAGCAACAAAAAAAACTTGCCATGTTTGTAGCGCATGCGTGGAGAGTATGAGGATTGAATTTTCAGGAAAATGAGTCCCCTGGAAGCCGATATTTAGCCGAAAAGGCACACTGCTTTCCAAGTAAAGTGCCCTTAATTATATACATCGCAGACTTGCATCGTCTGTAGCGCAAGTGCGGAAACTGTGAGGTATGATGTTCAGAAAAAATCTCTCCAACGGAAGCCGAGATACAGCCGAGAAGGCGCAATGATTTTCAAGAAAGTGCCCTTAATTAATGACCTACTAGACAAATTCAGAAATGACAATTTCAGTACTTCAACTCGGATACTATTGCTTCCTACCAAATCCTTTCTAATTCATCATCAGTCACAAATCATCCTACCATTCGACGTTATACAGTTCGAGCTACTGACAGTGTAAGAGAATAACCCATAACCTAAATAAATATGCAAACAAACAAGCAAATAAAAAAACATACAACAAACGCATTCTGGACTCTTACGTGTCGTGTACGACGTGTATATACACAAACTGTAGGACCGTCAGCATCCCTGCGCAGTGCGTCTTAATACATAACAACTGGAAAACAGCCGAATGGATTTTTTAAACTCAAAATTGATACTGTATTCTGAGCCACTGCAATTAGATCAGAAAATTGTAAGTCTATATGAAAACGTACACGCGTTCCTGCGCAAATACGCGTTCGCATCCCTCCTCTGCATATGCGCAGTTTCTATCAAGCTTAGGACCCATGCGATCTGTGGCCTAGACTGTGGTATAGTGACAGATACAGCCTCGGTTATGGTATGGTTCCATACAGTCTAGATGATGTTATGGTGACTAGTTACAGACTAAACGATGGTATGGTGACTAGCTACAGCCTAGGTGATTTATGAAGACTAGCTACATCCTAGATGTGATACATAGTGACATACAGCCTAGAGGATGTTACTGTGACTAGCTACAGCCTGCCTAGACGATTGTATGGTGACTACAGCTTATGCGAGGGAACGGTAACTAGATAAAACCTATACAAGGGTATGGTAATGAGCTACAGCCTAGACGAGAGTGTGGCGACTAGCTACAGCCTAGAAGATGGTTTGGTAACTAGTTACAGCCTAGATGATATTATGGCGACTAGCTACAGCCTAGGCGATGGTATAATGACTAGCTACAGCCTAGGCGATGTTATGGTGACTTGCTACAGTCTAGATGATGGTATGGTGATATGCAGTCTAGACGATATTATGGTGACTAGTTACAGCCTATGCGATGGTATGGTGCATCCTAAATAACGTTATGGCGGCTAGCTACAGCCAAGATAATAGGACCTTCGTTTGCCGGCCCAGTCAAAGGTTAGTTCTTTCGTCATCACATTCCCGAAGTTGACTCTAAAACCCTCCCACCTCAGCCCCGTGCCCACATGTATAGATGTGTGTACGTGTACGCGTGTGTGTAGTTCTAAAGCACAATGCGGTGTTGTAATTGACCATGGAACGCAACCCGCACAGCTCCGAAGCTGACAGCCGTATTGCAGTTACGCGTATCGCCGCAGCGACTTCGTTAAGTTATGTAATGGGGGTTTCGGGAAGAGTTTCAAGGACGGAACTTCGCCTTCGCACAATGACAATGCACAATCTGCACCGACGCGTGTAAGTTCAGTCGATACTGCTTTACTGTACGCTACAGATTCAGTAACACTAAACAATTTAATTCTTCACCTACTTTCCTTTTTAAGTTGTCCCTGTCACGCCTTGAAAGTACTCGATGTAGGTGGAGGTGAGCTGTCAACATCACGCTCCTGACGCTTTGCCCCCCGGACGGAACCCAGGTACCCACTGAACAGGATGCTTGGTGGACCCCAGAACCGGTCTGGACGTTTTGGAGAAAAGAAAGACGGTTGCCCTTGCCTGGAATCGAACCCCGGACCGTCCAGCCCGTAGCCTAGTCATATGCCGACTAGCTATCCCGGCTCCCATTTTCCATCAAGAAAAAAGTAAGGGTTATGAGATTGTCTTGCTGTCTGTGTGTCTATTTCCTCCCCATTTAATCTGTGAGATGATAGCTTTTCACGAAACTGCGTGTGAACGTTGTATCATATTCGAACAAACCAACGTTGTTCTTAATTTCCTATAAGCAGTAACATGGCGCGCGCACGAATGTGTGAGGCAGAGGCGATAATAGCGCCACTTACATAAAAATTATGCATGATAGCGCATCGTGGAAAATATACATTTGTTGTTAATGCGGTAGTTTTATGCAGTGCGTGGTAAGTTCACGACAAGACGCCTCAGTGAAATTACTCTTTAGCTTTCAGTCCCACTGCAATAACTCATTAACCAGTCGTGTGAAATTCAGGACGGAGTTTGCAAGATAAACACACAACTTACGCATAGTAATAAACCCTGAAAGGGCCCTAACTCATAGAAGTAGACCTTCGCCGATAATCGACCTTAAGGGGGGGGG
>JGI24700J35501_10929924_pt1 | contig 10632 bp, 12 predicted proteins | sample TergutTh196P1_FD_35501 | JGI IMG/M metagenome (IMG submission 35501) | reverse complement strand
TAATGTGACATACATGTTCATATTGAAGTGTGCATTAAAGTTGGTTCTAAAAAATATCCTATACTATGATGCACGGTCGAAAAAACATCAAATTAATCATATTCATGTTATCAATTCCTGACAAAAAAGAGCTTAATATATTTGCACAATTTTCATGCACCTATAATTTGAAAATAATATTTTTCATTCAGTGTCTCAAGATATGAATTGTGTTCACCTTTCTAGCCTCTATCCATCTGGGTTAGGTTGTAGAATCTATATATGAAATGACAGCAGTATATAATAGGATGCACCTGTGATGTGTATGAACATGTGACTGTACACCTCAGAAGGACAGGAGTAAATTTTTACATGGCTACAATATTCTGAGTCATATTACAGACGCATTTTATGATTATATGGACTTTCTGTTGAAATCTAAGTTTAAATTTTCAAGTGTGTTTACAGTTGATGAAGAGGAAATAGTAAATAGAAATAAGAGTAAACATTTGTAACTAAACAACAAATTGCAACAGAAAAAGAAAGAAGACATTCATTATATAATAGAGTGTAAATTTTATGAGATTTTCTATACCAAAGAGATAATGGAGAAGAAGTCCCACTTTAAAAGTTTAATTCATTGCCAAATTGAAGGTACAGGGTCTTATTTAACGTACTCATTTACTATCCTCCTAGCACATTCTTATAATCATGTACTCTAGGCCTTAACATAAAGCCATGAGCCAACAAATATTTCTGTGAAATGAATCCTTTTATTTTGTTTATTACACTTCAGTGTCAAATGTTTTAAGCCAATCATACTACTGATTCACATCCTTCACTATATTATTCAACCTACCAAGTCACACCATAGTCATACCACACATTACATACATGTAAGCCATTACATTATTCAACTTACCAGCCTGAATAATTCCTTCTTTATAAAAGGCTTGATGATATACATGAGTTGATCCATTAAAGAAATTGCATTTAATACGTGAATGGCTTTCAGTCGTACAGGCAGTCCTTCCTGTAGTGCAATAAAACAATAAAAACAAATTTAGGATTATAAAAATGTTTTGGTGACTAATAAATAATTATTTTAATACTGTGATTAATAGTGACAGTATACTAAACACGAAGTACAATTGCTATAAAAAGCAATCTTTACTAAAAATATCCAAGAATGGTTTATAGTGGACTATGAAGTTCAGTAGTGTCCCCTCTTTCACTATTAGTAGGTAAAGGAGTATTAACATAACAGTCTTCCGTGATGTGGTACTGTACTGTCTAGTAGAAGGTTATAAATATTCTGCAGGACTATGCTGCTTCCAGCTTTAACTTGTCTATTTTGAAGATGCCTGCAATACGTTTCTGCGAAGCATCTGTAACCATGTTCCAGGCTTCATGGTGTCATACCCCAGAAGACCTCACTAAACATTCACCACTATGAGAACCTCAAATCTCACACAAGTATGTCAATAGTTATTCATCTTTGTTTTATGACATGGGAAACACAAACAAACTGTGTAAGGGCAGGTAAACATATACGCATAAGTAATTTACTATTTGATCAACAATTTTTCTTATTATTGTTTTAGATAATAATACACATTGGAGTAATTTTGCATGGGCATATCTTTTGTTCCTGCTTTTCAAAATTGCAATATGTGGTCACATATGTATAGTCATACCAAAAGAAGTAAGGTGGAGCAGAGATGTTCTGTCAAATTTTTTGTAGTAGGAAGGTTCAGAATTGGCTTATATTCACATATTACTTACAGTATAGTTGTTGAAAGATGCAATGCCTAGAAAACAATTATTAGTGTTGTCCTTTATTCAGGGATAGCTGTGACACAGTCAGAAATTTGTAAACACCAATCAATTGTGTTAACTTAACATTGCTGAAAATTTTATTCTAAATAAATGGTGAACGTTTAAAAAGTTAATATTGTTCATGTAGAGGCAATGATTTATCAACACCTGTACTTTTAAGTTTGAGTACAAGATGGTTTGCAAAGATGTTGACTCAAATATGAATAACCCATATACAATTTACGAATACAAGCTGTTCTGGCATGGTGTCGATTAATGCAAGCGATGAACACAGTGGTGTCAATACTTTGTTCACTTAGTGTAAACGCTGAACAAAGGAGTGTCTGTAATTTTGTCATTGGTCAGTCCAAGCACTGACTGCAGTCTGTAACCATTTTTGCAGCAGGTGCTGAAAAAATGGTTACAGACTTTAAAGATTATATAGTATTCACTTAAATGAACAAAAAATTCCCAGTCATCATATGTCCAAACATCAATGCCTGGTGCAATAAGTGTGATATTTGTGTTATCTCTACAACAGATACTCTGTCTGGTTTCCATGCATATCAACACAGCTTCCAGCACTTATTCTCATACAAACTGCCTACTTGTTCAAATATTCCTGGTTTTACTCAAACCTCCCAAAAGGCATCCTCTACTCGCAGCTTAACACTTCTATGTCATTGCCTGACTCTGAGTACACCAAAGTTTTTAAGTGTCTCCACATTGTCAGACAGCACCTGAACCAGACTTTCAGTCAACAGTGGACAGGAGGTAAAGGTGCATTCAACTGGCCTGCACAATCCTACAGGTTTAATTCTCCGTATTTTAGAAATGGGGACATGTAAAGACTTTTATGTGTTTAGACATCATCAGTGACTTGTAAGTGTTAACAGCAACAAGCAGAGAAAGCCCTTTAGGAAACACAAGTAAAATCAGGAATTTTTTAAAGAATACACATTTCTTTAGAGAAGAAAAGTTGATAAGTGTATTGAAAAGCATGAGAGTAACATAGCTCATCTGCTGTAGAGATAATATAAAAATCACCCATATCAAAGTGGGCATTGGTGTTTGGACAGTTATGGAGCTGGAATTTTTCTCAATATTCCTTTGAAGACTCTAAACTTTTTCTTTTCAACACCTTGTGTGTGTGTGTATGTATATATATATATATATATGGTTTTGTTAATGAACCTGTCAGTACCTCAGATTAAATGCCACCAAATGGTCAATTTGTTAGTGCATAATGAATTGGAAGGTAAATGGAAAGATGCACTCAGAGTCTAATGCAAAGTGCTATGGTGGATTTTGCCTGGAAGGACAGAGAAAAAAACACAGAGAACATTTGTCACCTACTCCATGTCCCAGATGAAAAAGATGTCTGGCACATCCAAAATATGGGTCACAAACAATACTGCTTAAGTGTATAAACTCAGTAAATGAGGAGTGTATATATATTCACTACATGGACCATAGTTGTTTTTTATGAAAGCTTTGTGTCACAGTTACTTAGAGGTTTATTTCATTTTCTAAGACAGTTGTGCAAGCTACTACCGTGATAAATATGGTATTTCAGTGTTTTCAATTTTGTGACACAATTTCACAAGCAAAGTAGAGGCTACACGTTGACTACCTAAAGAAAGAAAATTTGAACAAATTATCTTTCAGACAATAAACCTCACTACACCTCTTATAAATTCAAATTAAGCAACAGTTGTTTAATTGTCTTAAGCATAAATTAACTTTTATTAGATCTGAGTTTCTTATGGCAGTGGTTGATAAGATCGTGGCTTTATTGGTTGTGTGACGCTACAGAGTTTAGAGATGAGTAGCCACATTTCTGATAAAATTGTTGCTTTCATTTCCATGATATAAGCTAAAAATGGAGTCGGTAGGTTCCTCTGAAACATTAGTTTCCAACTGAAGACCATGTCGCATCAGATCCCTGAAGACTACATCCTTAATGTTTACTGAGCATATGACACAGTGTAGTAATTGTCCAACGCATTGTGCATTTTCAGTATCATAACTCATGTTTGAAGAGTGGAAATAATTCATGATAAAGGTAAATTTATCTCTGTGCACACTATTAAAGCATACTGAGGTGTGGAGGTACAGCTTCACGCGTCTTTAAACTCAGCACTAAATGGAAACAAGTGGTTTGCCTCACATTAAATGCACTTTACTCCTGAGGAAATTATTCCCAGTACCCATTAAAAAGAAGAGTGTGTTGCCTTCAGGGCCGGACTGGACAGTCAGTCCAAATATATATATATATATATTGCCCTTCCCGACAATCAAATTGTAATTCTTGATTTCTCCAGTCTGTAACTTAAATGCTATACTGAATATCCTATCTTGGCTTCTGGTGGTTAATGCATCACAAAATAAGTATATTTGCCATAATAAAGTTATATATTATTGTTACATGTTCCTTGCTACTTACACTCCATGTATTACTAGCATAATTTTTAAAAAGTCATCATGCATTTAGAGTGGTGGCCAGAATATGTAATATTTCACTACAGAAGAGAGATCTGTTATCTAGATTTCAAGCAGTTTACAATTGCAGCGTCACCATTGTTCTACATAATTCTCTTCTGGGTAGCTGTGATTATAAATGGAAACATGAGTAACAGGATTCGTCTCTATAGTACATACACAGACATTCCTGGACGTGTTTTCATATTCCTTATAAAAGCTTATCTTATCCTAAAGTGTATATAAAGAGACAATATTAATTCTCTTGTAGTATGTAAGTTTGTTTATGGCCTCCTTTTCTTAGTTGGTAAACTGCATTAACATATCTGGTCCTCCAGTCCTAATAATACATTACACTTCATGAGAGTGGGTTCCTATTCTTTATAAAGCAGAACATTTCAGGAAACTCATCTAGAATATTTAAAGGATAATAACCTGGACGTAAGTTAGTATCCTGTGCACCAGAGAGAGACTCAATCTAATGAGATGTCCAAATCTCATATTACTAGCGTCAAACATAAGAATGATACCAGATGGTGTGCGCTCACAACAGATGCACCAGTCCATCATCATGAAGTACAGCCTTGCAGAATCAGCAAGAATGTATTTTGATGGATCACTCTCTTTTAAACTGTGGAATAATATGTGATAGCCATTTGGATCTTTAACAGGAAGTTCTATGCAGTTTCTGGAAACAATAAACCATATTTATAATCAATTTGTAAAATGTGAAATTACTTACTTACTATGTAACAAGGTGGTTCATGAATACAATGTGTGTTTTATACAATCACATGTTGACAAATTTATTTTCTGTTCAATTCTTTGGGAACAAATTAAGAGTTTATCAGAATTTTATACCATGATTGTGCTTTAGAATTTTGGAGAGTCCCTAAAACACCAATTCTTCCTGCAAAATTATAACATTTGGTTTAACTGGTCAATACAAATAAGAAATACAGAGATATTGTTATGAATAACTGGCAAAGAATCTCAGACATTCACAAGAACATATAAAATATTTTTCTCTATAAAACTTTTATTGCTCTTGGTCACACGCAATGAAAGCTTATAAACTATAATGCATTTAATGTACTTTCCATTATAATCTCTGTAATCTGTTCAACAAATTCAGTCACACACCCAAGGTTGGGGTAGGATGAGGGGGCTGCCTGACTTCAGCCCCGACCCAATTCAAAATTTAAAACATACGGCTTTTGTAGACATGATAATATCAAAATTTTTTTGTGATTTACCCTTCAGGAAAAACCAGTCATTGAAATTGACTGATGACTAGTACACGGGAGGAATATGCACACCTAGTGCATAAAATCAAACCTAAATTGTATATAGCCTCAGGGTCAGCCACCCCCCACCACCCCAAGCAATGAAAAATTGGGTGTGTGCCTGAATAAATCTAAGTACTGCACATACTACTGGAGATTCTCACAGTCCTCTAGTTTGTGACTCTGGTACCAGAGTTTTAGAGGATCCTTCTCCCTCCCATCAACCAGCTGAAGAAAGCACTATTCCACACTACATGATGTCATATCCTAGATGATACATATCTTCTAGACTAAACATATTCAATCCTGAAAGTGAACAACATATAAAACATGCAATATACTTACACAACTGCTAGCATTTTCTGGTTTTCTGGGTGTTTCAAATCTCTTTTAGTAAATATTTCTGGGGTTTTTGTCCTGAGTGTAAAATATTTCTCAATGCAATCCATAGTTCGAGCCACATTATAATAGCAACTGTGCAGGAATACTATTATCTGGTCCTCTACAACAAGACAAAGTGTTATTCGGAAATGATATTTTCAACCAATGATTAAAGTCAATACTGTATTGTAATGAATATTCATTGATTGGTTCTTTCCATTAATTAGGATGTAACTTCTGAAAAAGATTACTCTTTTTATTAAGGAAGTACCGTATTTCCCGGCCCATAAGACGCACCGTGATTTTTTCGTTAGAGATTTTAGAAAAAAATAAAGATGAATGTATTTTAATTTTAGTAATTTATTGGAAGAAAACAGGATTGTTACATACCAAAATTAGTAACCATAATATAATTTATTCATCATAGAAATCCAGAAAATCGTCGTCACTGCCACTAAAATCATCTTCATGGTTCTTTTCGCTCGATGCGTCACTTTCTTCATATAAAATGTCATCTTCACTTCCATCTAGTGCATTGCTAATGCCACATTTTTTTAGAGACTTCACAATAGTCCCACTTTTAACTCGCTGCCAGGAATTTTTCACCCATTCGTAAACATTTGAAATCGAAGGCCGTGTAATGCACTTGAATTACATTTGACTACACTTTGCTATGCAGCAGTGTAAATACCCGGAATCACATTTGATGCAATATGTACATTAGAGTAAATCCCCGGATAAGAAAGTAAGCCGATCACAAGCAGTGATGCCAGATCTCACGATTTGGAAGCAAATTTCACTATCTCACAATAAAGATGTTGTATAATAGATGTACGGGTATTTATAAGTTTGGAAATAATACTTACTCTCGGTGCATAAGACGCAGGTCGAATTTAGGTCACATTTTTTGGGAAAAAAGTGTGTCTTATGGGCTGGGAAATACAGTAGGTTGGTCATTTAATTCATGCAGTGCACCTACCAATGTGCTCCAGAAGCACTTTATCTTCCTTGACATAATCTTTTTAAATGCAAACCTGTTTCTTCCACTGAGACACATATTTATTACATAAAAATCTATTTTTATTTTTTTGTGGTATTGTGACTTTTGTATCCTAAGGATAGCTTTGTAGAAGGTTTAAGTCTTCTGGAATTTGATGCCATGTCAACTGGTATGTAGTTATCTACTGTTATCAATCAATGGGATGTCCTATCCCAGAAAACTAGAATCTCCATCATCACTGCTGTGAAAACCACCCAACTTGAAGTTCCTATTTTATGCTTTCAAAATACATGTGCGTCACATGGTGCCCGATAATGATGGCAGGGAGTAGGATCCCTTGCTTGCGTACTTTGAGTTTTGTGTAATCCAGCATTATTCATCATCATCCTCATCATCGTCATCCATCATGAGTTAGGCCTTGAGAGACCTGTTTTGGCCTCGTCTAACAGTCTCTTCAAAGCTCTTCCAAGTCATCTACATCCATTTGGTCCAGAATTCAGCATTATTTGCGGCATCCTGTTTGTGTTCATACTGGTTACGTGATGTAGCCAATTTGATTGTTATCTTCTTAGTTTTTCATCAACTGGCTCTAATTTCAATTCTTCCAAAATTTCTTCTTTTCTTTTGTGGTTAAAAAGGGTGTACCCAGCTGTTCTTCTGAAAAATTTCATCTCGACTGATGTCAATCGTTTTTATCCTTTTTTCTAAGGGACCAAATTTCGCTTCCATATAAAAGAATGGGGGGAGCAAATGCATTATACAACTCTATTCTTGAAAATTTCTGGACCAAAGTCAGTTTAATGTTTAAAATTCCCAGTATTTGAGCAAATCTTACAAGTTTTTTTCAATAGCCTTTTCATTTTCATAGGAAATTTCACAGTCGAGATATTTAAAATTCTTTACTGGTGAACATTTTTTATGCACAACGATTTTACTTCTTACTAGGACCTGCCGTAAAAATGTATCATTGCAGATTTGCTGGTGATAATTTCATTCCAAAATTTTTGCTATATTTTGTAATGTGAATATTCCTCTCGGTCAATTATCCTCTGAATCACCTGTTATGACTCAATCATCTGCAAGAACTAGAGGGTTTATTTTTGTACTCTTTGATAAAGTAATGCCCTTGTGTAAATCTGGTTCCATTTTACTATTATTTCATTCATGTAAATGTTGAGTAGTGTTGGTGATAAAGGGCAGTCTTGTCTGATTCCATGATTAATTGTATGTTCTTCTGCTAATTGGCTGTTTGTGTTTACTTTTATTTTGTTCCCAGTGTAAATTTCAATTATACTTTCTAATAATTAATTAGGAATATTTTTGCTTTGTAATATTTCAAACAAGTGGTCTCTTTTAACTCTGTCAAAGGCATTCATACAATCAAGAAATGCTAAGAAGTTTTCCAAATTAAACTCTCCTTTTTTTCAATAGTTAATTCCATGCTAAACAAAGGATAGATGCAAGATCTGCCTTTTCAGAATGCATTCTGGCATTCAAAAAGGAGGTTTTCTGCTTGTGTTTTCATTTTTTTTATTTAAAATATTACTATATAGTTTATAACATGCATTAATTAGGCTAATTCCTCTATATTTCTCCACTTCTTTTTGTCTTCTATCTTGTATGTAGGTATGACAACATGGTTTTTCCATTCTTCCAGCATTTCTCCCATCATCTAAATGTTATTAAAAAAACAGTCTTCTATCTTGAAATGAGTCTCCTGCATATTTATAAAGTTCAGAATTCAAGTTATCTTTGCCAGGGATTTTCCATTTCTTATTTTTTAGTGTTTCTTTCAATTCTTCCATTGTTTTAAATTCATCATCAATATTTTTTGTGTTCCAATAATTTTCTTGAAGAGTTATTAGTCCACCATGCCTTATAATAACTTAAAAATATTTCTTTTCTTGGACCGTGGTTTATATTAGCTGATTCTTTGATATCTATGTTCATATATTTCAGTAATTTAAATGTGTTAGTTTTTATTTTCTATATGTCAGATTCTAGGTGTGATTGAAATTGTTCCCAGGATTTGTGATGTCTTTTTCTGATTTTTCTGTTGTACATTACTTTTATATCATCACTCCACATATTTTTATTTTTTGGTGTAAACGCTTTATATTTTCCCAAAATTTCATCTGTTGCCTGTGAGACTGTGGTTTTAACCATCCTGCATTCCAAAACAATATTGCTGCTTTCTGGAATTTTTTTGTAGTTTCTGTTGAATTCTTTGTTTATATAGCCATTGTTTGTTTTCATCATTGGGTAAACTAATTTTATAATGAAGTATATTTTCTTTGTGCGCAGTGTTCTTGGGTAAATGTAACCACTGTGGTGGAAATCTTAATTTAGCCAAAGTCAAATGTCATCTGAACCAATATCACATCCTCTAAAAGCTATCACGTCTAGAAATAGTTCTGATAGATTCCTGTTTGCAATGAAATAGTATATAACTCTTTTGTAATTGCAAGCTGACTATGTGTGTGTGTGTGTGTGTATTTTTGTGTGTATAGAATGAGTTCCCTTTATTCATGTTGTTATATGTAGCAAAGGCTCTTAGTTTCAGTCCATGGTATTTCTTACTGGTTTTCCAAAACTTCCTACAGTATCGGTGGAAATGTTAAACGAAACTAACAAAAATTATTATATTAATGTGATATAAAATCATGCAGGTTACTCTTTGAAAGACTTAAGCATCCAGTTTTACAATTCATAACCTTGCAGATTCTAATTTCCAATGACTGGGCTTCTTTGTTTCTCTGATGGGCTTATTATCCGTGACTGAGCAGATCTGAAGTTTGGTTTTCTTTATAAGTGGCCCTTTGCAAAATTTTCAGGCATTGTCTCGGAAGTATTATTAGCATTTTGACCCTTCGTAACAATGTAATGAGGAACACAATATTTCTTTGTATTAGAGACATTTCTAAAATTGATAGTGCAGCAGTAATCGATCCTTCACAGTGAGTGCACAAATCAAAAGCTGTCAAAGTATTAGGTACTGACGGATCTTCAGGAAGTGAGAGGGGGTTGTGGGGACTGGATGGGGTTGGCTTGTTAGGGACAGTTGGCGGGCACTTGTGAGTACAGTAATGAACTTTCGGGTTCCATAAAATGCGGGGAATTTCTTGACCAGCTGCAGAACCAATTAGCTTCTCAAGAAGGTACATAGAATACACGAATGTGTCAGTCTATAACACAACTATTTATTTCATATACATTAAATAGTATATAGACAGGGCGACATGTTTCGACCTCAATGGGTCATCCTTAGGCCCTCAAAGAAAACAGATCCAAAATTACATATATGTTTTACGGAAACGCATTGTGGGATTCCAAATGCTCACAGAATGTTATAGAGGTACAGTGTAAATTGTAAGATACATGTGTTTGTAAATATTGGTGCATCAACTCTAAAATTAAATTTGGTTTAGGTTTTATTATCCGAATCATGAACTTCTAGATGTGGTCTTCTCTCTGTGGAGGCTACTTTCTTCGGTGGTGAAGAGGTTCGGGAGATATGTCACTCTCGTGGTTTTAGGTATACTTGGGGGTTGTCACACGTTTTTTCGGACTACGTAGTCTATGCCGATTTTTGTGTTTTGCAGGTGTTGTTGTCTTGACCTGGGTAAGTGGTTTATCTTCCTAATGTCCGGTGGTGCTGATTGTCCTTGGTGCTAAGTGGTAGGGGTG
>JGI24700J35501_10929925_pt1 | contig 10633 bp, 10 predicted proteins | sample TergutTh196P1_FD_35501 | JGI IMG/M metagenome (IMG submission 35501) | reverse complement strand
CGGTCGCCCCTACGGGTGGCGTTTTTGTAGGGGCGACCGTCCTCGGTCGCCCGTTTGCTCACTCCGATACAGCTCCTACCTGCCCACCCACCTGCCCAGCGGGTAGGTGGGCGGGCGGATTAAATTTACAAATTTATCGTGTTAAAAATATATTGACAATATTGTTTGCATCTCGGTTGGTTCTGCCGCCGATGGCTTCGATTAATTCTACGAATGGTACCATTAGGCGGCCGTTTATTAAAATTGCTGGTACTGGCAAGGTGTGATTTATGTTGTTTACCGTGAAGTTGCGGCTGTTGGCGGTTAGCGTTATTGTTATGTGAAACCTGTTTAATGTGGCTTGCAGTAAATCGGGATCCCACTCGATTGTGTAGCCCAGCCTATCGAACAACTCGCCGACGGGCAACAGCGAAACGCCTTGCACCATTACAGCAGATTGATCCGTAAAATTCATAGGTTGACCGTTTAGGTTGACAGTTAGCGGAGTCATTACTATTGGCAATGGTTCGGGCTGCGGCGTTGGCAATGGAGCAACTGGCAACGGTTGCAGGACTGGCGGCTCTGGCGGCAGTTGTGGTGGCGGCGGCAATGGCGGCAACGTTGCCGAAACGTTCGGCACAGGAGCGGGTTGCCACGGGTTAGTATCTATTATGCCAAAAAGAAAGTTTGCCGTTACGGTAACGTTGTTACTTGGCATAATAAAAACGGTGCGGTCGCTCCATGGCTGCATTACTTGCCCCGTTGCGTTTGTCCAGCTGTCAAAAAAGAAATTATTGTTGGGTCGCGCATTTATCGAGATACGCTCGCCAGGTGCAAAATTTCCCGAAACGACTGGGCTGTAGGCAAGAGTGCCAAACGAGACCATTCCGCCAGCGGTTGATGTAACGGTTAAGGTAAACGTTCCGATTGGCGGCACGGGCGTAACGGTAGTACCAACGGCAAACGACACATTAAAAGATTGGTGTATTGGTTGCCCTTGCATATTGCCCGTTACGACAACAGCGGCTGTGTACGGAACGGCACGGTTCGGCAAGCCGAATCTGGGGGCAATCGCAAAAACATTTCCATGCCGAGTTAGGGCAGGGATTCCGTCAACGGTTCGCAAGCTATCATTGCCAACTCCACCCGAAAGCACAAAGGCGTTCATATCTGCACCAACCAACTGAACAGTAAGAGTTCCCGTGTTGATGGGGGCTTGGTTTAGCACCGCCACCTGCAAAGGAGCGATAGGAGCGTATCCTGCACTAACATTGCCAAAATGGTGGTTTGTTAAATGCAGCGGAACGCCGCCAATAGTGTGTTCTAGGAGAACATTACCTGTTGGCTGGTTTCCCAGGATATTCAGAATAGTTGAAGATGTTCGCGAAAAATCGCCTACAATTATGGTAGCTTGCAAGATTAAATTTGCGGCGGTTTCCGTGCTTGCCACTTGTATTTGGTTTAATATTGTTGTGTTGGCGGAATCTATTGTTATGGTTTGCGGCACGGTTGTTACCAGTTGCGTCCCGCCAGTAGCCCCCGTTATTTGCCACAAAACAGTTGCAACAAACGGCACAAACGGCTGTGCAGTAGAAGTAATAGTTGCGGAAACAGTTTGCGTTGTGCCAGCGGTTAAAGTTGCACCCGCTGTGCCTAAAACGTTTACAATAAGGGAATCAATAATAGTGCCTGTATTGTGGTTTCCTGTAATATTTAGGACAGTTGAACCTGTACGTGCAAAATCGCCCACAAATACGATGGCTTGCAGGGTTAGGCTTGCGGCGGTCTCCGTGCTTGCCACTTGTATTTGGTTGGTTATTGTTGTGTTGGGCGAACTTATTGTTATTGTTTGCGGAGCGGCGTTTAGCAGTTGCGTACCAACAGAAGCACCCGTTATTTGCCACCAAACAGTTGCAGTAAACGGCACAAACGGCTGTGCAGTAGAAGTAATAGTTGCGGAAACGGTTTGCGTTGTGCCAGCGGCTAAAGTTCCACCTGCTGTGCCTAAAACGTTTACAACAAGGTTTTCAACAGATGCACCTGTTGCTTGCACATTAGTTGGCAAAAGTATAAATATAGCAACGGCTAAAATTATGCTACATTTTTTGAATTTTTGAACAATCATAAAAACCTCCATAATGGTTTACAAAATTTGATAAATATATTATAACACAGATTTTTTATTTTTGCTATTGCAAGTTGATTACAAATTTTTTTGTGGATTTTTACAAAAAAGCAGGGCGAGGTTTGCCCGTGGTTGTCAACTTGCAAAAAAGTCTGCAAATAAAATTTTTAAGCGTTTACGGCTTGCGGTATTGGTTGCGTTGCCTGCCCGTCCGTCAGGCGGGTTTGCTCGCCCGTTTGGCTGGCGTATGGCTTGTAGTTTTTTAGTCGTTTTATTTCGGCTTGGGCAATGTTTATTATATCAAGGATATATGGCTCAATTTCACGTTTTTCCTCTTCAGCGGTAAAATTAATACTGGAGTATTCCCTAGCCACAAAAATCATATCATAAGCATTAGACACATCTTGCAAAAGACTATATAAATCCTTGTCAATTCCAACTTCGGTAGGGACAACGAAAGTTTTTAGCAAGTCAACAAAATCATCTGTACTCAATTCGTTGTTTTGGTATTGTTTGCAAGTTTTGATTAGCCTTGCAAGTGGCTTGGATATGTATAATTGCATATTATCAATTCCTTTCAGATAAAGTTGTTACTAAACCTGTAGAATTAATTGTAACTTCAATTTTGCAGTTTTCTAGCCGTTTTATTTCGTCTTGCGTTGCCGCTATTAGTTTATCTGCAAGCGGCACGGCTTGTTCTCGGCGTTCTTCATAATATTTATCGTCCATGCCAATAGTGCCGTAAATAATGAGTTCTAAATCTTCGTGAGCATTGTGCAATATAATAGCAAATTTTTGTGAAGTTTCAGCAGGTAAATAAACAAACCTTATGGCAGTCTGAAAAACGTCTATATCAAAGGCATCTTGTTTATAGCTGTTGCGAATGTTTATAAAATGCTCTAATGGTTCTTTTATTCTGTCAAACATCTAAATCACCTCCTCCATCACTCCCACTTCCCATTATACCAAAATTTCCCAATTTGTCAACAATACTATTGCTAAAATCCTAAAATCGTGCCAAAAAAAATTTTTTTACTTTCTATTTGCTTTTTATCAAATTCCTGTTATACTGTACTAAGGCGTTTTTGTTTGAACATAGTTTGAACAAAAAATTCCAAACGCTCAAAAGTAACTTGCTTTTAGGAGGCTTCTTTTGATTGAAAAAACGGTAACAATAGGTTTTTCGTTTGAAACGCGTTCGGCGGCTCTGCTAGTGCAAACCGCCAGTAAGTTTAAGAGTAAAATATTAATAAAAGCAGGAGAACGCACTGCTAACGCCAAGAGTATAATGGGTATTATTTCGTTGGGGATAACCGACGGACAAGAAGTTAAGCTACTAGCTGACGGAGACGATGAGCGCCAAGCGATTCCCGCACTAGAACAGTTTTTTAGAGTAGGGCAATAGCCCGTTATAAGGAGCGACATTTATGGAAAATTTAACTGTAAAAACCAAAAAACCTTACACGATATACTTCCGCCACTCTTTTGACGACATTCCCAATGCTTTTAAGCAGCTCGATTTGCTGAACCGTAAAATTATTATTATTACCGATAATAATGTCGCTCCTATTTACTTGAATATGCTGAAAAATGCTCTTAATACCGATATTTCTTTTTCTTTCCCAGCTGGCGAGCCCCAAAAACACCTGAACACTATCGCTAATATGTACTCGTGCTTTTTAGAGCATAAGCTAGATAGGCGTTCGGTTGTCGTTGCACTAGGCGGCGGCGTTGTGGGCGATATGGCTGGCTTTGCCGCCGCTACTTTTATGCGCGGTATACCTTATGTGCAAGTGCCTACCAGCCTGTTAGCCCAAGTGGATTCTAGCGTGGGCGGCAAAACTGCTGTCGATTTTGGCGGCGTAAAAAATTTGGTGGGCGCGTTTTGTCAACCTAAATTGGTTTATGTTAATTTGTCAACCTTAAACACTTTGTCCCAAAATGAATTTATCTCTGGTATGGGCGAGGCGGTTAAACACGCTATTATCGGCGATAAAGCCTACAACGATTTTCTTAGCGATAGTGCTAACATTAAACAGATAAAAACCCTACAGCCCGCGGCATTGCTACAGTTAATAAAAGGGTCTTGCCAAATAAAAGCGGCAGTAGTCGCCAGCGACGAAACCGAGCAAGGTTTACGAGAAACCCTGAATTTTGGGCATTGTGTAGGACACGCAATAGAAAGCCTATCCAATTACACGCTTTTGCACGGCTGTTGTGTGGCTATTGGAATGTGTGCGGCATTGTCAATATCCCATAAAAAGGGCAATATTACCGCCGCCGATTTTGATAACGCCGTAAAACTAATAAAATCTTACGATTTGCCAACAACAATAACGGGCTACAATGCCGCCGAAATTTTAGCCCATATGTACAAAGATAAAAAAACGCTGAACGATACTTTGCGTATTGTGCTGTTGCAAAAAATCGGCACAGCCTACACCGACAACAGCGTACCAGAACCAGATATTATTACCGCAATAGGAGCGATATTAGAATGAATAATCTAAAAACCGTCAGAATGTTACTAGCTTTTGGTGTTATAGTGCTTATAACCGTAGATCAGCTAGTTAAAGAATGGGCAAGAGCCACGTTAATGCCACCAGATGGCTTAATAAGTTTTCCTGTAATAGAGGGATTTTTTGGCTTTAGATGGGCAATAAACACGGGTGCAGCGTTTGGCATTTTTCCAGGCGGCAGATGGATTTTTGTTGGGCTTACGATTGTTATTATTGTTGTGGTTCTGCTGTACGAATCAACTTTGCCGCATACCAAACAAAATTTGTGGCAACGTGTTATTATAATGCTGATTCTTGCGGGTGGTATCGGCAATTTTATCGATAGGTTGCTTTTTGGCTATGTTGTGGATATGTTTGAATTTTTGTTTATATCGTTCCCGATATTTAATGTGGCAGATATTTTGGTGGTTGTCGGCGTTTTTGGCTACGTTTTTTACGAGATTATTTCAACAATTTTAGCCAAAAAACAGGAAAAAGCCGCCGAATTAGGAACATCTGAAACAATAGGAACAATCGAAACAACAAAAACAGCAGAAAAGGCTAAATAATGCTAACCCTAAAAGCCGCCGAGCAAGATTTTGGCACAAGGTTAGATATTTTTGCCGCCGCTAAGCTAGATTTAAGCCGAACAAACGTACAAAACCACATAACAAACGGGAACATTTTGGTCAACAAAAAAAAAGCGGCAAAACGCTACACAATCAAGGCAAACGACATAATAACCTGCATAATCCCACAGCCAGAAGTGTACAACGCAGCACCAGAGCCAATCCCACTAGATATAATATACCAAGATGCCGATATAATAATAATAAACAAGGCGCAGGGAATGGTGGTTCACCCCGCACCTGGCAACTATAGCGGCACTTTAGTAAATGCACTATTGCACCATTGCAAAGATTTATCGGGCGTTAATGGCGTAATGCGGCCAGGCATAGTGCATAGGCTGGATAAAGAAACATCGGGGCTGATTGCCATTGCCAAGCACGATAAAGCCCACCACGGATTAGCCGCCCAACTAGCAAACCACTCAATGGGGCGTATTTACTGGGCTGTTGCACAAGGAGTAATCCAACAAGATACCTTTACCATAAACAAAAACATAACAAGACACCCAACCAACCGCAAAAAAATGACAGTAACAACGGCAACCATGAATAAAATGGATAAAACAGGCAAAACAGGCAAAACAGCCATTACCCACATAACGGTGCTGAAACGCCACAAAAACGCCACTCTGCTAACAGCCAAGCTGCAAACAGGACGCACCCACCAAATAAGGGTACATTTATCCCATATTGGACACCCCGTATTAGGCGACATTATCTACGGCAATGCCAACAACCCAGCCGTTTCGTCCCAACTACTACACGCAAAAATTTTAGAACTAGAACACCCAATTACGGGCGAAAAAATGTACTTTGAAGTGCCTTTGCCCGATATATTTGAAAATTGGATTTGATTAGGCTAAATCGGAACGGGAAAACGGGCGACCGTCCACCTGCGTACACTTTTGTTGAACCATTGGGGATTAGACGGACGGGCGACCGTCCTCGGTCGCCCGTTTGCCCCTCCGATTTTAGCTTAAGTATACGCAGGTGCGGGTCCGCCCCTATGGAAAACCCCACGGACTATTGTAGATTAAATTGCTTTATATTTATTGACCACCACAAAAATAAATGCTACAATAATTTTTAGCAGTCTTGTCAAAATATGTTTTAGAATAATTGTAAGGAGAACCCTTTATGAACGTAGATATTCCCAGCAGTTTACCGAACGATGCCAAACGAATATTGGACGTTGTGCTGGCTTTTAACAGTAAAACCGATTATTTGGGGATACTGGATATTATATTGACCAAAATGATGGAAGCCACTTTTTCAGACGCTGGCACGTTGTACACCGTAGATGACGACAAATTGCATTTTCAAATTTTCAAGAATAACACCCTGAAAATTTCGGAAGTGGCTGATAACATTCCACCTATCGTACTAGATGACCAAAATATTGACAACATTAGTGCTTATTGCGCCATTCACAACGAAACAATAATAGTCGAAGATGTTTACACCGACAAAAGGTTCAATTTTTCTGGCCCAGAAAAATACGATAACTTAACGGGCTACCATACACGCTCAATGTTGGTTATTCCGCTGTCCAGTATGGAAGACGGCGGCGTTTTGGGCGTTATTCAGTTGCTTAACGCTACCGAACCCGTTACGGGCGAAAATCTTTCCTATACAGATGTGTATCACCCGTTTGGCCCAGCTTTAGCCAGAATAGCCGCTAATACCCTCGCTAACTTTCTGCATACAAAAGAAATTCGCGAAGTGTTTTTGTCGTTTGTGGAACTTATTACCAAAACTATCGACGAACGCTCGCACACAACCAGAAATCATACGCAGAAACTTGCTCGCTATTGCGCCTCTTTTGCAGAATACCTCGGCGAAAAATATCCGCCAGGCCATAAATACCACTTTGACGAAGACCACTGCGAAATGATGCGTATTACCGCCCTTTTGCACGATGTTGGTAAACTCGCCACGCCAAGCTATATCCTGGATAAACGCAACCGCCTAACAGACTGGCAAATGCAACGAATTGAATCCAGGTTTGAAATAAAAAAAGCTCAAATAGAAACGGAATACCTAAAACAACATCTTACCAAAGAAGAATACGAAAACGCCAAAGAAACCCTAAAAAACGCCTACGAACTAGTTTTGCGGATTAACCCCGCTGGCTTTCTTTCCGACGAAGATCACGAAAAATTATGCAGCATTAATAAAATTATTGTTGAAATTTCAGGGCAAAAAAAACCGCTTATAGAACGTGAAGATTTGGAATCGTTGCAAATAAAACGTGGCAACTTAACCGATAAAGAATGGATTATAATGCGCGACCACGTAACTGTGTCTGATCGTATACTAAACAATACCGTCTTTGGCAAATATTATAAAAATGTTCCAAAGTGGGCTTGCGATCATCACGAGTTCCTAGACGGTAGCGGCTACCCAAAAGGGCTGAAAAACAACGAAATTGCTATAGAAACCTGTATGCTTACTATTATGGATATTTTTGAGGCATTAACCTCCCGAGACCGCTCGTACCGTAGTGCAATGCCACCCGAAAAAGCAATAGGAATACTGGAAAAACTAGCCAGCGATGGCAAACTACACACCGAGTTAGTAGATTTATTCTACAAAAGTAGAATTTGGGAGGGATGGTTCTCTAATGAAACTTAAAGTTTACGGCTGCCGTGGCTCGATACCTTTTTGCCAAAATTCGCAATACGGCGGCAATACTGCTTGCATTGCACTAGAATCAAAAGGGCAAATTATTTTTTTAGATGCTGGCAGCGGAATAATAAATTTTGACCTATCGGAAGATTGGTACAAGGATTCCACAATAAAAAACAAATATTTTGATATATTCTTAAGCCATCTGCACATAGATCACATTTTGGGCTTGGCAACGTTCAAATATTTGTGGGATCCGCAAAGCCACGTACGCCTGTACACAATAGACCGTGGCGGCGGCACGCTAAAAGAGCAAATTTTTGCAACATTCGCATCGCCCTATTGGCCGATTCCAATAGCATTAACCTCTGATGTTGAATGTATAGAATTACAGGAAGATATGCCGTATTCTTTGGGTTCGTTTACGATAATCCCGTTTGAAGCGCCGCACCCCAACAAAACAACCTCGTTTTATATAACGGACGGCTCGATTAGAATTGTATACCTGCTAGACAGCGAAATAAGCCTGCTAGACGAAAACAAATACACAAAACTAGTAGCATTTTGCCGAAACGCCGATCTCGTTATTTTTGATGCCGCCTACAGCCCCGAAGATTACCTATCCCGCAAAGGCTGGGGACATTCCACAATAGAAGACGGCATAAAATTAGCACAGCTTTCTGGCTGCAAACGCTTGATGTTTGACCACTTTAGTTTTGATTACAACGACAGCCAAATAGAAATGTTGGACAAAATAGCGCAATCTAAAGGTGATAACTTTATTTTTGCCCGTGAAGGATTGGAGATGACTTTATGAAAACTGTAAAACGCATCGTTACTGTGTTTGTTACAATTTTGCTGATAGTGTTGTTTTATTTTAATCCGTTTTTATTGTTTGAATATCGGTTACAAGATGTTTTGCACCAAACGCCCCGCATTATCAACAACGACATTGTAATAATCGGCATGGACGAGTGGTCGATGGCGGAAATAGGCACGTTCCCGTGGAGCAGACAAGTTTGGGCAGATGCACTAAATATCCTTAATAGTGTAGAAGATGCCCAACCCGCCGTTATTGCAATAGACGTTTTGTTCGCCACAAATAGTCTGGATTTATCCGCCGACTGGGCTTTGGTAGATGCTGTTGCCGCCAGTGATAACATTATTCTGGCATCGCTGCTAGAAACTGGGCTGGATTTTGACGGCGTTACGCTAGGTCATGTTGTTACTAATCACGTAACGCCCTTTTACGAACTAGCACCACACGCCACAAACGCACTAGTTGACGGCATGAACGATGCAGATGGTTTCGTTCGTAATGCGTTGCTTAGAATCCCCGTGCCTTTAGGCAACGGCGAAGAGCAGATAGTGTATTCTTTTCCGCTTGCCACCGCTATGAAATACACGGGCTTACCCTCGCACGAATTAATAAACTGGCAGACCGACGGTGGCTACGAGTACACTTTTATCACGTATTCTGGCTTGCCAGGCGATTTCTTTGAGTTTTCTTTTTCGGATATTTTTGAAGATTGGTTTGACCCTATCGAACTTGCCGACAGAATTGTACTAATAGGCCCGTGGGCAGTTGGAATGATGGACAGCCACGCCGTACCAATAGCACCCGATACTCTTATGTATGGCGTTGAAATTCATGCTAACGTTTTGCAAATGATACTGGAGGGCAATTTTCGGCAACGAGTATCCGAAGATATTATGCTGTACATTGCCATAGGTTTGATAGTAGCAATAATGCTTGCCAGCGAACTGTTCAAAATTAGAACTAGTTTGATTGTCTCGTTTGCCATTACCGTTTTGTATTTTGCGGTTTTGATAGTTTTGCAAAATTTCGACTGGCTGTTGCCCGTGCTAACACCCGCTATTGCAATAGCTTTGGCGGTATTATACAATTTTTCGTACAGTTATATAATCGATTCTGTTGAAAAATCCAAAATGCGCGATACATTCAAAAAATACGTTGATGCAAAATTGGTTGACCAACTAATAGACAGCAAAGAAATTGATGCAAACGAGGTTGGTCGCCGCAAAGATATAGCCATAGTTTTTGTCGACGTTCGCGGGTTTACCAGCCTAACAGAATCCATGCGCGATAACCCCGAAATAATAGTAGAAAGTTTGAACAGTTACCTGGAACTAACGTCTTCGGCAATATTAAACAACGGCGGCAGCGTGGATAAGTTTGTCGGCGATGCAACAATGGGCTTATTTAACGGGTTTGTTCCGCTAGATGACTATGTTTTTAAGGCGGTAAAATCCGCATGGGATATGGCGACAGGTTCTACCAGCCTAAACGCAATAATAAAAGAGCGAAACGGCTTAGATTTGGGCTTTGGGATAGGTGTACACTGCGGCGAGGCAATTGTTGGCAACTTAGGCCCATCTTTCCGCAAGGATTACACCGCAATAGGCGATTCCGTAAACACCGCCGCCAGACTAGAGGGACAAGCACAACGTTCGCAAATAATTATTAGTGCCGATGTATACGAACGGGTAAAAGACCGTGTAACTGCCGACTATATCGGCGAAGTTGCACTAAAAGGCAAAACCGAAACGGTAAATATTTATTCTGTTACCAACGTCGTTGATGCTACCAGCGGTGCAGTAGCAAGGGCAAAAACCAGAGATGTTGCTGTTGCTGGGGTTTAACTTATATTCAAACAACTGCAAAACCGTGGGGCTCTGCCCCACACCCCGCTAAGGGCGCTGCCCTTAGAACCCGCAAGGAGCGCGCCCCTTGACCCGCTAAATTTTTTAAT
>JGI24700J35501_10929926_pt1 | contig 10636 bp, 7 predicted proteins | sample TergutTh196P1_FD_35501 | JGI IMG/M metagenome (IMG submission 35501) | reverse complement strand
CGAGGACGGTCGCCCCTACGGTCGGCGTTTTTGTAGGGGCGACCGTCCTCGGTCGCCCGTTTGTCCCCAACCATTACGCCCGTTTGTCCCCAACCATTACGCCCGTTTGTCCCCAACCATTACGCCCGTTTTGCCCCTATATCGGTCGCCCGTTTTCCCCATTTTCCCCGTTTTCCCCATTTTCCCCGTTTTCCCCATTTTTCCCCGTTTTCCTGTAATCAGCTATGCTGGGCGGTTGGGCTTGTTGGAATATTTGCCGCACGGTTTTATTCCGTTTTTCATTCTGTCCTAAATATCCAGTTTTCCAGGGTTGTCTCTATTATGTTTTGCTGTGGGCGGCGAAACCGCTCCACCATGGCGGGAATGTTGCTGTCGGCGTTTTGCAGGAATGTTTCTGCAAAAATTGTGTGCAGCCACGTAAATGTGGGAATCGCCATGCCGAGGTCAAATTTGCCCTGTTGCTGTAAAATGTTTATTGTGCGGGTTGCATCGGCGCTGCTGGCAAATAATGCAGTTAGGTAGCTAGTTTCTTGGGCTAATAGCTGGCGTTGGTCTGCTGTTGCGAACAATTTTTCTAAAGCGGAATACACCGCCAAAGCGTTTTGTGTGCCGCGCGGAACGGCTAAACCTGTGCTAAATCCGTGCATAAACGATACGCCGCTTGTGTTATCTGGCCCGCGCGGAAACGGGACTATTGTATACCGAAAGTTTGCCCCGTTTTGTTGGGATTGTTTTTGTTGCAAAATTACCTCGGTTAGCGGAAAAAAAACCGACTCGCCCGTTAAAAACGCAAATGTATTGGCTTGTGCCGCTGTTATGCCGTGGGTTGGCTGCCAAAATTGCAAAACGTGCTGGGCAAATTTTAGCGCCGCTATTGTGCGATAATCATCGTAGGCGTAGTAAAAATTTTGGATAAATACGCCATCGTTGGCGGCTATTAGGTTGGTAATTATTTCGGCTGGCTCGCCGCTTATGCCAAAATAGTCGGTTTGCTGGGCTTGGTAAAGAATCCCGCTAAACTGGTCAAAAGTCCAGTTGTCGGCTTGATACAGTATTGCGGGGTTTGGTGCGGCTATGCTGCTTATAATATCTAGGTTTACGCCCAAAAATGTACCGTAAATATTTACTGTATACGGAGCAAACGCCCAATGCAAGCCCACAAACTCGGCGGCTGGCTGTATGGTGCTAATGTTTTGTCTGCCTTGTCGGCTGTTTTGCCTATTTTGCCAATTTTGCCTGTTTTGCCATATAGAAAAATCCAGCGGAATAAACTCTTCCAACGCCAGCACTAAATTATTGGTAATAGCCGAAAGCATCATATTGCCGCTAAGCAAGACGACTTCTGCAAACGGTTCGCCCGACATTACGCTGCTGTTTAGCGTTTCCATTATGCTATCGTGCGGAACGGCTATTTCTGTGATGTTAATGTTATGCTCTTGTTGCAACTGAAATATTGGCTCGTCAAACAAGTATAAATATTGCCAAGCCGTTGCAATGCGAATCTCCGTGGCTGGCGGGCTTTCTGGCGAAGAATTTGGCAAAATATCCGATAAAATTTCTTGTGCAAAAGTTGGCAAATCGGAAAAATCGGGCAAATTTTCAGCGGAGCAAGCCGAAAGCACCAAAACAAGCGAAAAACTAGCAATAATTCCAATGCAAGCGGCAATAAATTTTTTAACACGCCATTCCATGAAAAAACCTACAGCAAACAGGCAATAAGCGAATAATTATGGAACGTATTAAGCGAAACAGCTCGGTTTTTGTAATTTACAGGAGCAATCTCGCCGCCAGAATATGACGCTATAAACGGCGTATCTTTCAGCAAGCCTTGAACTTTTTCCAGTTCTCTAAACGGGTTTGGTCCAACGCTAAGCTGCCGAATTATACACGAAAAAATTATCGCCGCATGAACGTCAGGTTCTTGGGACATTTGCGTTAAAATTTCCGAAGTCGCCTGAACAATATCCACAGCATTTAGCGAGGCAAACGCCAAACTAGAGCCCTCTGGTATTTTGCCCCTAAATATGGCGTGTCCCTCGTCGTTGAAGTACATAATTGCACGTACAAACTGGCGGACTGGCTTACCAGTAAACTTGGAAGTAGTTATCAAAAACGGCACAAAATACGCACCATCAACCAACACGCCATTGGTAGCTATTCCTATTTTTTCAAAATATTCAACCGCAAGCACGTTATTTATTTCTTTAACAATGTGATCTTGCGATTTTGTTACTATAACGTTATCTTCGGTAAAGTTTGTGCCCATTGGCGAGGTTGCAATAAAAAACCGTGGCGTAATATCGCCAAAAAACAGTAAATATGTCAACTCTTTATTAAAGGCTTTATCGTTGCATATTGACATACTGCGGTCAAAGCGGTCAAATTTGTCAATACCCTCGTTTACGCTAAGAGTGCCGAAAATTGGCACGTTGCCGCAAATTCTTTCGGTAGTTTCCACATAAAAATCGCCAGGAAAGTTATCGTTATCGGTTACAGTAGGAAACAACATTACCAAATTTAGCGGTTTTTTTGTGTTTTCTGTTTCCATTTTTTCCATTTTTTCCATTTCTGGCTTTATGGATTGTTCTATTGCTTTTTCGTGGTCGTCGAAAAGCCCCGTTGTGTGGTTTACCACAAATTCAATTTGGTCGCTGGTAAGAATCAGCATAGAGAACAAAAAATTACCAACCGCATTATTAGTAGCAACGGATATTGTAGTGCCACCAACAAACGGTATTTTTAGCTTTTTATATAACAAATCCAAAAGACCCAGTTCCAAAAACTCGGGGTCGCATTGTATTATTCCAACGCTGTTTTTTAGCAACGTTAATTTGCTATCCAAAAATTGCTGTTCCAAATCCTGACAAGCAAGCTGAATATCGTCTATCAAATCTGTTTGTAAAGATGTAGCTTTTATCATATTAAGAACCCCCTTTATAATGCAAAATTTTTATTAATTGCGGCGAAAGCCACTTGCGCAGGCAAATACTTAAAGCACTAAATTCTATTGGTTTTGATACTACATCGTCCATGCGGCTTGTTAGGAACATTTCTTCCGAGCCTTTTATAACATTTGCTGTAAGTGCCACTATTGGCGAAGTTATGTACCAATCATTTATGCTACGGATATGTTCGGTGGTTTCTATTCCGTCCATTTCTGGCATCATGTGATCCATAAAAATAATGTCGTATTCGGTTTTGCTGGCTAGTTCTATTGCTTGCTGACCGCTTTCGGCTAAATCTGGCGTAATTTCAAAAATTTCTAGCATAACTTCGGCAACGGAAAGGTTTATTTCCATGTCGTCTACAACTAAAATTTTGGCTTTTGGCGCAATAAATTCAACCAAGGTGTTATCGGTGGTAATATCGGTATCGTTGGCGACAACATAGGGCAAAACCACCGAAAAAGTCGTGCCTTTGCCATATTCGCTGTCAACTAAAATTTTGCCGTTCATTAGTCGGCATAAATCGTAGCAGATGGCTAAACCTAGCCCCGTGCCAACTATATTGCGGTTTTTGCGAACATCAAGCTGCTCGAATGGTGTAAACAATTTTACTAAATCTTCGTCCCGTATGCCAATCCCAGAATCGGTAATATCAAACCGCATATTACTTTGTTCGTCCAGCCAAATGTTAAACTCTATCGAACCCTCGTGCGTGTACTTAAATGCGTTAGATAACAAGTTTGTTAAAATTTGCCTAACCCGATTTTCGTCCCCGTGGGCAAATTGCGGAAAATTTTCGGCTTTTTTTAGCGTAAACCGCAAATTTTTTTGCTTGCTAATTAGCGTAAACATTGAATGCAGCGTGTCTATTAGGCTGATTAGGCTGTAATTTGTTGTTATTAGTTCCAATTTGCCAGCTTCTATTTTGGAAAAATCCAAAATATCGTTGATTATAGCCAGCAAAAAATCGGAAGCACGGCGAATATCCCGTATATATTTTTGGTGGGCAGGGTCGATGTTAAGGCGGTCTAAAGCGGTTGCCATGCCCAAAATTGCGTTCATGGGCGTACGTATTTCGTGGCTAACCATTGCCAAAAAGTCCGATTTTGCGTTGTTTGCCTTTTCTGCCCGTTGTTTTTCCTGTAAAAAATCGGTTAAATCTATCATAACCAGCAACGTACCTTTAGAAAGCCCGCCAATGCCCAAAACTACCCGCAATTCTACGGAATAATAGCGGGGGGTGCCCGATTGGCTAAAATCTGCCCAAAAATCCAACGTATCGGTTGCGGCATCGTCTTTTGTTGATAGGCTATCAATCGTTCTTTTCAGCGTTTCCATTGCAGCGCCCGAGATAAATTTATCCAAAACAGTATCGTATTTATGCCCCTTGATAAAGTCAAAATTGGGGATATTCATTGTTATTAGCAACGAACGGGTCGTTAAAACAAACCGCCCATCTTCGTCTAATAGCGTGATAATATTGGGGCAATTTTCAATTAAAATTTCTGTATACGCCTTTTGTTTTATGTTTGCTGCCGATAGTGCATTGCTAAGAATGTCCTTTGCTTCGGCGGCGCGTGTAACTCTGTCCAAAAAACTTTTTGAAACCCTAGCGTTACGGGCAAGTTTTTTGTTTTCTAGCTGTAACAATTTAATCTCTTCTTTAAGAGCGGCATTTTCTTCTAGCAAAATATTATCCGACATGATTTCCTCCATGGCTAAAACACGCAAGCAATGAACGTATGGTTATGAAAGCGGTTTGCAACTTTTTTATTTGAAAACAAAGTGGGGCAAATTTCGCCGCCAGAATACAGCATTAAATACGGCACTTTGTGTATTAATTTACTGCTAACAATATCCATTTCAAGATATTGGTCTGCCCCTAGTGTAAGGCAACGCCCCACGCACGAAAATATAAGCATACCCGCTATGCTTGGGTTGGCAGTAATTTCGGCGAAAATTTCTTCAACTACTTGGCTTGTTGATTCTAGCACGGTTTCCTTGGTGGAGGGTGCAAAAGTTAGCGTACTGCCCTCTGGCACAGCACCCGCACAAACTGCACTACCATCGGAAGTTATTGTTACAATAGTTTTGGAAACGGTTGGTGTGCCATCGTTATAATCTAGCACAAAGGGCAAAGTCATCATAGCCCAAGGGTTTTCGGCGATGGAGGACAGTCCCGCCTCTTCCAGAAAGTCAAGAACAGGTTTACCGTTTAGTTCGGTAACAAGATGCCCCGCACTTTTGGTAACAACAGCACTTTTATCCAGCACATTTTTTTCCAGCGAGTGTGCTATGTAAAATTTTGGTGCTATATCGCCGTAAACCAGTATAAGTGTCATTCTATCAGAATAATATTCTCCGTTATGGATAACAAAACAATTTTCAAAGGTAGGAGAATCGTCTACAGCAAGCGAGCCAAAGCACGGCACGCCACTAGAGCATTCCGAGATAATATTGACATAATCATCGCCAGAGTTCATTTTGATAAACGGTGCAAACGCAAAAATTAGTGCGGGTTTGGCGTTGCTATTTTTTGCGGCAAAGTTGGAAACAGCGGCGTTGTACGGGTTGCCAATAGCGGCGGGTAAATCGCCCTCTTCTAGCGAATCGGTTAAAACTGTTGCAAAATTAAGCTGATCGCTAGTTAGCACCATCAAAGTTAGCAATAATGTGTCTTTATGCTCACCAGTAGATAATGGGCAGGTAATTAAGCCCGCAACGTCAAAAGGTAGTGCCACTGCAACCGCTTGCGCAATGCCAGAAATCACAAACTCGTGGTGGCAAGATATAATTGCAACCGAGTTGGCAAGCAACGAGGTTTGCAAGTCCAGTTGCTGTAAAATTTCGTCCACAGCCGTTTGACTATCGTCCATATCAGCTGTACAGGCTATCAAAGTTTTTATCATTTGTAAATCCCCTATCTTAACACTTTTTTCGTTTGTATCATTTTTTAAGCAATTCTAAGGATAGTGTAGCACAGTTTTTTTGATAACGCAAGGGCAAAATATTTTTTGCTATTTTCTATTAAAAAAGCCCTTAATTTGCAAGGGCAAAATTTTTGGGATTGCTTGGGCTAAATCGGTATGTGAAAACGGGCGGCGGGTGGCGTTTTTGTAGGGGCGAACGTCCACCTGCGTACACTTTTATTGAACCATTGGGGATTAGACGGACGGGCGACCGTCCTCGGTCGCCCGTTTTCACCCGCAATCGGTCGCCCGTTTTCACCCGCAATCGTGCGCCCGTCCAGTCTGGTTCACATGGGTAGCCATTATTAAAAATTAAAGATACATAGCTATCTCGCTAAATAGTGCGGCAAAAGCAGCCCAAAACACAATGCTTGCTACTATTACTATGGCGTACACTATGATGTTAAATATAATAAACGCCTGTGCATAGTGCTTTCTGTTTACGTTGCCAGTGCTAGAAACCGCCCAAACTATCAGCATTATAATGTTTACACACGGAATAATTCCGATTAGCAACACTATAAGCCAATCGCCTAAACTCATTGGTGCTTCAGATAAATTTTGCCCTGACGGCGGTAAATCTGGTCTTGTTTGGTTCATTAAAACCACTCCTTTGTTTATGTTATAAGTTAATTTTTTGTTGCAGTTTTGTTATTGTATAACATAATTTTGGTTTTGTCAAATTTTTTTTGGGGAATTTTTCGTTTGTGCGTACATTTTTGTTACGCACGGGCTCGGACGGGCAGGTAGGGGCGGATATTATCCGCCCGTTGTAACCTGTTGGGCAATACGGGCGGATAATATCCGCCCCTACGAAAAATCCACCGCAAATTTAACCAAACACATCACCAATTTAACACGCAAAAAACACAAAAAATTTTGCGGGGTCACCTGCCCGCCGGCAGGCGGGAGGGGAGAATCCCCTTGCGGGTCCAGGGCAGCGCCCTGGCGGGGTGTGGGGCAGCGCCCCACGGTTTTGGTTTTTAAGTAGGCGGCAGTACCCACGGTTCTAATGGCTAAAAAGCCGTGCCGTATTGATGATAAACGATAAATTCGTTTAGCATAACGTATAGGGCTATTGCAAACAGTAGTGCGGCGAAGAATATAAAAGTGCGTATAACAAAGAGGACGAAGCGTTTTTGCCTCGCCCCCATTGGTTTTTGCGGTTTTACTGGTTTTAAGTTTGCGTATTTGTACGTTTGCGGCTTTGTGGAGTGTGCCTGAATAATATTTTTTTTGACACGACTGGCATCAAAACCGTCTTCTATGAAGTTGTTGAAGTTGTGTGTGTTGTAATTTTTTTTTTCGTTCATAACTTTACCTTAGCTTGAAATATGCAATTTTCTCTTTTAATAGTGCGGCTTGGTTGTTAAGTTCGTTTGATGCCGCCGATGTATCTTGTGCAGTTTGCGAGTTATCGTTTACAACTTGCGTTATTGCCGAAACATTATTGTTTACCATAGCAATGGATTCCAACTGGTTGCTGGATATACTGGAAATTACCGACATTATATTAGTAATCTCGTTAATCGCATTAGAAATACTTTCAAACGACGAAACAACTTCGTCCGTTGCCCGCAAGCCCTCATTAACACTAGCAGAGGCCTCCGAAATTAGGTTAGTAATGTCAGAGGTAGATTGCTGGCTGCGTCCTGCCAAGGTACGCACTTCATCGGCAACAACGCTGAACCCCTTGCCGTGCTCGCCAGCACGTGCCGCCTCTACAGATGCGTTTAACGCCAGCAAATTCGTTTGAAACGATATTGATGTAATAACGTCAATAATTTTGGCAATTCCCTCGCTAGAACTTTTTATTTTGTTCATTGTGTTTGTCATAATTTCTACTGATTCGTTGCCCGTTGCGGTGTATTCCTTGGAACGCTGTACGTTTTCGGCGGCGGTTAGCGTGTTATCGTTTGCCTCGTTGGCTTTTTCGTAAATTGCGTTGATAGAATCGGTTAGCTGATAAATAGCTTGCGCCTGCCGTTGCGAACCCTCCGATAAATTTATTGAATGTTGCGAAATTTGGTTAATTTTTGCGGCAACTTCGTTGGATGCATCTTGAATTTCGCCCATAGTTTTTTGCAACGTGCTAACAATAATCCGCATAGAATCTTGTATCGGTTTGTAAACGCCCACAAAATTATCCTTAACTGCGATAGTTAGGTCGCCATTGGATATTGCTTGCAGGTTGTTCGATATTTCTTCTATGTATGAAAGCGTTACTGTTACGGTGTTGTTCAGCATTTTTTTTGCATTGTTAAAACTGCCCTCGTAATCGTCGGTTATGTACGCTTGCTTAAAATTGCCGTTGCTTATCTCGGTAAGTGCGGTTTCTATTGCGTTAAGCGGCTGTTCTACGTGGGTTACAAAGTTGTTTATTTCCTGTGCCAAAGTTATCCAGCTACCCTTAAATTTTTCCTGATACACCCGTACTGTTAAATCGCCCTTCGAGGCGTTGCTTGCCACTATAGAAACCGATTGCTGTAGGTTTTGCAGCGTGTGTACTATTTTGGTAAGTGAGGCACTTAGCACCATTTTTTTACCTGGCAGTTTGCGAACTTCAATGTCAAAATCGCCGTCCGCCACAGCCTCAACGCTGGCAATAAAGTATAGCATATCGTTAATAAAATCTTCAATAATTTTGTTAATATTGTCCATAAAATCCCTAAAGCCAGAGCCGTATTTTTCGGCGTTTAACCGATATTCAACATCGCCCAGCACACTAAAATTATGGTTAAACTGGTGTATTTCGTTGGATATGGATTGTATAGTAAGCAATATTCCATCGATTGCATCGGCTAAATCTTTTAACTCGTTATCGGGAAAATATTTTGGTGTTTGCACGGGCTGCAGGTTGCCAACGCTAATATCTTTTGCACGGCCAGTAAGCCAGTCGATAGGCTTAGTAATGCGGCCAGCAATAAGAGTTAAAATTACCACCGCCACCACAACGCCGCCCACGGCAAGCAGCACCATAATAAGAACAGTCCGAAACAAAGCCGCATGGGCATCTTGCATAGAAATAGCCGACATAAGTGAGGCGACAATTTGCCCGTTTTGGTCAAAAATGGGCGTGTAAACTACACTGAATGGTATACCCAAAATTTCGGTCTCTGAAAAATAGTTTTCCCCTTGCACCACGACTGTATGCAAAGCAATAGATGGCATAGTTAGGTTAATGACCCTGTTAATGCCGTCAAACCGCGAAGTAGTAACGGCGGTATCGCCGATAAATAGTGCAAACTCTGCCAGATAATGTTCTTGCAAAAGGTCTAAATATTCTTCAGAATCCCACCTAACGCCCGTGCCTAAATATCCGATAATATCCTCGTTGCTGTTGTGGACAGGCGTTAATGCAAAAGTGGCAAGTTGCATTATAGTGCCAGGTTCGGTGGAAGATATTGTTTCGCCCGTAAGCAATACTTCTTGAAAATACCAAGTATGTGCCAGCGAATCGCCGACATTTGGGCTGTAGGTTCGCAACAAAACCGTGCCGAAAGTATCCAAAACAAAAAAGAAAGAAACGACACCGCCCTCCTTAGCCGAGTTTTCCGTTAAAAGTCGGGTTAATTCTTGCATATTGTTGGCTTCTAGTGCATTTACAACGTGTGCGTTACTAGCCAACGATTCCGCCACTACTGGCGAAATAAACGTTGCATATTCTATTTCCGACAGCAAAATATTAGTAGTTAGCTGCACTTTCTGATTAACCAACTGGTTAAGGTACGAGTTAAACTGGAATATCGCTACACCAAGCAAAAGTATAGCCAAAGCGATAAACACAGGTATTGTAAACAAAATAATTTCGCCTTTAACATTCAATTTCATAAAACAAATCCCCTTTGACTAGCCAAAAGATAAAAACCGTGGGGCGCTGCCCCACACCCCGCAAGGAGCGCGCCCCTTGACCCGCTCATTTTTTTATTAGTGTTGAGTACAGGTTTTGGTTTTTTGTTTTTGGCTTGCGTTTTTATGTTTGGTTTAATTTAGTTTAGCAGCTAATTGTCGTCATCGTCAAAGTCGTCGTCTAGTTCGGAGTAATCTTCGGCGGCTTTTATTAAAGCGGCCTCGGCACGTTCGGTAAAGGTTTTTCTGGCGATTATGCCAAAAATACAGCTGCTAATTGCGGCGATAACAGTAGCAATTACGTGGATAGCTGTAAAAGTTGTAAGTGCGTCATCGTATTCGTGGATAAGCGGCAAAGTATCCATAATGTAGCTAAATGTAGCGGCTACTTCTTCCAATTCAAGAAGTGTGTCGACGGTGGTGTAATGAATTACATTAACCGCCAAAAACACTAAAAAGGCAAAAACACCCGCAAAGGTAATGGCTAAAAAGAAAACGGCAAAAAACAGCCGTACCCAAATTTTATGCGAGCCAAAGCCATACAAAAACAAAAGCAGATGCACAAAACCGTAAATTATAAACGGTATAGTTGCTATTGCCCAAGCTATAACGGTCAGCGTGCCATCTATAACGTAAACTTCGGCTATACTCTCCTCGTAGGCTGGCGAAAGAATTATTCTAGCAATCAAAATTATCATTATTATAGCCACAATTTCTATAACGTAAATGGGAATTTGCACAAGTCTAAATTTAAGTTTTGACAACATCATGCCCCCTTTTTTTGAACATATTTTTAGCCGCTTAACTTGCACTAAAATTTCACTACTTTTTTTACTGTTTTTATTACTATAAAAATTGTAACATTGATTTTTT
>JGI24700J35501_10929927_pt1 | contig 10642 bp, 10 predicted proteins | sample TergutTh196P1_FD_35501 | JGI IMG/M metagenome (IMG submission 35501) | reverse complement strand
CAGTTTTTATAAATATTTTAAACATTTTAAGAATTGAATAACAGCAACTCAACGAGGAAATAACTGAAGAAATCCCTGATGATGGTCTTAAAGGATCAAAACATGTTGGATTATTTATAAAAAGTGTTTTAAGTGATTTTAGTGTAATGTAAAAACAAGTGCATACGTTGGTGTAAAAAAAACTTAGCCTCACAGAGTTGTCACAGCATGCCGCTAGGTTGTTTTACTGATTATTGTGCCCTAGGCATAAGAGCTCGAATACAGTGCTCCATTTTCGTCCCAGAATGCCGATGATGCTATAACTTCTCTGTGTATCTGTAACCTTCGAATTTTTTGGTTGTCAAAGAAGTTGGGTGTTTCTACTGTATTCGTGTTTTTTTTTTTAAGGAATCAAATGGTGCATCCCATATCTTGTCACCTGTCACTGTGGATTCAAGGCAATCATTTGCATGTTCTTCAAACTGCTGAAGATCTTAAAGAGCAGTCTCAAAACACTAATTTTTGTGCTGTTACATCAGACATCTTGGTATCCTGCATGAACACTTTGCAGTGTCCCATATCTTCATGGACATTGTTGCACAGTTCTGATACACAATTTCAATGCAATGGATAATTCTCAAATTGTGACTGCTCAGTTTGCCAAAAGCAGTTGCACTATTCATGCTTCATTCACATCTGTCCCTGATGGTGTGGGGTTGACCAGTGCGATCATTGTGGATCTTTCATTTTGACTATTGTTGAATCAGTTGCATCATGTTATGACATGCTGCTCTCTTGATATGCCATCGCCATCACATCTGTGAACTGGCAGTAAATTTCAGTGGAGAACACATATTTGCTCAATAAAAACCAAATAATGCTGCAAACTATTTTGTGGGACCAGGTTTGTAATTGTGTTATCATTGCACAACAATATATGTGATGAATAGCATCTGACTGACTGGCAACTGACAACAGCACTCTGTGTTGCATGTTACCCCTACATGTGCTCTTGCCTACCAAAAAATAAAATGCTTAATTAACACTCATCTTACAGCTAGAGAATATTTCTTATTGAGCATGTCTCATAATTGAATCAAAACCATCCACAGATTGGTATGTAATTTTTATTTTTGTTACAGTATGCAGGAAGATCCACAAAATAGCACACTGTGTGAATGTAGAAACTGTACAGAGCCCAAACTTCTGGCGTGTCATTAGTCTACATTTTCACCATTCAGTTTGCTACATCATGTCTTCAAATGACCAGAGAAATTTGATTTGCCATCAGACACATGCCACAGTGGAACATTTCTGGAAGGCAATAGACATATGGAACAACTGCCCTCATGTAGTTAATAGACGATTATGTGGAGTAATTTGCATATTTGTTGGCAAGATTTTGAATTCTGAGGTAGATCATAATGTAATCGTATCCAGGATTAGAGATACAAATATACCAGCCGCCACTTTAGTGGAAGATAATCATATTTTGAAGATTCTGGAAGCTGCTGAGATTCAGGCAGAGAAGGACTGTGATGTTTCTGAGGCTGGTGTCTACATTTATTTCAAGAAACTGTTACCAAGAAATTATGACCAATTTGAGCCATGTCTGGAACTTGTTATCATAGGTTAGTAATATTAAGCATAAAGTTCCATATTTCATCACTGGCATTATATGCTAATACACTTTCATATCATTACTAAAATCTTGATTGTGTCTTGAAAAATGAAACATTTTCTCCAAAAAAGTGGGAGGTTTGCAAATGGGGTTAGGAGAGTAATGAAGTCCATCTTTATTTATTTTGCTGTGAACGTGATGAGTGTTTGTCCGTGCATCGTCGATGATATGAAGATAGAAAACCAACTGTATGCTACACAATGGTTTATTGAACTTATGATTCGCTCAACACCTAACCTACAGTCACGCACCAGTCCAATGACCAGCTGTAACCAAGGTTATGTGCCACATGCTGTGATCATCTGTATAGTCTCAAGCTCCTGATAATGGGCAAAATATTGCCCGAAACATGTTGAGCGAATCATAAGTTCAGTAAACCATTGTGTAGCATCTAGTTGGTTTTCTCTCTTCATATAATTGTTGTGAACTCTTCATGTACCCACAGGGAAATCTTTTCAAGCAATCAGCAGTCTAAATGTAGAGTTCATATCCAACTTCTCAGAATGTGTGCTTGTCAACATGTGAATAAATTCTTTCGTCATTCTTCTCTCTGTGTCTGTACATATGACTGGGGAAGTAAAGTATTCTACTGCAAATATTGTGGTAATTTTTTAGTATGCAAATGTGGCCTTGAGTGCAAGAAGGTTTTGAGGCATACTGATAGAATGTAATTAATTTGTAGAAAACTTGAGTAGTTGGGGATGGATGAAAGTGGTGTTCAGAGATTCTGATGACCAGAAGAATAATGTATTGTAATGTGACAGAGATAACACTGATGTTGTCAATGGGTTGATGGTTTCTGGTCATTGATCATTAACGTATAGCATTTATACCTCGTGTTGGAAACAGTTTTTCCACATGGCAGCCTGAAGTTAAGTGTTGTCATCATCATCATTGTCATTGTCATTGTTGTTGTTGTTGGTTTCTTGACACCTTTTTTGTGAAAATTTTATGATATTGCAGATAAACTAAAGAATGTGGCACTTTTCACTGGGCTGCAGGAACACAGTAAACAATCAAATCTCACACCCAACTTTCCATACAGTTTCTGTTATGTTGAAGAGAACAGTGAAATTATTTTGGCTGTAATGAATGAGAAGAATGCTTGCATTTCAAATGTGGACTGGATAAAAGGACATTTGTTCCCAAAAATTATCAAGTGGGCTGAGACTGCTGGCACAGAAGATAGAAGTAATAGATTGGTAACCTCATCACTGAACTTGGTTAACATTGTGAAGTACAACAAATTGTACCAGCAGTTGAAGAAGAAATATGGACTTCAGATGGTACAGGTAAAGCAAATCCATATTTACTTGTACTAAATAATAATAATAATGGGTATTCAGCCTTTGGACCAGTTTGGCAGGAACCAGAGCCCAGTCAGGCGACTGGTATGGCTCTGATACACTGCATCCTGGGAAAGCTCTTAGGGGTAGTTTGCCATTGCTTTCACCCACCTTTAGATGTTCCCACTTTTGCCGCCAGGTGCCTCCACGTCCTCAACGATGCGAGAGATCCTAGCAGTGAAAGGTGGAACTATGGGTGAGAAATGTCCGGTAATTTTGCCTACATTACGTCTCTATTCCGCCATTAGGGATATTTTACATGCCACAAATCTACGACATGAGACCAATGGCTTTACTTCCCCTCTGAAGGAAGGCGTGCTGAGGATTTTTTTGACTCGTACTAGATATACCCACAAAAATATACAGGAAAGTAGCAGAATTTTGTTATGCATCCGTGCATGTGAAGTGTGAAATTGTATTTTTTGTGAAGGTATTGCATATGTGGGATGGGGATAGCATAGTCAGTATATTGACTTGCTCCAGGCTGGATGGTCTGGGGTTTGAAACCTGACAGGGACAAGAGATTTTCTTTTATCTAAAACCATCCAGACTGGCCCCAAGGCCCACTCAGCAAAGTAGCCAGGGTGTGAAGCTGACCACTCACCTCTATATGTTGCCGAGATTTGTAGTGAGTAGAGTTGTACCTATGTTCCCCCTATTTGCCTTCATGGTGTGGACAGGGACAACTTTACCTTTACCTTTATGTTTATGGAATGTGAGCTGTATTAATGGAGATAAGCAGAATAATATGGGGAACAAATGTAGGGAGTATTTTAGAAGGTAAAATTGTATGTAAAGGTATAGCTGACCAAACGAAGGACACAGCACATAGCTAAATTAAAGGATGAGAAGGGTGACCTGCTGGTAGATTCCCTTACTGTTGTGAATAGGTATAGTAATTGATCTCTCTGTTGTTGACTGTGCATGGGGTTAATGATGCTGAATATTTTTGGTAATTGTGTTTCAAAATATTGATTTGTCTTGGTGCTAAAAGTAAACTTTTCTCTTCTCTATTTGAATCTTATTTCCATTTAGGTGTTGGAGACTGTTTTGTACACAAAACATAAGTTACACCCATTGTTTCACATATTTTTTATCAGAGTCGGAGAACTTATTTTCTTTCAGGAAGTATGCTTGGATATAGGCATTGTTTTGGCTGTGACTTGAGTGACTAGATAGGTTTCATTGAAGCATTGTTTGAGGCACCCTGTAACAGACTTTACTCTTTCAACCATGAAATTTGGTCAAGAACAGATGCTTTTTTATCTCTGATTCATGGTCAAATATTTTAGTTTCTTTGAGGTGACCCATAGGAAAAACTGGATTTCACAGTTTCATAATTTTTGGGAAACAGAGTTTGAAATATATACTTTCATTCTTAATGTTGTGTTCCAGGTGAGAGTTTAGAAATCAAGACTATCCCACATGTTTGATGCACGATTTACTATAGTAATAATGGAAATTCTACTGTTCTTATACTTTTCTGATAAAAACTAAAAGCTCTGTGAAGATGATGGTCTTGTAGGAAATGATGCCATGTAGAGTGGTAGACATGTACCAACATTTTGGAAGAACCTGCTGCTTGCCTCTCCCTGCATAATGTCACACCGTAGAAGACTGTAACTGTAATGTTCACCACAACAACAACTTCAAACCAGTAATTCTTATTACCGCCACAAAACTACAAATCAGCAATGTTTGTTGTTTTCCATTTTTCTGTGCATCTTTCAGGTAGGAGATGTAGCATGTGGAAGAAAGAAATTGTGCTGGTATTTGGGCCCGTGCTTCATTTATCGTATTTTCAACTGTTATGATCGCTAATGGTTGTGTATTGACATTCATATGTACATTGTCTTTGGAAGTTTATTGAAATGGTGTAATGGACACATGGACAATTATTACGTAATAATGGTTGTTTTCCATAACAGTATTTTTTATGGATTGATGATGTCCCTGACCACAGATCCTGCTTAAGTCAGTATTTGCTTGTATTCTGTTACAGATATGGCCTGATAGTACAGATCCTCTGAAGTTTGTATATGAGGATATAGCCATTGCGACATATTTGTTGCTGCTATGGGAAGAGGAGAGAATGCGGAGAGGGACACCAGATGTCTATCAGACATTTGTTGACCTTGGTTGTGGAAATGGTCTTCTGGTCCATATACTCAGTAATGAAGGTCACCAAGGTGTTGGGTTTGATGTCAGGAAGAGGAAGATCTGGGATCTCTATCCGTCCAGTACCAAACTACAGGCATGTCTTTTATAACTTTATTTAACTCTTGCTTATGACACCAATGCTATTGGCTGTAGAAGAATTTACAGAGTGTGTTTGTGAAAACTGAAAACATGTAGGGGAGAACTGTAGTAAAGAAACAGGAAATATTCAAACTGTGTTATTTTGTAGCCATATAGTGTTTAAAATTGTTATGAAATTCATCTTTTAAAGTATCTGCAGCTAGTTCTGTGTATCGAGAGACATGTACTGTATACTGCATCCTCTTTAGCATGAGATTTTGTAATGGTTCCCATGCTCCTGGTTATAGTGAGCTTAATATAACTTTACTTTCTCTTTTTGAGGTGTGAGTGAGGTTCATAATGATTTTTGCAGTACTATAAACTATTTAGTATTGTGTGTAATTAGTGTGACATAATTTTGTAGGTTCAGCCAATTGTTCCTTCAGGAGAATGTCTGTTCCCTGCAGCAGACTGGTTAATTGGCAACCACTCAGATGAATTGACGCCATGGATTCCCATCATTGCAGCACGAAGCTCATATAGTTGTCGATTCTTTCTTCTTCCTTGCTGTTGCTATGAACTGAATGGACAGAAATACCAGCGAGTAAACTCCTCACACAGTCAGTATATGGACTACCTGGATTACATACGTAAACTATGCAAAGTATGTGGCTTTGAAACTAAAATTGATAGGCTTAGAATCCCTTCAACCAAAAGAATATGCCTTGTGGGGTGTGAAAGAAATTATCCTGAAGAAAATGCAGTGGAAGTAGATAAAGATGTTAAATTGTTAATAGATTCAAAAACCAGCAAGCACATGGCAGTAATATGTAGAGAACAAACAAGTTGCTGCTTTGAAATGAAAGGTTCTGTTAAAGAAAAGTGGCTTCAAGATGTCAGGATCCGTGAGAAAGAAGAGAAGGTCCGCAATTGCACACAACTTCAGCAGGAGCTTGTGGAGGAAATCTTAAAGCTAGTTGCTGAACAGTTACTGAATAAACAGAAAATTTTGTTGCTAAGTAGTACTGAGAGTGAAGAGCGATTGTGGAATGCAGGAGGAAGGCTGTCATTGGAGGAACTAGCATTTCTAATACCAAGGGAAAAAATAAAGAAATTGAAGAATGAATTTGGTGGATTGCAGACATTGTTAAAGAATAATGGTCATGTTTTCACTGTAGAGAATGGTTATGTTCAACTAAAAGTACCTTCAGTGGCGGAATTGGTCCAGAAGAAGAAACCTGTATCATTGCAAAAGTCTCATTATCGAGGAGGTGTTAGTAGTGTTCCAAGGAAGCAGAAGCCATGTTGGTTCCAATTAAATCATCCAGATGGCTGTCCCCTGTCAGATGATGACTGCTCATACACACATGTGAGAGTGTAAATATACTCTGTGTATCAGAATTTAAATTATGAGAATATATTTTGCCAGTCTTGTTGGTGAATCAGGCTTGTTTCCACAGTTAATTTATTTTTTATATATATGTATTATATATTATATATTTCTGAGGCAACATTTGCCGGACTACACGGAACTGTTTGTGCTGTAGATAGCATTAATTTATATTCTGAAACCAGTGTGTGTGAGTTCTACTGGTGTTGTGTATATGTGTTGCAGTGAAGGAATGTGCTTTGTTTGCTATAGTAAGATGACTGGATTTTGTCAGAAACTAAATAGGGGAAAATCCTTGGCTTAAGTTAGGTAATGATAATATTTTCTTCATTGTTTGAAATACTAAGTAAGGAAAATATCCTTGTCTTATATATATGTATGTGGATAGAGATGGTATACAGTTCAGACTGTAGTCCTGTATGAACTTGTTGGTCAGTCCAAGTAAATTACTCCATTTTTTTTAGATGATAAATGATGAAAAATTCCTTTGTTTTGTTTAGACTGTATTCCCTATATTACATTCCTAGGTAGACCAGGTATCATTCTGCTTATATCTGTCATTTTTGCCAGTTTCAGTGAGATGTTGCTGATTTTTGTGAGTAACAGATTTTTTAAATCTGTTTTATTTGTAGGAAGAAAGCTAGAGGATAAACATAACTAACTAAAACAAAAGGTGTGATGTGGCAGGATGTTGGAGAGAGATTTCATGTTTGTATGTGGGTTGTGGTTAAATATCCCTATTTATAGTCACATCAACATTTCTGGCCATCTTTGTAGTCAAACAGTGTGAGTTCTGTTGAGGGAATATTACATGTCTACGCTCACAGAAGTGCCGACGTGTCTGAACAACGTTATTACCAGATACAGATGTTTGGTTTCATTGAATATTTTATGAATTGGTCACTATACATTCAGTTATAAGTTCACACTTGTTTGGTTTGTTATTCCTTGGAATTAGTGGTCACAATTTGTTTATCAAGGCAAATTTTTTTAATATATATTGTAGCTACGGGGCCAGAAATATATATATGATGTGTTAATGTCTGAAGGCCAAAAGATTAATTTTCTGTTAGAGAGGTAAATTTCATGGTGCATTTACTGTATGGTGGAGATTGGAACAATGACACATAAAGTACTGCATCAAAATTTATGGCCATAGGTACTCCTGCATGATTTAAGTTGGAGTGTGATGTTGAGAGCATACATGCCCTATGGCTAGAGGTTTTAATTTCGTAAGGTACCCAAATATCTCTAAACCTGAGACTTCGAGCCTGTTACTTTAGGTGTATGCATGAAAAAAAGTATGGCCTCTGGTATGTGACATTGACATTATTGTCAATTTAAATTGATACTAATTCCGGTTTTTTGTAACAATTCATTAACGAATATCCGATGTTGGGATAGGAGCCAGCTGCCACTTCCGGACTGAATCCTGAGGATTTACTTAACGGTTTGGTATCAAGGCCGGTACACGGGAAGTTATTTGTAGATTGATAACCACCGTGAGTTCAATTTCGCACGGACATCATTAAATTTTGACGTAGATTATATTTTTGACCATACCGTCGTTAGAATATCCGTGGTCGGATGCAGATAGTACGTTTTGAAGTCGCTTGAGGGCGTTTGCGTAGAGTCACAGCATTGAGTTGCGATAGTAATCCGATAGGTTACGATACTGATGCCTCATACTGGATGGGATTCTCGATTCCACTTTATTACAGTCAATGTAGTTTGTTTTGATTCATGGAAGGTTATAACACTTCTAGTGTCAAAGTAGGCGAGTTTAGTGTGACTATACAGTATTGAACATTTTAATCTACTGATGTTTGTAACGCGGTAACTAATTCTTGTTGTTTTATGGAAATGAGCATGGGCCGATAGTGTTTATTTAGCCTGAAGGATTAATTTGGAAAAGGTACTTCGAAGGGGACCGCCATGAGTGTGCCTCAAGTTCAAGGTGGACTGAGTAAACTAAAAAAGAAACATTTTCGTGTGAAACACCAAAAAGTAAAACTGTTTCGTGCAAATGAGCCTCTGTTGTCTGTTTTTATGTGGGGCGTTAACCATACGGTGAGTGGCAGATCAAAATGTTGAAGTTCCACTTCTTCTTGTGCATTGCTTTCCTAGGTGTTTATTTGACTTACCTTCTGTGCTACCCAATTCGGATTTTTAACTTCTGAGTTTTAGTTTAAATTCTAAGTATTTTGTAGTTGTTATTTATTTTGCTGGGGAACAATGTACCTTGAAGAGAAATAAATCTTACACTGATGCCGATTGTACCGTACCTGGAGGTTTATTACATTCGTATGTTGCGAAGGAAGGTTTATGAAATTGATTTCCACATCGTGAAGGGTAACGTGGATTGTTTTACGTTATAGAATTGGAAGGTTGGATATTATGGATATATTTGTAACGATGTACCTTTACCATTGGAGGCGTTATTATGGTTGCTGTTGCAAGCAGGGCAGATGCGCATAGCATAATAAGAACTTCAAAACCGCCAGACCATATTCGTTTATAATTTGTTTGCTATGTTTAGATAAGATAGGCTTTACCTGTAACAGTTAACTTAAATGACTGAGACATCACTTTCTTGTTTTTGTTAATAATTGGGTTGGATGTACAGAACTTGCCTTGAAATATGGTCCATGCTTGTTTACAGTACTTTACCACATCTGGAGCCTTTGTTAGTTGATTGCATATTTTTCAAGCAGTAATATATGAGGTAGATAAACTAGATTGCCTACTGTTAAAGTTGAGGTTCCTAATTTTAAATAATGTCTTACTGTTATGCCAAGTTTTTTATCATTGTGGACTTTGCTCTTGTAGGTGGTTATGCAGTGTAAGTTGTTAGTCGTTTACCGACGTTTCAGGACAAACTGTTGGTAAAACAGCTACCAACATAAGCTGCATAACAACCCAGAAGAGTGAAGACCTCATCGACACTGCAGCCGAAGGCAGAAATCTTACCTTTTAATGTTTCTGACATAGGTCTGTGCTTTTATAATAAACATTTCTTAGCCTTGTTTGAAAAAATTAAGTTCCTTGAATTTCCACAGATTTCAGGGATGATTCAAAGTGTATATGTATATTTACTTTTAACTCAGTCATGAAACAGAGTGTACTGAAATGGTTGAACAGACTTCAGGATTGAGTTCCCCACACCAAAACAAGAAAAAATTGTATATCAGTATATGTCTGCAACTCTTGAATGTTCCGTGTCCAACAACATGTTGACCTCATCCCTTCAGTTTTTTTTTGTCTGTGGGGTCACTTAAAAATCCTAACTCCAATTGAAAATGGAAGAGAATCTTCACTATTGCATTCTTAAGGCCTATAAAACCATTTGGAACCGCTCTGGGACCTTTGAAATGGTGTGACATTTCTTGATCAGACATATCCATGGATGCATTGATTAAGGTGATGGACATTTGGAGCATTGTTGTGAATTGTGACTTGATAAACAATAAGGATTCAACAGTTATTAAATTCGGAACATGTATTGTAAATGTATTTGTCAGTTATAGGGAAATATTACATTGTTAGGGTGTTTGTTGTTGAATATAATCTTTCTGTTTAACTCAAAAACCACTCATTTCTGGACACATAGTTATATGAACTTCTTTATTTGCTTTGGTTTGAAGAAGTCTCTCTTGAAGTTTGTGCAGGCATTGTAGATACACCCTGTATGTGCTGTGTACAATAAGCAAGTTTTGCTGACAAAGCAGTGGCAGTGTGAGACTTGCTATGTGTCTGCGAAAGTTGTTTGCAGAGTGCGAAGTCTAAAATTTGGCTTGTTTTCTGTTGTATGTTTAGTGAGGTAATCAGTGAAATAAGGTGATATTTGGTACAAATGTTAAATTCCAGCTCAGTCTGTTCACTTCCCAGCACCAAAACAAAATGCAGTTACTCATGTAGGCCCAACTTAAATGTTGTAAGACTTTTTAGAACCCATACAAATCCAAAGCAGATTGTTAAAATTAAGCTTAGGCGAACTCCTTGGGGGGG
>JGI24700J35501_10929928_pt1 | contig 10648 bp, 6 predicted proteins | sample TergutTh196P1_FD_35501 | JGI IMG/M metagenome (IMG submission 35501) | reverse complement strand
TATATATATACATATATATATACACGCAATGGAATATCTCAAGCAAAGACGAAAGAAGGCAATATAAAAAAAAACACTAAGGGTCATTTCGGTCCTTACCCTTGGCACAGGTCCGATGTCATAAACCAAATACAGCAGGAGATCCAGAAGGCTTTCACCAAGAACACGCAGCTTGTCAGTACAAGCTTCCGAAAGCATTCTCTGAGCATCTTTTAAGTCAGGAAGTGAATGCACTTTTCCTTGTGCACATTCAAGTCGTCGCATCACATTACGAACCAGATTTAACTGATGCTGAAATGTCACACATTCCTGAAAACAACAGTTGTCTGATGTGCAAATATTCTTCTGAATTGGAGACACAAATATTCTTATATCTCTAACATGTGGAAAATACAAAATTTAAATATCATGAAATAAAGAAAATGAACAGAGTTGCAAGCACCTACAATGTAGACTACTGGCAAACACATTAAAATAACAAGACAAGAAAGCTTAATATTAGCAGTAAAGGTTAATATGTACCAGACACACAAAAATCTACACAAAATGTGGTAAGTATTTTACATTATGTGCACATCCTTCATGCAGTCCAAGAAACTTAATTGCAGAAAATACAAACAAAAGTTAACCATTTTCAGTTTCAACAATGATAAGGTTCCACTCCTTATACTTACTTGGTAGGCTGTCAAAATTTTTTGTCCCTCAGGGCTAGGAAAGTATTTTTCAACCTCTCTTCCTCGCTGAAGATAATGGTGCATATGAACCACATTAGGAATTTCTGAAGTCAGCAAGGGTGTCAGGAACTCTTGAAGTTTAGCACAAGCTAAACTATAACGGCAATGAATGTCTTCAAATAATGCTGACAGCATTGTCAATTGAGCCTAAAACATTATGCTACTGTCACACATATTACACTCACTTGCTGGGTATTACACCAAATTAATATGATGAAGGCTGCAAAGAGTTCAAAAACTCTAGTATGATATCTCTTCAGGGCACCAGTGTAAGACTGAATTTCATGTTTAGTGCCTTTATGATCAAAACACGCACACTACACATGCAAACATTAATGGAAATTTCATAGTACACTAATCTTACAGAGAAACTGTGACAAAGAGACTGGCTCTCAAAGAGACAAGTGTACTGAATGTGACACAGTTACTGGCGGAGTTGCTCCTGATGTTTCCACAAATCACAGTGCCATCATCTTCAGGGTTAGATAGTCAAGAATCTTGACACTGAAAATGAAGTCACTACAATCCATTCTACTTGGGCCATGACAGTGTCATGTCCCAGGAGACTTGCCTGTTCAGCATCGTGCTGTGAGATCTTAAAATCTTGTGCACACTTGACTCACTGTTACCTTCACTTCCTGATTAAAAGCAAAGATGTAAATGGCTGTGGATAAGCATGTAATATGAAAGTCACTTCAAAAACTTGTCTATACAAGTTTCATAAACATTTACAAACAAACAGAAAAGAAGATCTCATATTGCACTTATGTATTAAAGAGACAGGCTTATTTGAGACGTGATATCACATACTGCTACAGGTGTAACTACATTTCCACAATTTTAACTCACATAAATGGAATACAATTATACCATATTTCCTGAATCATAAGACACACCAAGATTTTAGCAAGCAAATTTAAGGAAATTTTTCCCCCTCCACATTTTAAGCTCAAACTCACAAACATACTCAACAAAATGGCAGTGCAGATCATATGAAGTTTCAACTGGTCACAGAATCCCGTAAAATCTTCACTACTGCTGTCATTATCAACAAACACCATTCTTACTGTTGGAACCTGCACTTTCTTCAAACACTACAGCATCTTCAGAACCATCAAGGGCATTAGTGAGCTCACATTTCTTGAAAGATGTCACAACTGTCTCAGGTGTCACAGTCCTCACCTCTTTTGCCAAGAAAGTGTCCCAGCAGCGATGCTGTGTGCAACCTCCCACCCTCCTTCTTCAAAAACAATGACTCTTCTAGCCACCCAAATTCCACTGTTTCTGTTGTCTGCTATCCAGTTCTTCACCCCTGCTTCTAGGTCAGGCCATTTCACAATACTGTCTTGTCGACCTAGATATTATTTTTTCTGATGGAAGTGGACGACAATTTGTCAGCTGTCATACTGAAATACTTCACCACACTTAATTTTAAATCTACAATGTAAGAAATCTTTGCCCGTTTAGCATACAGTCTTTTATGAGAAAAAACTCATTTACAATAAACTCACTGCACAATACTGAACCAGCAGAAAAAATACTTATGCTTTGTTTCTCTCCCTCCAAACAGAAATGATGTGATGACCAGTTATACCTGCCTAGCTAAAGTAGGAATCTCACCATCAGTTGCTTTGACAGTTACAATGACAAACCTTGAAACTGTAAGAAACTAGAGAATTTTACAGAACTTCCCAAGAAACAAAAAGTGTGCCTTATGGTCAGGAAAAAGTGGTAATGTACATAGAAATAAAAATACACACTGATGTAAATTCATAAACGTACCAAATTAAAACTGCTCAGTTTAGTGGAATAATGTACCTCCTTCCAAGCTGCACCCCACCAATGAACTGCATTACCATTACAACATTGCTGGTCACATTTGCAGTTCCTCTGACATGATGATACACAAACAGTACATTCATAACTAAGTCTACAGATCTTACTTGAATACTGTTGTCTGACAGGCCCTGGGCTTCATTGGTCTCTGAATAACATTCACCAGGCAGAATGACTATATGTCCATAGAAAGAACCAATTGGAATTTTACATCTCGTAGTACTCATTCCATATCTTCCGATAGTTGTGATCTAAAACAAAAATTTCATTTTTTATTAACACACGACGTGAAACAGGACACACACTCCAAAGGTGAGTCTGAAATACCTGAATGATGAAGACTGGTCATTTTATCATCTAGTATGATGTTTTGCTGTCCAACTACTCTTGCTATACCTTACATTTGAGATTTTAAATACACGCAATTGAAACATGTGTAAAATTACTGCTAGCTGATATAAATGTTCATGTCATCAGCTTTAATTACGGTTGTGCCACATAATGTCTGCAATAAATGGATAATTCAAAATTACTGGTCCCACAGTCCATACTTTCTCAGTCCCAGTCATTTCACAAAACAGCAGCACTTAACTGTGCAATTACAATTACAACTAGCAACAGACCTGTCACATTATGGAACTGCTCATAATGTAACATCCATAATGTAATGACCCATAAAGGTGTCGCACAGTGAGCCCTTTAAACTAGCCGAACGACCCATACAGGGGTACCAAACATTGTGTCAAAATTTGGAGGAATTTTGTTCACTCCTATCTGAAATACCAGAGTGTTCCCTGGTATGCTGCAGGACCCTTGAAGGTCAGGGTTTCTCTGTGTAGCCAGAATGGATTCCCTCACCTCCTAAAACCCTTCAAAAGCCCTCATTCATATGCTGACACACAGCAACTGCACAGTTCTCTCAGTGAGTAATGCTGTTGGAGACACAGCTTGCCTTGTTTCTCACTTGCCCTGCAGTTCACAGTGGGTTGAAATATCAACACTGGCCTATGTAACGAATTCTAACTGTTGACCAGAAAGGTTGTCAGTGGCGTACTGTACCCATATAATTCAGACAAAACTGACGTTCAAAAAGCGGAGATATCCACAAAAATCGATGTTTACAGCTGAAGTATGGCCCACAGGCATGCCTCTTGTAGTGCTGGGGTAATCTGTAGGGGTTGTGGGGTAATAACATTCAACACACAGTCGTCAATCCACTAAAAACATATTGGGCACCCCCAAATAGCTGGAATTCACACAGCTTTCACGTTGTAGCTTTAGATCTGTTTTGCCGTCACTGTAGACGACGTTCATATCTAAGTAGCATTAGGTTACTGACCCTATGCCCAGTCATACAGAGGAGTGTAAATAAGGCAGACCATTGTAGGTGTCTATTGCAACGGCCAGGAAAAAAATTAAAACTTGACAAGGAAACCAACAGTGAAATTCTGGTTGCTGACCCAACTCTGAATCAGGTTCTACGGCTAGCAAAATTTGAAGAATATTTTGAGGAAGAAGAAGAAGAAGAGGAACAAAAACAGCAGCAGCAGCAAGCTTCAGCAGAAGTCAAAACAAAGGCTGCAACAAGTGGCAGACTACCAATCTGGGGACTGCCTCAAGGAAGGAACACAAATATTCATCCTTTTGTCAGACCAGCAAAAGGTGTGAAAAAAAGTGAGGCTCCACACATCAACAAATATAGCTTGCCACTGTCTGTGTTGTTGTTTTTCACAGAAATTTTTCATCTGCTGGTTGAACAGACCAACATGTATTACCAGCAACACTTACACAGATGAGCCGGACCTAGCCGCCGACTGCCTGACGTTACGTTGCTGGACATGATGACTTTCATTGCCTTAGCTCTCCAGATGGGACACAAACTGAAAGACACACTACATGACTACTGGTCGAGAATCAGACAGTTACACAATCCGTTTTACGGCGAGACCATGACAACAGCAACCGCTCCGTGAAACCTCACATTGTGGAATGGTACAACCGGCAGATGGGTTACATCGACAATTCTGTTCATATGGCTAACAGCTATTCGATGAGTCGATGTACCTTCAAGTGGACCACAAAATTATTTTTCCACTTTCTGGATCTAACAGTACTCAACAGGTGGATACTGTTATCTTCATGTGGGGCTAAATATACCTGAGATTTCAGGCTCCTTCTTGTGAGGAATTTGATTGAGGAAGCTGGAAAGAACCAAGATCGCCCCACTCCCAGATTGGTTGGAAGACCAAGTTCGGGTGCAAAGATGCTTTGCGACTCGAGAGTCGCCATAACAAGCACTGGCCAGCAAAATCATCAACCAAACTCCGCTGCCGTCTGCGTTCTTTTTGTGGCCAGGGAAAGGGCACAATGTATAAATGTGCCAGATGTGATGTGGGCCTGTGTGTGATGTCTTGTTTTGAGGAATATCACACCAAAGTAAATTTGTAAATCACCCTCATTGTGAATATTGTGTGTCATGATAAAACAGTGATCCAAGGTGCCACAGACTTTCTGCAGCAACCAGGAATATATGAATAATGAATTATTTACACCATATTTTATATAATGCATGCAATTCACAGGCCTAAATTTATTATAAAAATAGGTGAACATTTTTTCCCAAATTAACCAATTCATAAGCAGAGTGCAAAAATTTTATTTTATTAAATTTGAAGGAAAAGTCTATGAGACATGCTTTTTTTCCCTAATAGTAAGCAATAAAATTCAAAATCCCCAGTAAAAATTTCCGGCAGGCAGCCTTGCTTGGAGGGACTTAATTCCAGCGTCAAAGGGATAAAATGTCACTGAATATCCATGTCATGAATTTGAAAAGTTTCTAAGAGACATCTACATATATGTTACTGGCAAATTAGAAGCCTGCAATGCTGACTGAAGCAAAGGCTCTCTTGAATTATGTGGTGCTTCATAATGACATATGTCATCTGATAAAACTACTACCAACAAAACAAACAAGCACTCACAAACCAAGCACACTACATTATATTTATGATCTCTGTTGTAATTTCTGGCTACTATTAAGCTCTGGAATTTAAATAACAGTACAAGATTCTGAAGAAAAACATTCAGCTGTAAAAAATGGATTCTCTAGTATGTTATGTTATAAGTATGGCTTATAACCCTATGTACAGTAGACACCAGATTATTACCGCTTGTTGGCACGGGAGTATAGAGGCAAGCTGTAAATGAACCATCCAGCATTTCCAATCCACTGTCAAACATCCACACTGACTAAAGCTATGAATGTACTCCTAACACAGTAAATGTTTCTGAAGGATGTGTAATGCCACATGCCTAGCAGCTATACAGTATGAGGGAGCACAGCTAGCAAGTTATCTGGTCACTGCTACAGTCTGGTTGGTGGATACCAACATTTTGCTGCTTTCCATCCTTGCTGCAGAAGTTCCAACGTGGAGCTCAAACCTTCAAGGTTCAAGTTTAAACCCCATTACTACCCGCTCAAGTTACAGCTCTAACCTGCTTACATAGTATAATGGTCAATATTCTACACCAGTATCATAGATAGTTCACAGGTTTTTGAGGAACCTACTGCCTCCTTTTGCAGGGCAAAACTTCTAAGCTAAATATGGAGGCAGCAGAAATGCTGCTAACTGCCAGTGACTCTAGACAGTGTCACAAACACAGCAGATGACAATCAATTAACATAAAGTTACAATATACCTTCAGGTATCGGCACACTGGAGGTGGCTGCAAATCGCTCATAACTAAAGACTTTGTTCCAATGTCAGAAGCTACAACCAGTCTCTGGCCATCTGTTTCTTCACCATGACACCATATGTCAATGGACAGTGACACAAGGTCAGAGCAGGCCGGTATCATGAGATCAGTCAGGAGAATTTGGTTGCCAAAGTCAAGGACAACGAATCTCCTTGCACCTGAATGCATCCTCTCAATGACAAGCATATGCTGAGAGGGCATCACCAACAGCCGCTGCCAGGGCAACAGCAGAGATCCCACTTCATCACCCTAGGAAACACAAACCACAGCACATCACTTACACATTACAGAGTCACAAGCATCAACAGCTGCTGCCATGGCAGGCAGATAATCAGGTGGGTTGACACATAGTATCACAACAAAATGCAGGACACACAGGCCATAACATCACAACAAAATGCACTATATATGCATCATAATATCACAACAAGATGGACAGCATATATGTGTTGCATAATATCACAACAAGATGCACAACATATATATGTGACATACCATCACAACAAAATGCACTACATACCCATCATAACATCACAACAAGATGGAGAGCATATATATATATGCCATAACATCACAACAAGATGCAGAGAATATATATGTGCCATAACATCACAAGATGCAGAGCACATATATGTGTATGTGTGCCACAACAACACATAAAAGGCACTGCAAATGCATCATAACATCACAACATGATGGACAGCATACATGACACATAAAAACACAAAATGCAGAGCATACATGTCATAACATCACAACTAAATGCACTGCATATATGTCAAAATATTACAAGATGCAAAGCACACATTCCATAACACCACAACAATACGCACTGCTTTTTTTATGTTTTTTGCACTCTGTGTTATGATATAATTAGGCATACTTTTAAAATTAGTATTTTAATTCAATTTTTCAATTTTTAACTGCTTACACCAATGCATGAAAACATACCATACAAAAATTGTGTTTACAACTGTCTTTCTGAGGATGGACCCACGGGGTTTGAAACATGTAGAAGACATCAAAAATTGAAAAATTGAATAAGTGTATTAATTTGAAAAGTGTGCATTCCATCGGTTTATGATGCAAAAAATGCACTGCATATAAGCCATAAACAACACAAGATGATGCACAGCATACATGCCATTACATAAAAAAAAATACAGGGCATATAAGCCCTAACATTAGAACAAGATGAAGAGCACACAAACCCTTACAACACAACAAGATGCATGGCATATATGCCACAACATCACAACAAAATTCAATGCATATATGCCATAACACCACAACATGATGCACGGCATATATGCCATTACATCACAAAAGGATGCACAGAATATATGCCACAGTTAATTGTGCAGTCCCAAATAACTGTCAAGAAAAGCAAGTTGGTGCTTAAGTTCCCTTAGTTCACAGTGTCTGATGTGTTGCACCTCAGATCTAACAAGCTACAACCAGTGCAACATACCACTCCAGACAATAGGCAAAAGTAGCATGAATTTGTAATGCTATACGTGAAAAGCGATACACAATTATTTTGAGGACATCACAGTATTTAGGTATAATGTAGTACACATGGGGTAGATATGCACTTTCTGCACCTACTTTGGCAGGTGACAAAAACAAGGAAAATCCTTGCATTGACAGATTATATATAATCCACATTAAAATTCTGGGACTTATTTTTGTTCATACTGTATGCATCCTCAGTTAAACTAACCCCAGCTCAGAGGGTACAGGACAAAGTACAGTGTGACTCACACACAGTTAATCCTGGTAAAAGGTAAAGCTGTCCTTATGTATCACCACATTGGATATAGGACAACAGAAATATGTATCCACTCATTCTTAACCTCAGTACTAGATGGAGTTGAGTGGTCAAATACATGCCTTTGCCACTTTACTACCAGGGACAAAACCCCAGTACCAATTGAACAGGAGGTTGGATGGGCTCCAGAGCTACACAGGACATTCTGGAGACAAGAAAAATCCCTTGCCCTGTCAGGAATCACATCCCACACCACCCATCCCACAGCCTAGTCACCATACTGACTACATTGGAAGTTCTAGATGATGCTGAATACCAGTAAAAAGATGGAAAGAAACCAAAGTAGCACAAGAAATTCCAGTCCCTGTGCCACTTCATCCACCATAAATCCAATATGGACCACCCAAGAATTGAAGCCAGGAGTGCTCAGAGACAATTCAGCAACTGCTAAAATGAATTACTGTCTAATACAGTGAAACTAGTCGTTATTTAGGATATCATATGATTGGCTTATATATGAGCAAACAGAAGTAGGTTGACCTATAACTTACATATGACAGAACAGGAAAAAGAAATAATGATGTTACGTTATGCCACGTTATTTTGAATTTGTACAGCATACAATTTCTGTTCTGGTATGGTAAAAAAAAAATTTCAACTGGAAGTAAGACAAGTTTTAGTTATAACTGCAGAGCCAGGACAGCTCAGTCAGTGTAGTTACTGGACTATGGGCTGGAAGACCTTCATCTCAGACTGTGGCAGCGGCAAGAGATTTTTTGCTTCTCCAAAATGTCCACACTGGCTGTTGGACCCTCCCACCCTCCTAATCAATGGGCACCAGGCCTCTCTTCCAAGGGCTAAAGTGGCCAGGGCCTGAGCCTGATCACTTACCTCCATCTAGTGTTGAGGTCACACATGAATGGAAGTATACCTACATTCCCCCGATACATTTTCAAGGCATGTACAGGGACAACTTCCCCTTCACCCTTACATACAACTGTGTGGGGTCTGCGAACACAAGAATTGCTTTTGGGCGTTCCAAAATTAAATTTCTTGGCTAGCTAAGCACCTGTTCATTTCTCAAGAACAACCCTTCCCATAAAGATAAAGCAGGCAGCTATTCACTTTAGCATATAAAAAGGCACTGTAGCAGCAACACATATTTACACAGAAATCACACGTTTTTTTGCAGACAATACATTAACTACACACAGTGAACAAGTTACTTAGTACAATACTGATACACATGTACATGATACTATTTGGCTACTGAACCAACAACTGGGCAGCAGTCACTTACTACGTTACTGATACACAAGTACATGATCATATTTAGCTACTGAACCAACAACCAGGCAGCAGTTACTTAGTACATTACTGATACACATGTACATGATCATATTTAGCTACTGAACCAACAACCAGGCAGCAGTTACTTAGTACATTACTGATACACACGTACACAATACTATTTAGCTACTGAACCAACAACATCGCAGCAGTTACTTAGTACATTACTGATAAACATGTACACAATACTATTTAGCTACTTAACCAACACCAGGTAGCAGTTACTTAGTACATAACTGAAACACAAGTACACGATACTATTTAGCTACTTAACCAACACCAGGCAGTAGTTACTTAGTACATAACTGAAACACATATACACGATACTATTTAGCTACTGAACCAACAGCCAGGCAGCAGTTACTTAGTACATTACTGATACACATGTACACAACACTATTTAGCTACTAAACCAACAAATGGACAGAAGTTACTTACTACATTACCGATAAACATTGTACACAATATTATTTAGCTACTGAACCAACAACTGGGCAGAAGTTACCTAAAGAAGTCACTTAGTACATTACCGATATATGTGTATACAATACTATTTAGCTACTGAACCAACACCTGGACAGAAGTTACTTACTACATTACCGATTCACATGTACACTATACTGGAGTGAACTATGAGTAGTGCACTGCTTGCTGGGAAAGTAGGGGTTAGGTAGCTATACCCTAATTTCCTTTCGGAGGTCGTAGAGTTGCTGCCACCGTGTATATAGAAAATATCTACCTGTTTACGCGTGGGAAAGGATCATTGCAGTTGGGTGGGGGAGCGTAAGTTTAAACAGCAACAAAACCCTTTGTTCTAAAGTTCTACTTTACTAAACTAACACAAGTTACTCACTTTTACAACATTTCCAAAAGTGATTCAGTAATTGGGTCCCTCACCCGTATAAATCCCTCTCGGGTTTTTGTCTGGCGAATAGTTGTGTTACCTTTCTATTTGCGTCACAAACTTCATGCCTTTTACTCTCCCATTTCTTTCCTTATTTTAGCACCTTCCCCATGACTTAAAATTTCACACTCACAGTAATCTCAATCTCAATTTACTTCAGGTACTCACCCGTATATTTAGGTATCCATGTTACCGCACACATCAAAATCAAACTTATTTCAAGCACTATGTGGCTTGCACGTTGGTGCTGCCCTTTTGTATGCATGATGCACACAATTTGCTACGTTACTTCAGTAT
>JGI24700J35501_10929929_pt1 | contig 10650 bp, 5 predicted proteins | sample TergutTh196P1_FD_35501 | JGI IMG/M metagenome (IMG submission 35501) | reverse complement strand
CAGGTTTATATATATATATATATATATATATATATAATCTGCTATTCTAAATTTCTATCACACATTTTCTGGCGAGGATGATAAAAAATATCTTACCCAAAAGGGTGTAACAGGAAGACTACTTACCTGATTTGAACATGCATGCACTTCCTAGAACCATGAACTACCAACCTAAAAAACGTTTAGTCAACTGCAGAAGGAATACTGCATACACTACAAGGTCTGTCTCATTCTACTTTAACCAGACCTCATACATTACAATTACCCTACATAAACAATCATACCTCAGCAAATTCATAAACTGCCTTATCAACCACTTGTGCTTCTGACCAGACATGAGATCGTGGTCCCAATTTCCGTGACTCAAGACAACCCACAGCAATGGCAACCAAATAAACAGGGATTGTGACTGGTTGTTCAAACTTATGCAACTTCAGTCCAGTCGATGTTACAGTTGGCACACCTATTCTCCTTGCACTCATCAGTACTGTAAGTTCAGGTGGAGCTGTTATCTGTAAACAAACAGAGTTCCCTTAAAAAATGCTATCATATATGATTGATGGAATGGGAGTTTAAAATCCCATATACTTCTCAACATTCCATAAAGATTATCAGACAACATTAATCTGGATAAGATTGAATACTCGCAAATCAAACTAAATTACATACTGTGTTCACCAACAAACAGAACAGTAACATATCCTAATGCTTATATTCACAGAAAAAGATGTTTAATGGCAAGACAGATTCTTTCCCACAATCACACAATTCAATACAGTTCATACATGAGAGGCACTTTTCAGTAACAAATGTCCTGCTCATCATTCACTTCCCTTTTGCTTTTACTCAGTAATGGTTCTACACTATCATACAACAAGTACACGCAAAACAAAGAATGAGTTGCCCTCATTATGTATAGTAACACAATCCACACTAAAAGCAATGACAGGCATGCATACCAGTAATGATGTAAACATCTATTCTGGTTTGTAACATTGTTGCATAACCAAATATTTAGGAATCCAACATGCAAAATTATGTGTCCTTTGCACAAAGTGTATGCATAATGGGGATATCACATCCATCCAATGATTAATTTTTGATACTACCAACTAAATTTTCATAACATTTGGTACTTGGTTCTGCAATGAAAAGATGTTGGGTGATTATTTTTGGTTCACACTGGTGAGTGGGACACAGAAGAGAGACTTGGTACTGTGGCCCAAAAGACTCACTATACCAGATGGTACAGCATCCATCAGCAGTTGGGCTCACTGTAGCAGATGATAAAGCATCCGCCAACATGGTAAAACCAAAGAACTGACAATACAAGCTGCTTTGATATCATAAATCTCACCAAGACTGCCCTGGTGTGGAACTTGGGCATTCACAGAGAGAAATTGGTGACTCCATGCGCTATGGCAAAACTCATTAAAGGTATTACTTTACACAAAGGTCAAACAGAATGAATTTTCAAAAACTGACATACAAAAAATGTGCATGACATGGAATAAATATCTCCTTCACATCTGCAACTCTTATTTGAAACACCTGACATGATAAACACATAGTGAGACAGAAAGAGAATAATTTCATATTCTATTCAGTAGAGAAGTACATATGTACTGCAATTAGCTTTGTAATACAAGATTTGTATCAGCCATATATAAACAGGTACGGAAGTGAAGCAGGCAAAATGACAAAGAGAGCATTACTTCCTTCAGTGCAACCTCTTTGCTAAATGGCTGGTATTTCAGCCACCAAGGATAAGTGCTGCCACAGCCACAAGAACAAAATTATGACACACTAATTACTAATCGGATTCAAGGGGAACATACAATACATACAGCATGAAACCCAGAACTACAGAAAACCTTGTTAATTTGATATTGGTTAACTGAAAGCAGAAAACGCTCCCAGCTGAAAGTATAGAATTTTAAATGTTTTTTTAACTGGTTAATTGGAAGTATGATCCATTTTTAACTTGAAGTTGCATTTCAACGCAGCATTAGCTTAAAATTTGGATTCATTAAAATTATTTTAGCATAGTTCAGGCTACTTTTTTTTTTAACTCTGAATGGTACTTTGCATACTCTGAAGCTCTTCCACCTATGAAAAAATGCAGGTGAACTTGAGGGCATGGCCAGTCTGAACAGCGGGTCCTGGTGTGAGTCACAAGCATTCAGAGCTGCATGAGGGCATTATTGCTGTTTAGTACTGGTCCAGAAAAATAACCACAACATTAGGGGTGTGTGAATAACAGATATAATCAGTCGAATGTTTTGCATAATATTCATTTTAGTCCATCTATCAATGTGAAACATAAGTACAAACAAGCAAAAATACTTGGAAAAGACAATGCTAAAAAAATAGAAGTGATACAGGAAACTGACAAAACTTAGAGAAGCAAAAGTTAAATAGCACAAGCATATGGAATCCCATTCTCCAGTCTACTGATATATCTAAAAAAATCAGGATTCATTTGAACAACTCTACACGATGGTGATGTGTCACAACACGAGAATACATGTGCTAAGCACGGTGATATGGAGACCAACAGTTTTGCAATTCTTGAGCCAAAAATACTGCAATGGATGATCACAACATAAAAGCGAAGGCTGATAAAGTCACAATGAAGATGGGCATGAAACTTAAATGCTTGAATGGATGGCTCTGGCATTTCAAGGAGTGACGGGACATAATACAGCAAGCCATGAACAGAAATGGTGCTATTGCATGCATTTATCAGCACAGTTGTGGCACTAAAATATGACAACCATCATCATACATGTTCCAAATGGCAATTTTAACATGTACAAAACTGCACTGTTTTACAATGCTCAGCTGACAAGGGCACTGGTTTTAAATGGACAAAATGCCAAAGAGACAAAGGGAATAAGGACGGCATACACACAATTAGCAAATTCTTAATATGAGGCATGTACACCTGTGGCATTTGCAACCAAACACCACGAGTTTCACCCAACCATTTGACCAGGGGATCATCTACTGCATGAAATGTACACAATGAAATTGCCTTGTGTCCATTTTTTTACAAGACATTGCTAGGCATGTTACTGCAGCAGGCAGCAGGAACTGAAACAATGCTGATCGAACGATCTCACCCCCCAGCAATCAAAAGACAAGCATGGACAGCCCCAGCTGCTAGCACATGCCAACTGTAGATGAGATGAGATGGAGTAAATGCATTCACCCTGCTGCACCCAGACTCTATTCTAAGTTCAAGTGACAGTGACAAAAAAATTGGTGAAGTTATGAATGAGTTTCATGATTTGGTAACAAAAGTATATAAGAACACTCTAAATGAAAGGTCGGTGGAGTCACATTTTAAGAAACAATCAACCAAGAGCAAGGTTTGGCAAATGTGAATTATTGTTTGCAGGCATGCGTCTTTATGTAAACTGTATTAAATTAGTGTGTATTTGAATAAATAGAAGATAATGGAAATCTGTCACTTACATAAAGAAAAAAATACTTTACAACACAGCAGTAGGACTTCCAACTACCCACCCAACAGATGTGATTTGAAAAATTGCGTAATTCAAAACTCAATTTTAGGTCCGAAGCACCTACAATTAACAAGGTTGTACTGTAATATGTTGTGTATTTTAGCGTTTTATTCAATGATGATGTGAAAAATGAACACTAAACAGCGTCAACATTAGATGAAGTATGCAAGCACTGGGCCTTTGTAGAATGACGTGGGGCAAAAAAGAAGCACTTGGAGAGAAACCTATCCCAGTACTACTTTGTCCAACACAAATCCCACATAGAATGCCTTGTGGTTCAAACCCACACCTCTTCAATGAGAAGCCAGCAATTAACCATCTCAGCTATGGCATGGCCCATAACATGTTCATGACTACACAATAGGAAATTACAACCCACTGTAAGACCTGGAGTCTAGATGGCTGAATATGCAAAAGCATAAGACACTTGTTGGACAAAAATTAAAAATTAATAAGAATGCTTTTGGGTGCCCCAAAAAACAGATTTATTTCAAGAGCATAGTTTAACATTAGTCTAGACTTAGAGAACTGTACAACCTGCTGTTTTGCCACAAATTAAGAAGTCTGAGGAAAGAAAATGATGAATGTAAGTGAATATTCCGAGTACTGGCCTTAAACAAACTACAGTTACAGACACTGCTTTCTGAACAAAACAAATTCTCACAGTTTGTAGGTGCAGCATAATTTCAAGAGCTATACGTACCTCAGCAGTATAAGTCACTTTCACAGAAGGCGTATCTTGACAGGGAAACATGGAACGACAATGGATTGCCTAGAAATAATGTAAATACAATTATAAATGATATATCTACTTCGATTACATTTATCAATTTCAGTGTGACTACACAGCTGTTTCAGTGTTAACAGTATTCATATTCTGTAGGTATGTACAGTAAATGGCACAGTAAAACTATATAAAAGATGGCTGCAGAAACACTCATTCAGTAACTCACTGGTTTGTGGACATATGCTATCCAAAGAGTGCTACATAAAAATTTCTACTGAGGGAGAAACACACATCCAGCCAGGTCAGTCTGTCCATGTCCATGTTCCAACAGTACAATGACTGTTTGCTTTCAATTTCAGTGTTTACACTTTCCAAAATATAAGTTTCATTGTCATTACTGTCATTACCACATTATGCATCAAGATTATAAAAACTGTACTGCCTCATTCTTACTGTCAAATTAAAATCCACACATACATCTTAATATGAACAATTATCATGGAAAAAGTGCTTGTATCAGTGTCCATACATTAGCATTCTATTATTTTTCACCATAATTAAGGAGTTTACAAGAATTCTTTTAGTGTGTTTTTAGATTACTTATCTTCCTTACAGATGAAAGCAGGCTTCTGAGATGCTGTGTGTATGTTCACCCAGTTAAAAATCTCAATAAACTGATCCATTCTCATTGGACTCGATATGCCTGTGGTACCAATGGTGGCTACCTTGTGATTTTTTTAAATTTCTTACACTCAGTAACAACATGTGCAGACATGGATTTGTGAAAAGGGAACAAAATATACTTTAGAGACCTAACAATGTGTAAGATAATAGACCAGATAAATATGCATTTATTAAGGCACAATTTTTGTAAAATTTAAAACAACAAAGTAGCAGAGCCATACTTTCCTTTTGTTTTCGGTTAGATAGTGAAAACTAAAGAACTAATGGAGGTAAGATGTTCCTCATCAACTGAAAGTATCAGTACAAGAAAAGATGGGTTACATGGAAACTGTTAGAAACAGAAGTACGTAGATTTATAATAACCTTGAGTTTTTGAAAACATAATCTCAGTGTGTGAACATGTGCTAGCTGACACAACCATTGTATTATCACAACTTCAATCTGAGTCTGGTTAGGTGCCCTGAGTCACATGCAGGTGGTTTTGTGAACTTGTGAAATGTATTGTGGTGCACAATGAATGCTCATTCACAATACTTCTGGAAAGAATATCTCATGGACAAAATGTCACAAGTTTTGTAAGAAATATTCTGCATTAACAGAACCACAAAAAATGCAACATTCAGAGTATCCAAAAATGTTTGTGCTACATGTTCAGTGCAGGACACAAATAAAATAGGAAATACGTGTTTTGTGTTACACGAGGCATGTTATACATTAAGTATGAACATACAAAACCACGTAACACGTCCAGTGTTTCAAAAATTCTCATGCACTTCATTAAGTCTCTGTGTGTGGCCTTAAAGTTGGAGTGTGGAGTGCAGTAAGTGCATGCAAAATCAGAGCCTGTGCTTTTTGAAGGAACAATAACTTGTGACCATTATGGCTGGTTAATTGTGACACCATTCCTCAGAGAACAAAAGAAGATAGAATATACAGTTAGTTTATGTGGGAGACTGCCATAGCATACACAACTTTTCTCACTGCACCAGAAGATCTATTCAACAAACAGCTGCTAATTCCAAGACTGTGGACTCCCAAAGCTCCAGATTTGAAGAAATCCAACTACATTGCAACTACAAGACATAATAAAGTGGGAAAAGCCACATTCTCTGCAAGAATGGTGACAATATTTGAAAATAACTTGCTAATACCTCAAGATATGTCTGTCATGTGTTAAGCAATACCTGTACAAGACGCAAGGTTTGCTTAGGAGGAAGTGGTCAGTGTTACGAAAATACTTCAAAATAAAGTAGGTTGAACTAAAGGGAAAAACAAACAGAAATTTCTGGCAGCTACAGAATTCCTGTGCGGAGGGATTTCTATGATGGCTTCAATGTGCTCAAGAACACAATAAGAATACACCTTGTAGGATCTGCAAAATTTTTATGTTTAGTTTCATTGAGTATTCCAGGACTAGAATCCTATGCGACAGGAAGGTAGGCTTCATGAGTTACATATTTTTGCATCAAGTCACATTACATAAATTAAGAATACTAAATGTTCCTGTCACATACAATAACATTATTCAGTGGATCTTCCACACCATAACACACGTACAAACTATGTTTCTGCATAATCATGCCATCTTCAGACATTATGTCCACAAACATTAACAGTGCAATGCAATTTAATCCATGGTAAAAATAAAATTAATGGATCTAAAACACAATCAGACATCCTTTAAGTTGCATAAAAGTTCACTAAGTCATGTAATTTCATTAGTATAACACATCAATAATGTGCATCTCTACATGGCTTCACTCATTGTCTTATACTCCTACTACACACATTAAAAGTGAAAACATTTTACTGTACTGATAATATGAATGGTAAAAGTTTTTGCACTCTCTGCCTCTACCATTATATGTCAGAGGTTCATATACTGAATGTGCTTTCAATTTATAGATTATTTTCTCCAGTAAACTGTGCCAGTTACCACCAAAATCATTCTTCTGCATTCTGTATATCAAAAATATAAAGTATATGCATGTAAACTGATGTCCTTTTTAGTGACCCTGTCTGTGTAAAGAGGAGTGGCAAAGGATCAGCCCAATGACACCATACTGGACATTCATTATCTTGTTAGAACCTTGTCATTGTCTTCTCAGCACAGGTAACAGGATAGTTAATGGATGATATAACCATAAGTTATTGGCAGAACATGGCTATTCACCTGACACTGACTGAAGAGATATGGATGCTTGCAGCCAGCAGTTTGTTCAGGAGATAGCCACTGCAAGGCACTAGCATTGACATCTGTCTCATAAAAGATACTGAGGATAAACCTGTAACAAGGGAAATACCATCATTGAAATTTGGAATACAGTCATATCTACACACCTCACAATGGCTAAATATGTATGGATGCTGCTGACAAACTGTCTGCTTCTGATTCAGCCACTAAAAAGCAGGAGATACATCAAAAGTGGCACAAACGAAGTTGCATCCTTAATGGAGCTACACATTACTTATTTAAAACACATGATCTTAGTAGGAAAACATTCAAGAAAATGGTACCAAAAATACTGTAAATAAATTCTGAAAAAAACTATTCAGTACACCAAGGCTTTGTTTTATACTCGTTTGTTTTATGCCTTTTGCTTCAACACCCCTTACTGATTTACAGTACTTTCTATTTACACCCTCTCACTTTGGGTTTAATGGTCTTTGGCTGGTTTACTTCCAATTATTACTTGTTTTCTTATGGGAATATCATATTTGATTTATACCCACTTCTTTGGGAACATGACTTGGGCACACAACAAGGCTTTGGTGTATGTTAATTCTTCTTGTCATTGCATCCTGGTCTTGAGATTACCTGCTAAGTAGTCTATACAGTAAACACTGACATTGTGACTTCCTCAATAGTGGGGGGTGGGGGAGGAATGTGCTATGCTAAAACTCACATTCTTCTAGTTGTGCTTCCTCTGTTAATCCAGTTAATACACTTGTACTTCTATTTTTACCTGCACACATAACATTCTGTACACTAAGAATCAGGTGTCTACTTGGCAAAATATCAAATAAAGTCCTGGTCCTAATGCACCTGAAAATGCAATACCATTTTCACATCATCCCACCATACGCCCCTATCCTGAAACTGTTTCAAACCATAATTCTCTGAAACCCAATTTTCATATTATTTCTCTAACTATAACTAGATTTTTTAGTACACTTGTCTCTTGCATTTTTCAAAACAAGATTTCGTATACAAATCTCACTTTACCCACACACCACAAGGCCAACCCATCTCACCATCTTTCATTGAATCATCCCAACAACAATGAGTTCAGTTTACAAAACATGTGCAATTCAATTCATCCTGATGTTCCTTTTCGATATATCAACTATTCTCCTAACCACCTTAATACCCCCAGTTTTGATCTTCCTATCCCAGTCCACTACAAAATAGTTTATTCTTCACCAAATCAAAGGCACACAGGCAATGCTGGAAAATAAAAGGCAAATTTCAGAATGATTAACATTACCAATTATACAAATCAAATTACAGAAAGACCCTAAAATAAATAATATAAATATTCAAATGCTACACTATTCATCACGTCAGTATACCACGGAAATTACAGAAAGCTGCTAAAAAAATTACAAATGCTGACAAACGTGTGATTTATGACCATATTAAAAGGAAGAGGAACCATGTTCTTATCACCACATACATACAAAATTAAGTCAGTAACTTATTAACCCAAGTCCTCACAACAACCAAGTCTCAGTTTCACAGAATTTATCATGCTTTCTACCTGCACACATAACATGCCACATGTTCCCAACCAGATGTCTGATTGGCAAAATTTCCATCATCTTCTGTTTTTAAGTACACAGTCATTTCTACAGTTAAAATTATCTTACATTCATATGTGACCATTACATTTACTTCAGCATTTTATTTCAAAGTCAACCCACAAACACACAGATACTTTAGTCAATGAACCAGCAACAGAAATGGTTCCTCAGACTTAAGAAGACACTTCATTATATAAACAAACCATGCTGCACTATTGGATTAACTGTTTTGGGCTGAATACTACCAAATAATGAATGCAATATGCTAAGAAGCATATTACCAAAGAATCTACTAAACTAATAACTCATAACAAACACAGCCAAGGAACCACATTTTTATATTGTTACCCTCAGGTACACACAAAACACAAAGCAAATGGTTGGCAAGTTGAACTGCAATTCATGAAACATACAGGGCACATAACAAGATCTCCCCCCACCCCCACAAAAGAAAGACATATTTTAACAGAATTATGGATATTAGGTGGCTCAATCAGTTTAAGAAGAGTAGTAAATAACTCAATCATTTATCTCATAATGTCATATGCATGTGTAACATGTTCTCTCTCTTTGAAGAAAGAACATGTTACATGTCTGAAAACTCAGCATATTTTCAGATATGAAATCAGTCAGCAACTTAGGATATTACATAATAAGAAATGCTGTGGGTTATACAGATCAACCAGTACCATTTGGATAGTAAAATCTAGAAGACTGTGAGGAATTGGGCTGGTGTCTGAAATTCAAATAAAGAAACCAAACATAAAATCAGGGAGAATACCATTATTTCAATACACTACTGTGATCATGGCACTCAGAAGACTACAACAGAAGGATAACATTATGCAATGAGCTGTTTGGCTGGACGCTACCGAATGGTGAGGCAAAGCATCATCTCCTGGAAGCCAACCAACAACATGACACGTTTTACATAGACATGCATCAACTTGTAAGTGGCATGGCTATGTCACCGTATATTCCTAACACTAGCTACACTACACAATGGTGCTGACGTAAGAAAACATGGATTTAAGAGCATTCAGACACGGACCATAATAAGTGGTGCTATGACCTTCAACACTTTTATGCAGGAAGTCAAAAGAGGATGATGTGCATGAATCCTGTGACACTGTTGTTCAGTACAGGGGAATTTATAGCAGAAATTAATAAGCACCCAGCATGCAAGAACAGTTATAACATGACAGGAAAGTGGAACACCTGGGATGAAATATGCAAATGTCTTCATGAAAACCTTGCAAATGAAGAGAAGACAGTAACTGCAATCTGTGATTTGTTCCTTGTTATTTCTCTATCTCAGCTGGAGGAGAAAACCTAGTGTTGATTACAAAGACAAACTCCCTTCTCTTATTTCAGTCAACACTAATTGCATGATTCCAGGCTTCCACCATGAAGTAGATGTAAACTGCACTCTTCTGGGTTATTATACAGCATGTAGTGGTAACATCAGTAAGGAAATACAACTACATACTGCATAATAACCCAGAAGATTGCAGTTCTCAAGATATTAATTGTACAAGAGTACCAAATTTTTAAAAGTTTACATTTTAATAACTGCATAACATAACAACTGTACAACAGGCAATGTTCATTTGAACATAAAAGAAGTAACCCACCATGCCTTAAAAGTCAAGGAAAATATTTATATCTGAAATAATGTATTAGAGTGGGCCAGGATAGCGCAGTCAATATAGTGACTCGCTACGGACTGGACAGTCCGGGGATCGAATCCCAGTGTGGACAAGATTTTCCACACCTGTCCAAACTAGCCCTGAGTCCCACTCAGTCTCCTATACAATGGGTACCTGGTCTTTCCCGAAGGGGTAAAGCAGCCAGGACATGGCATTGACTACCCACTCCCATCTAGTGCTGAGGTTAAAGAAAGAG
>JGI24700J35501_10929930_pt1 | contig 10652 bp, 5 predicted proteins | sample TergutTh196P1_FD_35501 | JGI IMG/M metagenome (IMG submission 35501) | reverse complement strand
GGGGGGGGGGGAGCGAATGTCGTAAGTTTATCGTAATATTCAGTCCAGCAACTAGAGTATGTATGTTTGGTCTTTTCCGCTTTATCTCTGAGCTGCTTTTGATGTAGTAGACTATATAACATGGAAACCATGGAACAGGTTGTGTACGTGGCGGTAGAGAGGAGAGAACGCAGAAGATTGACCCACCGCGCACGTGCATGTGAGAGCAAATGTAGGTTCGATATTGGCCTCACGGGCCGTCCGTTGCGAAGCCATTCTTCATCCCGTTCTCGTCCACACCCCGTAACGCACTCGCTCAGCAGGCGATTTTGTTTTTAGTCCTGTTATTTCTTGGTTTATTTACCTTGAGCAGTAACAAGTTGATTATGAACGGTGAATTTGAAAAAGATGTAGAAAGAAGCGGTCGTGGGATGTTTTAAGGTATTGTCGTAGAATTTGCCGGGATGACTGACAAAAAGCAGTGAGAACTCTTACGCTGTTCATACCTGTATCCGAACCCGGACTTCCGAACTCCTTCATTGCAACGTCGGTGTCTCAGCCATAATGCATACTTTATCGGTTATTCACCAGCACGCAGCGGTTGATGCCACTGACCGTAGCAATGGTCCCAACGTCGAGTCACGGTAGGCCTCAGTATTTGTAGGGGGTCCTTGGGAGAGATCTATAGTCCGATTTGCTGTTTTGTCAGAAAAAGTACCATGTCCGTGTACGGCCTGTGCCATACCTCTGAACCAGTCGAGGCATTTTTGAAACTTGGTATGAATATCATCCCGTTTGAGGCAGTCCCACCTTTGTACTTCTTAATTATCATCCATGAATGTCGCAGATGTGTCGGCCGTACGAATTCATGAGGTGGGAGCAACACTGACGTCACTGAAATTAGGATTCTGAAGTGTGTGGTAATAGAGCTTTAAAAAAGTGGAAGTTTGATATGAAGACAGAACATAAGAACACACACGTTACCTCAGCCATTCTTTTATTTCTTTAAGTTATAAACACGGTAACATTGCGACATTTTGAGTTTATGTCAGCTTGAAGATAGTGGAGATCCATGTTGACAGTGCAGGTGTTCCAGTGCTTAGTTGAATACCCTGTCATGAAGGCGTGGGAAGTGGAGATATTCCATGCATTTTAACGTCATCACAACATGGAGGTGAGTTGTCAGTGTGACGCTCCAGCTCCAGCCGCTTTACTCCCCCGGCGGTGAGGGGAGTGAGAGCTTCCAGTACGCAGTTTGCGGCAATAAGATGTGACGATTTTCAGGTAGCTGTTTTGATGAATCGGGTTGAATATAAGAAACAAAAAAAAAAAAGTAACAGTTGTAATATGCTATTTCACATACGCGTTTTATTTAAAAAATGGGTCTTTCTAAGTGGTCTTCCTGGCGTCCAGTACATTCCTGTAACTTTGATTGGAAATTAACCATAGCTTTGCTGCAGACGTTTATCAGTGGCACTTGATTGCGACCTTGCGTCCTCTTTCGTCACTTACCGTGCCACAAAAGAATGTGATGATATTCAGAACTCAACTGAAACTAACGTGCTGCAACGCAGGAGGCAAGTTGCAAGCCATTGTGCAGTTATGGTTAATTTCATTATAAGAAAGTCCATTGCATCTTTTTCACCAATTCTCTTTTTATTCATATTTCAGAACCCGAACTTTTAAGGCTCGTGTCATTCGTGAGTTACAGATATCAGCATTATATGTCACATAAATAAGTTAGTGTTGTATGCCTTACTGAAAATAATGTTACCAATGGCACAGTATGTCATGAAAAGATCAGTTTCATATGCATGCATGCTAAAGACTAGGGAAACATGTATTGAAATTGACAGAAAGTTGTAAATATGAACAAAATTCGTTTCAGCTGTCCAGGTCCATAGAAAGTTACTTCTTAAAGAGTGAATGTAATCGTAATGACATTGTTTCGATTACTGTATTGAGATTAGTTATAATAAATAGAGATCTGTTTCGCATTGCCATATCAGAGCATCGCCTCACCAGTGAAGGGTGAGTTTGTGTTTGTGATTGATTTTATACACTGCATTAATAAAGCAATTTTATGCCCAGAAGTAGTACTGTGGATCATATCAGTGAAGTTCCTAATGATCTTGACAGACAGGTATACATCCTGAAGATTGTGATGGTGAAGGGGGGCATTTTTCTTGAAATCTTATCAGATATATTCATATTTATTTTCTGGAATGTAGTTTTATGTGTCTACAAACTGAAAAAGTATGTGGAATTTGCACCAGGAAATCCCCGTTTGTTGGGAATGGGTTCACAGTGGCCATCTGAAACTGTAGGGCCATCACTTTATCTGACAGCTGTCACTAGTCATTTCCTGTCAGCTTGCTTTACTTGTAAAACTCTGACATGCAATGAACTCTGTGTTCATTAGACATGATGCATGTCCATGAGCTGAAGGCAAACATTTACTGTGTCTTTAGGTATGGTAACAACCTGATACAAGTTGCAGTACATATATAAGTTGGTCTTGCTACCTGTGATTTTGCCAGTTGCAGAATATCTTGTGAATGTAACTCCTGCTATTGGTGAGTGACTCAGCAGACCATGATGTGAATCTTACCCAGTGTGAAAACCAGAAATGCTCTTAAGAGATTTTACCACATTTTACTGTGGTAGAAGGGGCTTAGCCCTTCAGATATTGCTATATGTGGCAGGAGGGGGGTAGAGGCTAAAGGGTACCATTGGTGCCATACCTTTATTGTATAGCCAAGAATAGTGTGGGGATGATATGAATTGTTTTGTTTTTGTTTTCTTGAGAATAACAAGCTGTAAAAGTTAATGTTGTGAATGATGAGTTAGCTTATGTATTTGTCATCTGTCAAGGGTAATGGTAAATTTGACGTAATGTCCAGTATTTATTTCATACTTCTGTTTGCTCTTGTGTGATCTGTGCATTTGTTACTGCTTTGAGGTCTGAGTCTTACACCTTACTTTTCCTTGTTTTGCCAAGTTGTTCTCTTTCTCACAATTCTCATTTTTCCCTTTGCTTTATCTTTCACATACATCACCCTCTTATTCTTTGTGATGTAGCACTCCCCCATTGCTCTCGTATTCATGTAGCTTGCTTTATGTTTGTGTCCTGTTCTCTCCCAGGGTACATTCCTGTTATCTCTGTACTCTTTCATGATCTCCAAAGGTTGTCTTTGATGTGGCCAGGCAAGGACTGCCATACCATATTAATTTCCATGCCACATACTTGTCTTTGTGCCTGGTTACCTTTTCTATCCTATTGTCTACTCATAACCTTGAATGCTAAATTAGTCTAGTGTAAATTGAATTGTTTGCCCTTGAGAATTTTTTTCTGTATAAGTAATATTGCATTATTATTATCATTTGTCATCGTCATATTTTATCGTCGTCGATATTATTATTATTATTAGTAGTAGTAGTAGTAGTAAGATTTGGAATAATAATTGTTGGAGGTTTGTGACAATGGTTGATACCACGAATATTTTAACTTTTTAACTACTATTTGTAATATGAGATCTTGTATCTTTCAAAGCACTGACAATTTTACATACAAACCTCTCTGAAGATGGCTCTGTATGTGAGCCAAAACATGTAGCTAGAAATACAACTAGTACTTCTAATAAATTGAGAGTTGTGTATGACTATATAATTTTATATTTTTACACTAGGTATGTTGATGGTTGATTCATTACACCACATTTTCTGTGTCCTTTGGCGATTGTCTTAGGTATGTTTAATGTAAGCATGTTTGGCACATCAGTAGTTGTCTATACTCATTTTCACATGGCTGATTTTATTATACTGGCAGATGTTTTTTACTATTTTAATTTTTCATTATTGGTGTCAGTGGTCAGCATTGAGCAGATGAACATATGTTGAAATTTTGCCTGACTGCTGTGCCTGTGTTGTGACTGTAGTTAATTTGGTTTCTGAATTCTCTGGTATAACTTCTTTTTACCTTGCCAGATTTTATATTTGAACATTTACATTTCTGTGTTTCTGTGTGGTGGCTGCAAAAGGTTACAGGACAGGACACACGTGCACACACACAAACCAATATACGTCATAATTGTATAGAGCCCACCATGATGGGTGCTGGCATGATAGGTAGGTCTGAAACAAGAGTGCAAGATCTGGGAGTTTTCAAAATTGGGAAGCATAACATTTTCCCTGTAGTTTGGAAAATTAGGATGAAAATGTTGCATGTGTTGTGATGGTGTGACTGACATTTTTACAGCCCAAGGTGTGTATTGGCATAATAAGTTCAAGAAGGGCCATGCCTTTGCTGGATGAGCTGCAGAACTTTATGTGTTCGGAGAGTAGAGATGAATGCAGAGAAAGCGTTAGATTTCAGTTGGTATTTACCACACCAAAGTCACCAAGAATCTGAAGATGCATAATTTCTGTCAGCATCTGACACAAAGCCTCTTGATAGAGTAACAATGTGATAACCATATGAAGATCAGTAGATGGTGATCCAGACTCATCTGAAGATTTGATGATACCTGGTGTTACCCATATGATTCCTCAATGTGGCAATCATCATTATCACCAGGTACCACAAAATTCCAATTGGGATTTCTTGAAAAGAATGTGGTGCTAGAAGGTTTCTTTGAGTTAAAAGGACGTCAAGTACCAAGAGTTTTTGTGTTACAAAAGCAAGGCTGCTGGCCCTCTACAGGAAGTGATTGAGAATAAATGATGAAAGAAACTGGCTGCTCTGCGTGATATTGCCACAAGACATGAGTGCTGTTTGTGCATGAGTATCTCACCATGTTTGGTACTGTGGTGCTTCACCACCAACACCACCATGCTCTCCTGATCTCTGCATCATTAAATTTTGCCTTTTTCAGTGAATGAGAGGCAGCTTGAGTGGTTGTCACTTCAAGGCTGCAACAGAGTGCCAGCAACTTAGAAGAACTTTAGAAGACTTTGCATATGATTGCTTCCAGAAATGCTTATAATAACTGTGCACATACTGGAAAAATCATGTAACTGCTGTGTGACAGTATTTTGAAGGTTGTGGCTTTTGGGACGTTCTAGGGTTCGCATTTGCAACACGTGGGTCCTCCCCTGGGAACTTTTTAATATCTAAGTGCTATTAAGTTATTTGAGAGCAGAGTGCTGACTCCTGTTATTGTAGAGTTTCAAAGCAAATATCCCATGTAGAGTTTGGTTAGATTTGTAGTTCTTTGAACAGGAGGAGGAAGCTTTTGCAAATTCAGTTTACTCTGCTTTCATTCTCTCTGAAAATTAACAGATTCAGTGTATCTTTGTAGCAGATTCAGTGTATCTTTGTAGTACCATTCCCAGAGCAACCCTATGTTTGTCTGTATACCACTGGCTTCTGAGAAACAAGAGTTTTGTATGAGAAAGTCATTCCTCCAATTCATGTATCATGTTAGTACCATGACTTATGAGGTCAGCTGTAGAATAGTTTATCTGTGCATGACAAAATATGAGTATGACTATGAAATTGGTTTGCTTGCAGGTGCCCTAGATTGAAGGTGATTGTTATGTACAGCACATATTATGTTTAAAGGTATCTATAATTCTGTTACAATCCAGTTGGTGTTATTTTGAAGGTAGTTTTGATGATTACTGTGTTGTGATGTCTGACTTCATGTAATCTGGCAGAAATTTGCTGGTGTTATGGAGAAACCTGCTGTCTTCTTCTTTGACTCATCTATTGCAAGTCATGAAGTTTGAGTCCCATCATGCTTTTATAGGTTGAAGAAATCCAGATTATGTCAATACACATCTGAGATGTTGTACCTCCCTAAACTAGTGTGTGAAGCATTCATGTTGTGGCCTATGATGATTTGGTATTATTGGAAGGATGTAGAAGGAGGCATTCTTGCCTAGTTTGAGATTCTAGCCCAGCATTTTCATGGATGACCTAGACGGAAAGTAACTCATCAGCCCGGATGGGAGGTCTCTGTGCAAAGGCTCAAACTTGGGACATTCCAAGTACTAAGAACATATGCTTGATCATTTGGCATTTGGTTCTACAAATTTAAGAGGGATAGAATTATTCAAGTTGTCTTCTCTTAATAGATTTTTTTAAATCTACTAATATGATCTGAGAAGGCCATAAATTTTACAATAACTGTATGACAAGTGTTAGAACTCTTATACCAGGGGTGTACTGATGCAGGTTCCTGGTTGTCTGGGAAACTAAATTTTATACAGTGGCACCTAATATTTTGACCATAAATATTGCATTTATTCCTGTACATGCAAACAGGCGTATCAGTGTACGTACATCAAGTGAAAAACACCAGATAACAGGTTCCCAAGTTACTCAGAATTGTAGGTCCTCTGTACTGAACCTGCTTCATGTCACTCTGCTGGTGCCTTGAATTTGGAAGTGCTCCTAGATTTCTGTGGAAGATTTGTGTACCACTAGTTGTGACTCATCCCAGCTGTAGTTTAACTTTCTCTAGTCCCATCCAAATGGTCCTGGTAATGGTGATAAATTGGAGGTACATGCCATTGAAGTTGTCCTTATGGAAGACGGTAATACTGTGTAGGTTGTCTACTAAAGCACATTAACCTTCCCATACCGGTTTTGGGAATACGGTGATTAGGAATGAATTGTTTGGACTTGGTCATTTAATACAGTTCAAGTGGCTACAAATTAGCACACTGTAAATGTTAGATTTGTTTGGTGTACTGTATGTTTGAGTTCCATGTGTTCCCTTTAGTATGTGATGGGACTAATTTCATCTTTCCCATTGCACATGGGTCTGTTATGTTGGTCTCTTTTATTGTGATATGTGTTAGTCATGCAGAAGTCCTATTGAGGTGAGGGGTGTAGCAGGTAAAGGGAGAGGGATGATGAAGGGAAATGGGGTGATCTGAGAGCAGGATATAATATGGAATCTATTGACTGATGTTTGATAATAGACGTGGTTAAGGCAGGTGTACTGAAAACAGTACCCTTTGTGTTTGGTATCCCCCTTCAACCATGTTCAATTTGTTGTATTCTTTTAAGGGATGACGTAAGCACTGGAGTACTATGCTGTTAATAATAAAAATGCTTCAGTTTTTTGTTTGCCTGATTGCATGGTATTAGTAGGTGACTCATAATGTGGCTGTAAGTCAGTGATCGGTCTGCCAAGATACTTAATTTTAAATTGTATTGTAAGAATACCAGATATGTTGATACTATTTTGGAGTTTCTGTCCTGAGTTGTAGTGGTTTGTGTTCCTGTTGTTTCAGAGGAATGGATGTATCCTACTGTAGTGAAACTAGCAGCTTTTACATAGTGAGCTCCGTGATAGGTGACAGCATAGGAAACACATTTTTACACCCACACACTTGGTGCTGTAATTAGTTTCAATAATGTATAAACACATTGTAATCATCCTACATGTTTCGGCCTTTTTCAGCCATCCTTAGGGATTAAAAAAAAAAGACAGTAATGGCTATATGTCATAGACGTACAGTGGTAGATTTGCAATATAAATATTGCAGGACAGGCAGTGTATGTATAAGCACACCATTGAGGTGTGTTCATGCAACTGTTGTTGCTGCTGAAAAGCAAAAATTATTATATATTCTGGGTGTGTCTGTAGACTTAGGTATGCAGCATGCAATGCACGTGCACCATGCCATCTGTGGCCTGTCTGTCTCTACAGTATTTTGCCACATTATCTCGTAAATGACACGATTTTCTAAAAAGAGTTATTGAATGTAAAATGTGTGTTTCAATTTTATCTACAACTTTTGTGTGAAGTATGTCTCATTCTAAGAAGAAATATGTGAGATGATCAAAAATATATATTGCTCTTCATTTAAAGTACCCGTTTTCTTGTCAGGTTTTAATGAAACTTGAATTTTTGTGACAGATTTTTAAAAACTGCTCAAATATCAAATTTCGTGAAAATCCATCCAGTTGGAGCAGAGTTTTTCCATGCAGTCAGACAGATGTGATGAAGCTAATAGCCACTGTTCACAATTGTGGGAACTGGCCTAAAATAGTTAAAATGATTGAAAAGAATAGTATAATATGTATCATAATAATCATTATTTGATTGCACACAAACATCTGTTGCAGAAAATCACCTTCATTTTCAGGGATATATTCCATGTTGTCTGTGGCTGTTTTCCCATGTCTCATGGTCCTTGCTTTTCTGTTTTTCCCTGTCTGAATAGTCAGACACTGAAATGATACACATAGTTGTAGGGTATTGTGATTGTTGTAATAGCTATGCAGGTGGATTTTTCTAATTTTATGTGAGAAATTTCAACTTTGTGCAGGTAATTTTGTTGTCTTTTAACACAATATTTACTCCATTATTTGGAACATAAGATGAGCATAGACAAACCTTTATTTTATTGATACTTCTGAGCCATTGAAAAACAATTCATTACGCTTAATTGAAATCCTACTTATGTTGACAGACAGCAAAAAATGCAGGATTTAGGAAGTACCTTCAAAGCACTTTTTGTTGTTGTCATTTTTTATCTCCCTCTTTCTTCCTATGTTTGTCAGTTTTGACTTAGATGAGCTTGGTGGAAGGTAAAGGTAGATTAATGTAGAGTTTGGCATTACCTGGGGGTTGTCATGGGAACATGTTATCTGCTCTAATTGGTGGGGAGGGAGGGATGCTTCCCCTATTCTGGTTCCTTTCTCCCTTATACAGCTCCCCTTGTAATACATTGTAACCTTCAGGTTGAGTCACACCAATTTTAGCTTATCACTTGCCTTGTACCTGTTCTATACAGTGTTCAATCTGGCTAGTCCACTCCTCCCTTTCCCTGCAATGTTGCAAATCCCCTTTTCGTGTAGCTGGCTAGTTTCTTTGTGATAATTTCCTGTACAGTCTTAAAATTACAGCATTCCATGTGATGCACATTCATTGTATGTTTTTAAGGGATTTAAACTGGAAAGAATGCACTTTGTCAGTCAGTGCATGTGCCCTGCATTAAGAAATGAAGGCTTTCATGTTTCTTTCTGTTGCTGTCATATTCACTAAATTTAGTGCATTTATGTAGAATATTTTTGTGTACAGTAAACCTCTGTTACATATGCTGCACCTGTTACTGTGTCTGCTTTCTTTACTCATGGATAGTATTGCATGGTTGTGGGAGAGCTATTTTAGAGTGACTAGTATCAAAAAATTCTGTTGGTTGGTTTTGGAATTTGTAACCTTGCTTCCCATGATAATGTTCTTTTATACCTTGCCAGTCAAGAAATTTCTTGCTTACATGCACAGCCTAGTTCACAGAGTCTGCCATATGACCTTATCGTGCACCATGTCATACAATTTGACATCTTCATGCAGTATTTGCAATATTTCTGTAATACGCATTTTGAGATTATCATTTCACCTATAGCTAGGTGTCTGAAATAGTTTCTTTCCATTGCATATTCTGTCAAGTTTCTTATATGCAGGTCTGATTTTGTCAGCTCATGTTACATGATGCGCAGTGTTGAATCCTGATATGAAGGTCAGATCTAGTAGAAGGGTACACAGTGCCTTTCAGTTGCTTTTCAGCTAGAGCTGACCTTTGGATCAGGAATTGCCACTGATGATGCATGCAATTTTATGCCCATATGGGAGACTGAAGTTTCATACAGGGTATCTGTGAAGATTACTGTCTTCTATGATTTGTGATCTTGTAGTTTGATAGTTATCAATCTGCAAATCCCATGATAATCACATCCCAAATACAGTAATCTTTTGTTTTTCAAAGTTGCATGAAGTTCTGATATGAATTTATACTCTTTACTTTCAAAAATGTTGTCATGTAATGTGTAGGATTGTATTGAACTATAAATTAATAATAATTCAGTTCACTAAGCTTTGCCCTGTCACTGCCGTATGTTTGAAATAGGTAATATACAAAGAGAATGGTTGATACAGTATGTTCGCAGTCTGTTTGCTCTACAGAATTTTACGTGCATAGTGCAAATGGTGCTTAACTCATGGCCTTCAAACAGCCAGATGTGGATGTCACAAGGATACCTTTTATTTTTTTAATGTTATGCAAAAGTAGTCGCATTAATTTAACAGAGGTTGCTTGTTTTAAAGAGGTGCATTAAAAAATTCAAGATCCTATATGCTTTGTTGCATTCATGACAGAAGTTTGCATGTCTGCTTTGTTGGTGTTGTTGATGGCAGGAAATTAAAAGTCAGAGCTGGAGTTGATTCTGTTAATGTGTTTATATCATGTTTCTCAAAAATTTATCAGTGGTTCAAGAGTGTTAAGAGGGATGTGCACTCAGATGAGCATAGGGGCATGATAATACTGTAAATGTGTGAATAATGAGTTTGGGCAGTATTGAATTACTGCTAATCATACAGAATTGCAGGTCAGTTGATGCTGTTTGGAGCTGAATACTAAGTTAATTTGCTGGATATGGCTAGCTTTACTATTGGTTCATGCTAAGTAGTACTAAGTCATACAGCAGTTTGTTGCTTTGCTAGTTGTGGCCTACATCATTATTGGTTCCAGCAGGATGCATAACGTCCAAGGTCGTTACACTGTTGCAAACATTTTTGGCTCTTACATGTTAGTTTCTGTATCTGACAGAGTTATATGAAAGGCATATACAGTTTGATAATTTTGTAAATTGTCTGTCTTGTAAGTGAAACATTTCAACTTGTATATGGAGTATTAAGGTATGTGTGGCTGTAAGC
>JGI24700J35501_10929931_pt1 | contig 10653 bp, 6 predicted proteins | sample TergutTh196P1_FD_35501 | JGI IMG/M metagenome (IMG submission 35501) | reverse complement strand
TGCATTATTCAGATTGCCCTGTAGATTGAACAGGGTAATGTAAACACATTGAACTGTACAATCTTGAAACAAAACATTGGTCAAGATGTTCATAAGCTCCACCACCCTCAGAAATGAGACATAAATACAAGGAACTACCTTTCAATGCTAAATACTCAACGTCAACCATAAAGGTACATGCACTATGTATTATCTCCAAACTGTCTCAGCACAAAGGATTCTTCACAGCACTTACTGTAATGTACAATTTAGTGATGCTGGTGTATTCATATGCCACATTTCTTATAACATTATTATCAGAAAAGACTATTCCATGAATTGACACTTTCTTATCTCTCTTGACAAGACAGAATGAACAAAATAATCATGGCATGGCAGAGTGCAGACAGATGCTCAGTCCAACTGTAACATAAATTCCCTCTACAGAACTCTTTTCATGTTAGAGATAATGATACCACAGACATACCTGACCACGGAATAAAGAATATCGTACAGCTAGACAATTCAGTGTTGCTGCAACCATCTTTAGAGCAGAAAACTGTAAAAAGAAAAATGATATTTACCACAAATTCAAAACAATAAGCTTAAGTCTTGCTTCCTGTACATAGTAAAATCTCCCCCTTACCGTAATGTCTTCAGCTCTTGTTATTTGATTTATCCACTTCTTCAGACACAACTGCAGCATCTCAGCAAAACCAGAAATATGGTCACAAGTAATGGTCACTACCAATTGCTGAGAGCTCGTAACTGCTCTATAGCTTGCTGACCTCTTCAAATGGGCCTGTGCCACCAGCATTGCTTCTTTCAGCAAGGACATCACTGCTGCCCCATGCTCATGGCCAAATGTGGAACTAGAATCTGAAGCTGATGTAGCTGACAGATGAAACTGAAGCAATCTTACGAGTACTGGATACAGATCACTGTCAACAAAAAAACAGGGGTTTGCAAATTTTCCACAAATCTAGGAAACAAGCCACAATTCTAGGTGCCAGAACAGTTACATAAAGCAAGTTACATGGGAACCACAAATATTAGATGGCACTGCACATTTAATCAGCCAGGATATTTGTACTCCTGCAAAAAAGGCATCAACAAGTAAACCAAAAGGCATTAACAAGTCCCTGTGTCATTCATGTCTATCAAAATGCTCACAGCATGAACTTGTCTGAATACTATCAAATCCTGAGGCAACAACGAAATGAAAGTGTTCAAGCTGGCAACAGTTAGCTTGCAAGATACAGCCAACTCCCATCAGTAGGAAACAGCCTATAAAGCCTCATCTACTTCAATGCCAACCTCACCTTCACGTAGCAGACCCAATTTCACAAATAAGGTTTTAGTGAGTAAATCACAATAATAATGTCAAAAAACCAAATTTAAAAATCTGTCAGCCAAAATTTGCTTACAGGGTAGTACTGAGGTATTAATGCAAAAATACTGAACCAATCAAAGTGTACCAAGACAGACTGTGTGAAATCTAAGATAATGTACTTAATGAGATGTGAGGTTAAATCCCTTCAGCACTAAACACACTTGCTCCACTCTTCTTGCTCCTGCTGGAAGCATCTCTCAAACTAATTTTTTTTGGAATTTCAAAAAATGTTCTGTACTGTATTTAATTATTTCCAGACTATGAAAACTAAAGTCTTTCAAGGTATTTTTAAACTTACAGAACATAAAACAGTGGCAGCAAGTCACATCTACCCCACTGGTATATCTCTGTTCAGCTAAAAACTGTCACATTATGGGCTGGACAGCAGGTACACTGCCATGGTGACTTCCTCACTCTCTACATTTACACTTTGTGGTTGTTTAAAATGTAGAACTGCGCTCTTCTGGGTTATTACACAGCAAGTAGTGGTAATTTCTTAGTGACGTTTTGGGACAACCTATCAGTCCCATCTTCAAGGGTCAAGAATCCAAAATTCTTGTCCCTTGAAGCATGAAATCATGCAGGGTTTAGAACTGTCTTGCACTGAGCCTGCTTCTCTGCTGAGACAGACAGATGTAAGGGCTGGAAAAAGATAGAACAATACTTACAGCTTCAGTGGCATCTTCTCAGAATAGCCAACATACAAATACATCATGCACAAACTCCCTAGGCAAAACTGGGGATTCAAACCAAAATATAAGTAAAAGGAACCGCAATTTTTGCATCTTCTAAAAATGTATTTTGTGTATTTAGGAACTAATATTACCTACCGCAGTTTTATGACATGCAGACATGTCTTATTTCCCACAAAATGCTTTTTTTTATTACTTAATCTTGTTTGGTTCATTTGATATTAACATTTTTTGTAAACCACACACAAAAATTTAAATTGCTACCAGAAAGAATGTCACACATGAAGGTAGATTGTTGCTATTTAAATCTCAATTCTGAAGGGTTAATAGAGAGAGTCTAGTCTTATAGAGCACCCTCATAATAAAAACAACATTTCAGCAACATGTGAAGTCACATTCTTCACAGCCACATCCCCCACAGTCAAAGTCACTGTTCATATATTCTGTTCATACCCAATACTCCCACTTGTCATCAGTTACCAACTAAATGGTACAGAATCTTCCTTGGACAGCAAATAAACCATGCATGTCTCTGTTATGGAACTCAAAGTCCAATCATGTGATCACTTAAGCAAACCCCACGTCCCAAACTGAGCTAAAATAACGCATTTCACATCTTCAAAACTTCTTAATACAGTTTTAAACTGCCACCAATATGCTCATCTGAAAGAGAACCTACAAGCACACTAAGTACTAAAATGGTTAAGATATACACAATTGCTATGCTGTAAGAGCACAGAAATGTGCAATGAGAGAAACACTATTATATAAAAACAAATTACAAATAAATTAAAGAATTACTTCACATGATGTTCAATAAATAAGACTCACATGAAGTGTGTACTGGAAAAGTTATAGGCCAGCAAGGTCTGCCATAAATAGAAGCTCTCCAGGCCAAGATGCATAGCCTGCTGCTGGGGAAGAGCACACTCCCTGAAAGTACAACAAACATCTGAGGCACATACAATCTGGTACACATCACAAAATACCTACATATCAGTCAGGAAATACTATCTGCAGGTGATGGTTTGAAACTCTGATGAGACTGTACATCCAAGATATTTTACATAGACAGAATATACTTAAGTAATATGTTTTTGACAAAAATAAAATAAAATAACAATAGCAATAATAGCAGGTGTAGGACTATAAATACATATATGCAACAGGATAGAAGGCTTCATGACTTTCGTACAGAACTCCTTACCTACACATGTATGTCATTCTGCCACAGTCCTACTGTACTTGTATAACAAAATGATACATCGACAGACAAATAGTAAGAAGGGAAGAAAATCAAGACTACTTACCAAATCAATAATCCAAACATACTGAACAAAATAACACCTACTTTTTCGTGAACACTACAACCTCTCTTGACAAAAAGACAGACAGACAAAATTTACTGCCTGTTATTATTGTGTATGAACACTCATTCTCCACATATGGGGCACACCTGAATTATGGCACGTACCTGCAGTCAGTACAACGCAGGGTTAACCCTACCCATTCCTCCCTCCTACTCTTGCTATACTTACATATTTACCACACGAACAAAGCAGCTCTATTTAGAGAATACACTTCTAATTACACGTGGAGTAAGGGCAGTGCAGTCATACAGCAACTAGGCTACAGGCTGGCCAATCTGGGGCTTAATCCTAGCAGAGGCAAGAGCTATCTCTCTTTTCCAAAACATCCACACCAGCTCTGAAACCCACCCAGTCTCCTGTACAAATAGACACCACAAGTCTTTCCCAGGGTAAAGTATCTAGGGCCTGAAGTTGACCACTCAGCTCCATATAGAGCTGAGGTTAAAAATCAGCAGAGCCATGCCTCTACTCCATTATATGTCTTCACACTGCAGACAGGGCCAATTTCACCTGCTTTTGCATGTGTAATTACATGTAATGGATGTGTATTCCAGTAAATAAAATATGGCAGTTAAAGTGTGTAAGAACCATGCATATGTATATATATTGCAAGTGTTCATCACAGAATAGTTGATAAAGAGAAACCACATAAACAACAGAAAACGGTATCTCCAAGTGGTGGTTGGCAATTTAACCCCAAACAGAACTGGAAATACCAACCAAGAAAATCTCATTCTTCTAGGACTACTTCACCCTTGAACATTAAGGCAGCACATGCCTTTGCAATGCTGAGACTCAATAACCATGCTACTCTGTGCATAAACCCAGGTTACCCAAATCCTCAATCTGAAACCACACGTTCACAAAGCTCTATCACTTTCTCCAGCAGAAAGGCCTGTAATACTTGAGAGTCCACAAAAACCAGTCCTTCTCCCAGAAAAACGACAACCCCCTTGGGCCTGAAGTTTCATGGCAACCTCAAAAATCATAATGACATAACAAGACAGCACAGACTGAAGACAGAAAAGATATGAAACTGGGAAGGGAGGGGGATAAAGGTTCTTGGGACTGTCATGTGATGATCACATGTTATCTGGACCACAATGCATAACTCAACAGTTTAAATCTTATACACAAACAGATACACAAGAAACTAGACAGTTGTACCTTGTAGTTACCTAGGATCAATACTGATGTAACTGATTACAGACTCCATCACCCTGAACTTGTGGACAAGGTCTGATGCCATGGAGCGTGAACGGCTGGCTATCACTCGCAGCAGTTTCAGGGCTTCCACCAGTGGGACACCATACACAGAGGCCATCTCAGATGGCTTACAAGTCCCCACTTTAAAACAAACAGTACAACACCACTACAATACCCCATCAAGATAAATACCATACATAATCCACAAAATGACAGTCTGGGTGTGATCAGAGCAGAGAACATCTGAATTTGGCTGCTACATTTGAATAATACATCCCACTTACTTTTACAGTACTTTAATGTGACATACTGGGTGAACGTGAAGATTGCATGTGATGACAGAGATCAACAACACAAAGCAACAACAGTTCCGGTGACAATCAATTATTTGTAGTTGCTGAAACGGTGATGGAGCAGAATTTTCTAAGAGCAATCATCACTACACCAGCACTAATTATCCATCCATCAGCACTTCCGAGATGTCAAACAGGACCAAACACCCAACATGCTGTGAGAACATGGGTCTCAAGTGGGACTTCACCTCATTTAGCACTAGGCTGAATAAGGAAAATGAAACAAGGCTTGGTAACTGGCATGATGTAACACAACCACAAAGAGTGTACTTTGCGGTATAGTCAACAGATATTAGCAAGGTGTTCTTTACATCAAAATATAATACAGTATCACTGAACAAGCCTGAGCATAATTTCATTTACAACCCTGTGAAAAGTCCAACCTTCGATGCACTGACTTTCATGAAACTCATAAATGCTCAACAACATCATGTGTGAAGTCTTATACCAAATATCATCAAAGTCAGACAGTAAATGCAGAAAAGTATGGATAAAAATTCATTTAAACCCCTAAGAATGGTTGTGGCTTTTACAGCACCAACTGTTACGAAACTCATGGCATTCAGTAGTTTTATGGACATCAGGTCTCTTGAATTCTATTCACCTGGACAAGAAACACAGACAATAGGGGCAAAGTTCGTTTATGCCCCTAAGCAAAGTGTGGTTTTCAATGCATTGATTTTTACTAAACTCACAACTGCTCTACAATACTACCCTGGAGACATCTGTACCGAATTTCGCTAAAATCAGGCAATAAATATGGCAAATATGAGTATAAATTCATTGAGACCTGTAAGTAATGTATGTAGGCCACTGAGTTGACTTTCACGAAACTGGTGCTTGATCAACAACTTTCTCTACAGAATTCTTTATACTAAATTTCACAAAGATCCAATGAACAGTTCAGTTGCTCATACCAGGTCAGAGGACAGATGGACGAACAAGGTCTCTATGCAAGGCATTCTTTTTAGGCTCATCTGCAAAATTGCAAAATGCAACTACTAGCTTCTGTCCATCCGTCCGTAAGGTACAACTTGGCTCCCACTGGACGGATTTTAATGAAATTTGATAACTGAGTATTTCTGAAAATCTGTCTAAAAAAATTCAAGTTTCATTAAAATCTGAAATGAACAACATGGACTTTACATGAAGACCAATACATACTGTTGATCATATCTCACTCAGTTCTTCTTGGGAATGAGAAGTGTTTCAGACAAAAGTCGCAGAAAAAATAAAAAAATTATGTTCAGTAACATTTTTAAAAAAATCATGCCATTTATGAGACAATGTGGAAAAATATTGTAGACAGATAGGCCACAGATGACAATATGGTGCATGCACACTGTATGCTGGATACCTGAGGCTACAAAAACAGACTCATAATATGTAATATTTCTTTCCCACTGCAAAAATGGTTGCACGAATGCACCTCAATGTTATGTTACGTGTACACAGCACACTTTGTTTGTACTTCAAACAGAATGCCTAAAAATGGAAAGGAAAACTAAGACATATTAAAGAAGTATAATACACAGTATGCTGATGAGTTTGTATGACGGAATGTAAGATGTTAAGACTGAGATTTGAAGACATTAAAAAGTGTACTGAATTTTTCTGAATACTAAATTGAAAAAAACCTTATTTGCATTAAATGCAATAATGAGATCTCAAAGCAGAGATACTAGTAAACGTTAAGCCATCTCTTAACTCTTATGACTGCATGTATGACAGAGTCAGTAAAAAATAAAATGTCATCTCTTTCAATGTTACAAACCAATGCCACTCCAATCTCTTGGTACAAAATTGTTGATGATTATAGACAGCAATCTTGGACAACATGTTACTGCAAGTGCGGAATCGTGAGAGTGGCGAGCAATCCTTGTAAGGATCTCTAACACCATGATGACAGCTTTTGGGCCTGGTTGCAAAACTTCCAAGATATACCTGAAACAATACATTTTAAGGTATAATGAAGGGAACCTGCACAATAATGAAACATAAAGACTGGACTGAAGAGGGGCAGGATACAGTAATATCATGAGGCCTACCCATCACAAATGTGGAAACATTTTAAATCTTTCACAAAATACCTACGGTACCATACAAATTTAATTAAAAGAATATTTGTACCACATTATGGACTTATCTACCATAACACACAGTGTCACATCCCACATCATCCTAATGTTCATACAATACTCATGCCATGAGAAATTTGTATCTCATATTGCATGTCCACTTGTGTTATTTACTCTTGGAAAAATATATATATATATATATATATATAAAAAGAAAGCAACGATTTAACTGATTCAGCAAATATTCAATTGCTTGCAAAGTGCAGAAAAGGCAACCACCAGTATCACTCACACTAGTCGTAACATTACGGGCCATACCATCTTTATTCAAACAACATTTTGATGCATGGCACTTTCCTTCCTTTTGTAATTCTTTTCTCATACAAATGTGACTCAAGTACAGGTGTATCTGATATCAGAGAGTTGCATTTGGTTACCTTATTCTGCAAACAGTTAGGATGTGATATAAAAAAATAAATGTCATTGAAAGCAAGCTATCATAAAAAACAAAAGTCACTGAAAGCAAGCTAACCTAACTTGGTGGTATACAGACACGAGTAAATATGTTCCACCTGTGGGATTGCTGTTCAACTACAAGGTCAGGCTCCTTAGTGTCACATAAAAAATCTTCATAAATGAATGCAAAGTTTTATGTCTGTTCTACTGCTTCCACTGGTTTCAAGATTATAAACACAGCAGTACCTGGATGGAAAGTAAAGAATCAGATGTGTACACTCCTGGCAATCATTTCAAATAGTTTTTGATGTACAGACCAAGAGCTGATCATTATGAAGGAAACAATGAAATGAAATCCCAGCATGATTTATCTCAAAAGTGATATAACTTCATACCTTCAATACCAAAACCAGACCAAAACAAGCCCATTTCTTTGCAGAATACTGAAAAGATTACCTCAGTCTCAGTATCAAATCAGTCCTCAGTGCACCCTTCACAATGTCCAATCTCAGAATTTGGTGATCTTTCAGTTCAGCCTCCTCTTCCTCATGCTTTGCTTTTTCACTGGGTTTTGTTATCTCATTCTTCACCACGAGGGATGGCTGGTATTGCCCATTCCAGAGTCCTAGTAACCGGTCGAGGCAAAGCTACAAGTACAAGTCAGATTTCTATTATACAGCATGTTCTTTGTTAAGTCAATACTAAAACAGTGCATTAAATCATCACTGCAGAGGTTACAGAATTATACTGTATTTCCCAGCCCATAAGATGCACTGTGATTTTTACATTAGAAATTTTAGACAAAAAAAATGATGATGAATGTATTTTAATTTTAATAATTTATTGGAAGGAAACAGAATTGTTACATACCAAAATTAGCAATCATAATATAATTTATTCATCATAGAAACCCAGAAAATCGTTGTCAATGCCACTAAAATCATCTTTGTGGTTGCTTTCACTCGATGTGGGTGCAGGTATTTATAAGTTTGGAAATAATACTTACCCTCGGCACATAAGACACAGGTCGAATTTGGGTCACATTTTTCGGGGAAAAAAGTGCGTCTTATGGGCCGGGAAATACGGTAATTACGACCAACCATCCATCTTACAGCACATATTTTGCAATGTTTCCTTTGCAGTATTTACATCATCACATTTACAAACCGATAAAACATAAATTGAACTGGATCAGAATATGATACAATGTCACACTTTCATGTTAATGCTTAGGGTTACATAACTGTTGATAGGAAGGGGGTACATTGGAAATACCTAAATGTTTCATAGTTTTCACAGAACTGCAGGCAAGAGGGAAAATAAAGTTATTACTCTACTTAATTAAACACAACACCATGAAGATATGTTGGGGTATGGAGTACACCATAATTCCACACATTTTCCCTCTCACCACCAGTTGCTTTACTCCCAGAAAAAGACCCCCATTCCCCCCCACACCCAAAGTACAGAAGGCTGGGTGAGCCCCAGTATCAATCTGGAAATATTAAGCAGAGGAAAATCTCTCGCCGTGCCAAGACTGAAACTACGATTCTTCAGTCATATAGCCCATGGCCATCACTATACAGGCACAGCTCCATAGCAACATCAGTTACCATAATTACATATGTAAAACAAGAGATGGTGTAGTAATTATGAATGTTTACCCAGCAATGATGAAGACAGAAGCAATCAAGGAAAATTTTAAAAATTTATCCCAGAATTTACCTCAAGTACCTGAACGACAGTTTTGGAAACAATGAGATTAACAACTCTACATTTTCCGGAAGCATGACCCTTCCTTTTTACTGCCTTGATACCAGTGTGCTGTACCTCATCAGGGTGATTCCACAACAAATTTCTCAGAGCAAGAAGAGTCGCAGTGACCGTGGTTTCAGTGTTGTCATCCAGTGAGAACCGAAACAAAAGATACAAGTCTGCGTCCATCAGCTGATTCAACAAAGGTGTTTCCATACATTCATCATAATAGCCAGCCTTTGTCTGAAAAGTAAGATAATCATGTTTTGCTGTGACGAGAATGGAACCAGAAATGCAAAGTCAATAATGTTCACATTTGATCTGTAAGCTGATATGTATCAGATCAGTATAACTATCAATTCATTTAACCAAACAACCAGACAAACATTATGGGAACAACACAACTTACTGGTATCTTTCTAAGTCTTCTTGACTTCCTGCAACTTTGCCAACCACACATACATTGCATAATGCAAATCCTAAACCCTCATTACATTTTGATGACATACAAAATAAAGAATCATTACTGAATTTCATCAAGACATAAATAAATGTAAGGCATAAAACGAAGCAAGTTCATTTGAGAATATAATTAACTCTTTAAAGACGAAGCGCAGACTGCTTTATTTAAAAACCCAGTCCGTACCGCACTGTAAACACTTTTCATCTCTGTTATAAAAACCAATCAGTTTATGCTGCAAATGGCACAAGTCACTGTTTGTTCTCAGATAAAAACAAAACCCATAAATACAGTGTGGGCAGAGCTTACAATTCTTGAACTTTAAACTTGTTAGTGCATCTCATAACCAGTAGGCTTTAAAAGGTTAACTAATATGTTTGAGAAACTAAACTAATAATATCTAGTATAAAATTTACAGATTTCATGCTACCAATAATTTTAAAACATATCTCCTGTCTCACAACAAATATAATAATTAATATCCTAGGCACACAGAAAACCTATATGGATGCTGAAATGTATGGCACTGACTGCAATGTGCAAGATCTTGAACTGAGCTAAAAGGATCCCAGGCACCACACCACAATCATGCCTAATTTTCTATCGTTATGCTTGATATTAGTAAAGTACCACTCAGACGTTTTCTAAACGCATACATAAAATATGTCTGATACTACGGCCTTTTCTGTTTCTACCATGAAGCTAAAACTTCAGCCAGTGGCAAAAATTGTAAAATACGTAGGGCATCTAGAAAGTAAGGAACATTTACGCATACAACCCGTGCAGTTGTTTCATTGTAGCTGATGAGTCATGCGGTGTGTTCAGTAGAGTGTGGACAGTTGCCTGGTGCAGTTCGTGCAGCAAACTTTTCCACGTTGTGAGTGTGATAGGTTGAGACAATGAACGCGCTG
>JGI24700J35501_10929932_pt1 | contig 10655 bp, 13 predicted proteins | sample TergutTh196P1_FD_35501 | JGI IMG/M metagenome (IMG submission 35501) | reverse complement strand
GCGTTGGAACGGCGTATTTTGTGTTTTTGGTGTTTGCAGGGCTGGTAACTGTGCATAATTATACGGCATCTAAGGCGGTTTCTACTGTGTTTTTGACGTTTGTTGCTTTGCTGGTTATTGTGTTTTTGATAACGCTGTTGTTTACGCTTTGGCAGCAGTTGGTTGTTTTTGCTTATAGCGTTTATACTGAGATTATGTTTCGGGCTTGAATTGTGGGATTTGCGAGGGTTTTGGTGTATAATCGCAAATTCCGTGTAAAAACCCTTTTGGGAGGTTTCTCAAAAGGGTTTTTGTGAGTTTTTCAATTTGCAAAATAACGCAGTTTTGTAAATTTTCTTGATTCTGAGGTTAGCCTGTGATAAAATAAACGTGAAAGTTGTTTGTCGCTAAGCGTGAGACTTGACTGATTGTTGGTGGCGACTAGCCTAAAATTGATGAAGGAGGTGTCTTTTTTAATGAAAAGACCAAAAATGAAACAGGTTGCCGCAACTTTGTTGGCGACTATTATCGGAGCGGCTGGGTTGGTGTTTCCGAGGACGGAAGTTGCCGCCGCAGGTATTCCGAATGTGCCGAGTGGCTCGGTTACGATTCCGCAGGAAGTTTGGGAAAATTTGCCAGCCGATGTGCGTGCTACTATTGAAAATGCTAACGCTCCGAGCGTTCCTGTCGCTGTGCCGAGTGTGCCGAATGCTCCAACCGCTCCGAATGTTAGTGAAAATAACACAGATGTAACTTTGCCGACCAATCCATTTTCTGGACAAGTTGGCGAGAATGGCGAAATTTTCACAGCCAATCAACTTGAAATCGGCATTTTTAACGCCGTAAACGCCGAACGTGTCCGCCGAGGACATCACGAACTACAGTGGGATAATAATCTCTCCGCAGCGGCAAGGTGGCTAACCAATGACCTCGATTTACTAAACCGTTTGCCTGGTCCTGGTCGCCATGGTCCCGAAATCGTTGTTATAACAATGCCCATCGGAGATACCTCTGTCGCAACCGCTATGAACCTAATCCTCGAAGAAGACCGCCGTGCTGAAAGTTTTGGGCTTGGTGGGAAATTTGCGGTCAGCATGGGCGAAACTCCGATTTTGAATGACGGAATGGATCGTCCTAGTGCCACTAGAGCTTCGTTTATAGGTATTGGATACAACCCAGTTTTAGGAGTGATTGTTATTGACGTAGTAAGTAATACAGTTAGAGATGTGATAAATAGTGTGTCTGGCTATGATTGGCACACTCCACCTACCACTGGAGGATGGATCTCAGAGTCTCCGTATCTTTTTGCGTTTTACAGAGAGCATAATCCATACAATCTTGACTTATTAACTCATGATGGTTATACAGATGAGCAAATTGTGTATATGTGGGGGCAAGAAATGCTTAGGTTAAGTAATCTTGCTAGAAGTTTTGAAGGTGCGAGTCCTTTGCAGTGGGATGAGAGACTAGTTAGATCTGCTCAAAATCAGGCCCTTGATCAAAATCGTAGGTCTGCACATATAGGCCATGATGGGTCTAATCCATGGGACAGAGCGTGGCGTGAAAATTGGCCAAGAAATAGCAACCTGGTTCGAGAAAACTTTGGTAGTGGTTTTACTTCACCAGCACATGACGTAGGTGCCTGGCTCACTAGCAATGGACATAGAATAACAATAATGGATCCTAGAATGACTCACTTTGGCTCTAGTGTTATAATTCGAAACTTGCCTCATCCTAGGGATAATACGCTTACTGAGAGAAGAGGAGCACCAGCATATATGGTTACAGGTGCAATAAATAACTAGACTTTTTCAACATTTCGGCATAAGATAACCCCGCAAAACCTTTCCAACAACTAGCCCTTTCCAATTTTTCGGAAAGGGCTTTTTATGTGCTTGCGGTTTCCGAAACTGGCTTCCGAAATCGGAAGTGGATTTCATAAGAAACCGTTTTCCGAAAATTTTTTCTCGGAATGCAAAAACTGCCCAAATTCTCAAACTTTTTGCTTATAATAGGGAAAAAATTTGGGCTATTCGAGAGTTTTTGCCTTGCATAGACAAATCTTTCACACTCCCAACAAACAGGTTGGTTGTGTTTTTGATAACGCTGTTGTTTACGCTTTAGCAGCAGTTGGTTGTGTTTGCTTATAGTGTTTATACTGAGATTATGTTTTAGGCTTGAGGTTTGGGGGATTTTGCTATTTTGGCGAAATTCCCCATTTTTTTTGAATAGGTAGCTTAACGAGAATGTTGACAATCCCAAAACCAAGTGGTAAACTAATAGTATCAACCTCGATACGAGGAAAAAATAAAAGATAAATACCAGATAAAATGAAAGGAGAAACAAAATGAACGAAAATAGAAGAGTAAAGTTTGACGACCTATACGATATGTACCCTAAAAAATGGGTATTATTTGTAAAAACTGAATTTGTTGGTAATAAAATAGATACTTGCGAAGTATATGGTGTTTACGATAACAAAGAAGAAGGACGTAATCATTCGCAAGAGTTATTAAAAAAAGAGAGTGCAGGTTTATACTACATGATAAGGGAGGACGAAGAAATTGGATCCAATCTCACAGCAGCACCAATCGAAGAAGAATTTGAATGATAATATTCTTTTGTCTTTTGACGTGAATAATAAATCTACTTTCAAAGCAGACTGTCTGCTTTATTCGCTAGACAAAACGAAAGGAAGTAAACCGATAACGTTACTCATTGACACAGGCGCTTCACAGACAGCCATAGTGCGTGATGCTTTGGAAGAATTGGGTTATAGCAATTTCACGAAAAACAGCCATCGAAAACAAACAGCAGTTGGCAAAAAGCGATTTGATATAACTACAATTTCATTATTGCATCTAGTTGGAATATACAAGCGGAAGAACTTAGAGGTTGAAGTTTTGGATTGGGAAGATTATTCTTACCACGGAATTATTGGAATGGATATTTTATCAAGGTTGCATTTTCGCTCTGATAGTAAGATATTCGAACTACAAAGCAAACCTTTCCAGATACCTGCGATAAAATTACCAAATTTGAAAAGAGGGTGCAAAGGAGTAGTTTTAGAATCGCCAAATCAATTTACAATTATGACAGATACAGAGTGGATAGAGGGCAGATTTACTGGTAATGTTCATAGTAGTCAATATTCTTTAGAAGAGGCTAGAAAAACCGTTACAGAATTGCAGAATAAAGCGGAGAATGTTGTAGTCGCTAGTTTAGACAGCAAAACTAGCGATACTTTATTGCGGTTGGTGTAACCTCAACAACCCATTCAAAATATAAGCCATTTTGTACCAAAAGAGCCATAGCAATATTTTCAAAATTTAGCAAACAACTCCTTAACAAACCCAAAACCAAGCAGTACGCTAACAATATCAATCTTAGCACGAGGACAAGAATAGGAGAATGAACTATGAAAGCCCAAGGAAAATAAAACAAGCAATAGCAACATTATCAGTAGTAACATTATTAGCAACGACACTAATCACAACCCAGGCAGTATGCCAAACATTCCGCCACCAATAGGTATAAGTCAAGAGCAATGAATAACACCACCACGAGGTTTAACTCAAGAACAGTGGAGTAGCTTAGGCCGCAGAGCAAGAACCGCTATTATCGAGACGATAAATTTACCTCAACATATTGGAGCAACTCTTCGGTACAGAGAGTTCCTTACGGATAACGATGTACTACATAGGATAGTTGATGTTCTTTATACAACAGAAATGCCTGGTGTACCTGTTGAACGAGACTCTATTACTTTTGATTTAGCTACAGGAGATATTATAAACAGCAATAATGCTTATGTTGATTTCGGAGCAAAAACAATATCTAATCTAGTGTTAATTTTGATGTGGAATACCACTTTTCAAGAGTAAATAACACTATAGCTGATATGACTACCACATTGCTTGAAGTAAATTAACAATTGGTGGACGTTGTAGAGGCGGATATTATCCCATAAGTATCTATTTAGTAAAAAGGTTCAAAAACATCAACAAAGGAGGAATTTTTATGAAAAGGTTGAAACGTAAAATAAGCTACAAGAGGACAAGCAAAATAATATCCCCTATTCTGAAACAATATGGGATTGTTGCTGTACCAATTATTTTGTTGTTATTTGGTTACATTGCTTTGCCGAGAGAATCTTGGATAAATTTGACAGTTAATACGTATGCGGATATTGAAATAAACGGGTTTTCAGGAAATATTCACTCTCAATGGTATGGAATAGAGACAAACAGTGCATATATTTATAATATGTCTCCAGTTAGCTTTAATATAAATGGAAAAAATTACATCGTTGACTCTTTTGGACTTCAAATTGTAATCGATGAAAAATCACCAGAATTTATAGAATACATTACTACAGGTTTTTCTATTTATGATTTTTCGTTTGAGTATGAAAACAGGACAAGTTCATCTGCAATCATTACTGGCTATGTTGTGGATTCCTCAAATATTTTTATTAATAAACGTAATGTTCTTAGTTACTATTCTATGTATTCTGAAATTACGCATAGATTTGAGATTTTTTCAAGAGTGCAAGATATCTTTACGTTGCAAGATTTCTTTAGAGAAGCTATTCCATATACCTTACCTATTCCACGTTTTCCGTACATCTTACATATTCCACAGAGGAGTTCTATAAATCTAAGCAATGCTTTGATATTTATAGAGGGCAGACGTTTAGATAAAGTAGGTAATTTTGCAACTATTGAAGTATGGGTCAACGATGATATTTTATCAGATTATCCTATTCCATTTAATTTTTTTTCTTCTAATTTTACAATAATACTAATTTATTTTTTGATGGCACAGCAAACTCCTTCAACGGAACGTTCGGCACAAACAGCAATTTACTTCACACCTATCTAAATAATCAAACTTCCTACAATATTTCTAATCTGCCTATTGTTGCAACAAACTTAAATTACCCTTTGAGCATCTTAGGCAATATTGATTCGTCTGAAACTACCAATTTAAGCATCTCGGGACTTGTTTCTGAGATTACAGTAGCAGGAGAATCGCTACATTTTAACATAAGACAATTTATATTTATGAATTTTAGTGCATTATTTATTGGTTTTGTTGGCACAATACTTGTAAGGTTTATTCCAACTTTACCTAAAGCAGTTGAAAAAACAGCTCGTCGAAAACTAAATAACAAAAAAAATAAATAAAAAATTTTTTCAAAATTTTGCGTTGGCGTGCTACAAGATTGGGAGCAGCTTACTTACTACTTACCTGTCGCCTACTTGACGGTAGGCAGGGACAAGCAGACGGATCGTGTTTTTGATAAAGCTTTTGTTTACGTTTTGGCAGCAGTTGGTTGTGTTTGCTTATAGCGTTTATATTGAGATTATGTTTTGGGCTTGATTGGTGGGGGATTTTGCTGTTTTGGCGAAATTCCCCCTTTTTTTGGAAATCGGCAACTTAAAGAGAATTTTCACAGATTATCAAAAAAATTTTCAAACTCCCATTGACAAATCAAAATATATATGTAATAATCAACCTAGAGCCTTACAGTCCGAAATGGCTTGTTTTGTTGTAAAATACGAAATCCCAAAAGGCTAAAATTATTTTTATGACAGAATTAACAATAAAATTGATTAAAAATGAAAACACAGCTTGAATTTTGTCAAGCTGTGTTTTGCTTAAGGCTAATCAACTAAAACTTGAGCAGAAGCACTACGATCTTCTTGATCTACTATTGCAGTAGCCGTACTAACTAGAATATTCTCGTTACTTTCTGAAAAATAAGCTGAATCTACAACTCTAGCGCTAAATGTAATTACAGCATTTGCGTTATTTCTGTAGCGACCTATGTTTAGCCCATTATTTGTGATATTATTTTCTGCTGTATCCAATTCTGGAGCAACGGAGGAATGTTTGGGATTACTTGCATTGCTAATTCTTGTGCTACCAGGTATAAATTCCAGTCCTGCAGGAATATCTGTCAAAAGGATAACATCAGGGTTTGTTACATTGCCAATTTGAGTGTAAACTAGACGAAAATTAAGTATATCGCCAATTTCGGCATTAACTTCGTCCGCCCAAGCAGACGCATCTTCTCCATTTTGCCGAACATGATTTGTGATAGAGAACTCATGTTGAATGTATTCAACCCGAACTCGGAACGTTACCCAGCCTTCATACTGATTGCACGGATTAATATCGTGCAACTTTGCTCCGCTTTCTAAAGTTGGATTGCTTAATTCATATACTTGCGGAATATCTCCAATTCCTCTTCCTGCCCATTGAGCAGTGCCCTCAACATAACTGAGGATAAAAGGTTGCTCTGCTATTAAAGTAGCATTATCCCAAATACTAGGCGGATTCGCATTACTCGAGTTTATAAATCCAAAAATGCTTAATAGCTGCCTACCATCTGCATCAGCACGACTTCGTCCTGAAATATTAAAATTGATATAAACATCCTCAGCAACTAAATTAGAGTTTGGACTAGCATTGTTGTGAACGAATGCTAAAACGTAAACTTCTTGACCGTTGGCAACAGTCATATTTTCCACAATTGTGCTGGGATTACCTCTGTCTGTGGCTAGCTTAACGAAGTCTCTTTCGTCATTACCAGAACCAAAAGTAGAACCGAACAACGTTCCATCTGTTCTATTCTCCATTGAATTAAATGTTGCGTATGGAGCAGGGTTTTGTAAGGCAAATGTTTCCCTACTAGGTCCCCAAATTTGTTGCATTGTAGCAATATCATTGTTAATTTCGGCGATTTCGGCTTGCTCAATCTCTGTTGGGCTAATGGTTTCGGATGCCTGCACATTCAGCGGCGATGCCACAAACATACTAAAGCCCAAAGTTACAGCCAAAAGTTTAAATAAACCACCTTTAGCCATTTTACAATCTTTCATAATATAAAACCCCTTTCAACTTCGCTTTATTTTTCGAAGTTAAATAAATTTGTATATGTTCATTATATATATATATATATAAGTCAATCGTGATTTATACACATTATCCACAATTTTTGTGTAAAAATATGATTTAAAAAATTACATTTGATTTTTATCTTACTATTTTTGGTTTTTGCTCTTGTTTTTGCGTGTTTTTGAAATTTGTGCTAAAAAATATTAATTTTATGGGAAAAAATTTTGTTTTTGCTTATAGTGTTTATACTGAGATTATGTTTCGGGCTTGAGTTTTGGGGAAATCGGTAAGTTAGCGAAATGTTGACAACCACAAAATCAAGTGGTACACTAAAAACAAAGAAGTGTGTGAATGGATATAGAAAACAGCAACAATAATAATGCAGAGCAATCAACTACTAAATTGTACAGAGCAGTCGGTGTAGAAGAATATTTATCCATTATAAAAACAGGCGAATTTACATTAAGGAAAAACAGAGATGATGTAAAGTATTTTGGATTAGATTTTGAAGAGACTTTGCTATTTGCAAATAAAGCATTTAATAAGACTTTAGTATCTGTATTTGAAGTTGAAATAAAAACCGCTGTATTGAATGAGATTGCCGATTTTACTAATGTTGACCCATTTCTATTCAAGAAAGGTACTGTTGAAATTCAAGAAGAAAATTTAGAAGATTTCAACAAAGCAATAATAAAAGTTTGCCCTATATTTTGAAGGAGGAGTTTATACGTTAAAGGCTAATGCAAAAATTAAATTTACATTAGAAGGTAAAAATTACACAAATGACAATGAGTTTCGCATAGCTTTCAGATTTCCTGATAATTTGATTTTTTCAGGACACGTAGAGAGTGATAACGAGATTTACTATGCGAATAAGGAATATAATGTGAGTATACAGTTTTTTACTGTGGAAGATGAGGCATATAATGCTTTAACCCCTATTTTGGCAGTAGATGACATTTTGGCTATATGTGCTGGTAAAAGAATTTTGGGTACAGCTAGACTTCTTGATTACAAATATGAAGAGGAATAACTTGATTTGACAAATCAAAAACCATGCAGTATACTAATAATATCAACTAACCTCAACACGAGGACAAGATAGCAGAATGAACTATGAAAGCAAAACAAGTATTAGCAACATTAGCATTAGCGGCGATATTAGCCGCAACCCCAACCCAAGCGGTATCAACAAACATTCCGCCACCGATAGAAAAATTTGCTCCATTTACATATAGGAATTGGATAGGGACAATTGTTTTTTATGATAACGATAGGAGTATTGAAAAGAGAATTTCTAAATCACTCTCATATCGGACTGACAGTATCATACGTATTGTAATAGTCAATATAGATTAAAATCAAAGAAAGGAGTGATTATTTATGGCATATATAGCTATAACGATATTTGCTTTTATTCCAGTTTTACCAATAATTATTGTGGCACAAAATGGTTCTAAATTGATGAATTTATTCGAAAATAAAAATTTTTGTAATGATACTTTTTCTGATTTAACCATTTCAAAAGTTCGGAAATACTTTTGGAATAAACAATGCTTTAAGGAAGATTATTTTCAAAAGAAAGATAAACACGTCCGAAATGTTGAAGAAGTTTATAAATATGGCAAAAATGTAGTAATTGCTCTGTTTACTCATTTTATTGTTGGAATACTGTTTTTATGTGCAACAGTATGTCTAATTTTAACTCTATTTGAAGTTATGCCTAATTGGTTTGAATTAAGTGGTTCTAGAATAATTCCGTTCGCCTTATTTTATGCACTTATGTTTTTCATATTTTATGCTCAACCTATTTTTGAAAATTTTTTAGGATGGTACAAACTTTCAAAGAATATTGTAAAGTTTTTTCAAACATTAGTTAGCTTAGCTATTGCTGCTGTAGGGTTTGCAGTTTTTATTGCATATATCGCAAAGATTGTGAATGTTTTTAGCAATACTACAATATACATAGATAATAACGCATTTCAAATAGATCTTATTGTGTACGTATTGGCTATTTTGCTTTATCATTACATTATTGCAAAATGCATTGTAAATAAATTTTTAATTTTTCTAACATATAATTTTATTTTCAAGGAAATTCGACAGGAACATTTGATTAAAAATTTATTATCTAACGACACATATTTATATATGGTAATATTTTATTTTATAGCTACCTTGATTTCAGCAGAAAGTGCAGATATGATAGTTGCTATAGGTATATCTTTTTTGATAATGACATATTTTGATAACAGGAAAAAAATTATTGAGGAAGATTCTGAAATAGTTGCTTGGGATGGCAAGGAAAAGAAAATTTAATCTCAAATGGGGCTATACTTTTGTTTGCGTATTACATAGATATAGCTATGATTTGCCTGTCGCCTACCTGACGGTAGGTAGGAAAGAGCAGATGGATCGTGTTTTTGATAACGCTGTTGTTTACGCTTTGGCAGCAGTTGGTTGTTTTTGCTTATAGTGTTTATACTGAGATTATGTTTCGGGCTTGAGGGTTGGGGGATTTTGCTGTTTTGGCGAAATTTCTCTTTTTTTGGGAAATCGGTAAATTTGACAAATCTAAAATCAAGTGCTACGCTAATAGTATCAACCTCAATACGAGGAAAAAATAAAAGATAAATACTAGATAAAATGAAAGGAGAAACAAAATGAACGAAAACAAAAGAGTAAAGTTTGACGACCTATACGATATGTACCCTAAAAAGTGGGTATTATTTATAAAGCCAGAATATATAGGCACCCACTACGATACCTGTGTGGTTTATGGGGTTTATGACAGTAAAGAAGAGGGACGTTACAATATCCGCAATGTATTAAAAACGGAAAGTGCTAGTTTATATTATATGGTAAAGGAGGAAGATGAAATTGGATACAATCTCACATCAACTCCAATCGAAGAAGAATTCGAATGATAGTGTATTGCTTTCTTTTGATGTTAAAAACAACGCAACATTCAAGACAGATTGTGTGTTGTTATCTTCGGATATGAAGACTGAGTCTGGAAGAATAACATTGCTGATTGATACTGGAGCATCACAAACCGCTATAGTGAGAGATGTTCTTAGCGATTTAGGTTACAACAAATTCACAAAAAATAAAATTAGAAAACAGACAGCAATGGGCAAAAAGCGTTTTGATATAACAACAATATCTCAGCTACATCTTATTGGAATATACAAGCGGAAGAATTTAGAGGTTTAAGTTTTGGACTGGGAAGATTATTCTTACCACGGAATTATTGGAATGGACATTTTATCAAGGTTACATTTTCGCTCTGATACTAAGATGTTCGAACTACAAAGCAAACCTTTCCAGATACCTGCGATAAAATTGCCAAATTTGAAAAGAGGGTGTAAAGGGGCAGTTTTAGAAGCACCCAATCAATTTACAATTATGACAGATACAGAGTGGATAGAGGGCAGGTTTACTGGCAATGTTCATAGTAGTCAATATCCCTAGAAGAGGCTATAAAAACAGTTGCAGAATAAAGCGGAGAATGTTGTAATCGCTAGTTTAGACAGCAAAACTAGCGATACTTTATTGCGGTTGGTGGAACAATCTCGTTAGGCTACTAGTTTCTTTATATCAAAAGAACCGTAAAAATATTTTCAACTTTGTTGAGGTACAATAGATAGGTAACAAAAAACAAGGCAACCCAAGTTCCAAGTGATATAATAAAAATGGCAAATATTACTGGAAAAGGGGAAACCTTGATATGGATATAATAACACAAAATGCCCACTATAGGCAACGAA
>JGI24700J35501_10929933_pt1 | contig 10659 bp, 2 predicted proteins | sample TergutTh196P1_FD_35501 | JGI IMG/M metagenome (IMG submission 35501) | reverse complement strand
GCCCGACTGGAGTAAAGGTAAGATCAACATCCCAGACTCTAGAGACGATGTGCCGCTGACCTCGCCTCACCCTCAATCACCAGATCCAGTGGAGGGGGGCCAGTGAGTGCCCCCATAACACCAGTAGGAGTTGTACATATCGCTCCCATTATCCCCATGCAAGTCTTTGTACTCTGCTTAGTCTTTTCTTGGCACTAGCCGTCCGACAGCCTGGCCACCATACTAAGGATGCAAAAGAGATGGAACGCTGAATGACAGAATTATAGAGGCAATGGCCCACCTTATGTCCCAGGCTCCACATTGCTCCAAAGGCCCTCCTACAGGCCCACAACAGACTGTCAGCCTTCCTCACCTTAACATCCACGTGCTTGCTCCAGGTCAGCCGAGAATCCAGAATTACCTTGGGATACTTGACTGACCGAGAGCGACTTAAAGTAACCGAAAAAAAGTGTGGTTCAAAGAAACCTGGTAGTTTCCTTCTCCTTGTAAATACTATGAGTTCAGTCTTGTCAGGATTAGCCGATAGCCTGACCTTGTTACACCATGTCTCTATGGTTAGAAGGGCCCATGGTTCAGCTACAGTCCCTGGTTAGTTCCCGCACTCCCTTCCCCAATTTATGTATTGTTTTATAAACACCAAAAATTATTACTGGTGGAGCAATGTTAACTGCCTAGTAGACAACAAAAATGCTGGTTAAAAATGTTGTCTATATTTTGGTCAATATCAACACAAAACTGTCCACGTACAATGAAAACATTAGGACCTGCCAATACGAACACTGGCGCAAAGAAACATAATTATTAGTTGCAATATCCTGACATATAATATACATTCTTCACCAATTGGTAAGTAGGCCAGGGTTTCTGACATATTCCAAAAACTTAAAAATCTAGGATGGTGAAGCCTTTATACAGCCAGTCAGTAAGTGGGATACAAACCTTTCTTATCATCTTGACAGTTTCTACAATTCTTTGCTCCACTGTTTCCTTTAAGAATGTTCTTCTCTCCCGTCCCAATGCTCCCAACTCCTGTTCCTCCTCCAGCACTGCCAGAACCACTCCATGTGGATGTGCCCAGATTATTATTGATATGAATAGGTGGGCGTTTAGTTGCTACACCACCTAAGCCACCTGGACCTTTGCCACCTGGGGTGTACACTGATGGCTTATGGTTATTAAGAGTAGCTCCTTGCGCATCATCTGAATCAAACAAATGTCAAAAATATACCTCATTGATGCATTAACGTACTAATGGAGAAGCCTAAATTATATAAAACAGATGCAAAGTTACAAATTAATAAATGCATGTCACTTTACTGTGAAATGTACTTCCTAACTACAGTTTATATATAATTCATTGACTGCTGGCTTCTGTGTCATTTCAAATCAAAGAGATACATGGAACATGGATAACAGACTAGCATCTCTTGTGTCTTTGTAAATTTAATATCTGTTTTATAAAGAAATACACTGCAGTACGATAAAATACCAACCAACAGCATGTGAAGTTCAGTGAAATGCCTCAAGATCAGGTACGCCACAATGGTGGACTTTGGTATAAGAAGTGTTAAATTTTAGATTATATTGTCTGAATATTTGGTTGCCTAGTTAGCTCTGTTTCTAAAGTTCCAAGAAATGTTACTGTGGTGATTAACAAGCTATAACTTACCCTGCTGCCCATATTTAGATTTGGAATTAGACATCCCAACTGATTTCTTGTTGCTTCCCTCACCAACAGCACTACATGAACCACTTTGAGGAGATTTTGTTGATACTACATCCTCCGACTCAAATACTTCTTCACCTAATTCTCCTATTACTTGCTTATCAGTACTCAAATCATCTAGGGAAACCCATTTTTGTGGGACAGAATTCAACCCAATTCCAGAACCATTATGCTTAACATCACTACCCATAGTTTTCTGGGTTACAACTGGACTATGGGTTAACTTGCTGGAATTGAAATTTCCACTCCCATTATGCTCATCACTGCCAGAAGAAAGCTGCCTTTTTAATATACCACTTTTATTGTTCTTTTTGGCATTACTACCCTTCAACACGGACACTTTAGATCTTGCAACATTTGTAGACTCTGATTTGTTGGGTATATTTGCAGTATTAGAATTTGATTTAAGTGTTTGTAATGTTACAGAAGCTGACTTTGCAAGAACATCAGAATAAGTTGGTCTCATGGGACGTACTTCTGCAACTATTCTTGCCTTTCTGACACCACGTCCAATCCCTTTATACTCCATTTCAGTATCAGATGATAGTGGCACTGTCTGTATTCCCTGCTGGTTTGTTGGTGGTGATGGTCTAACACCATTATCCGTGCATCCAAATGGGCTGTACGTACCACTCTGATTTGGAACCCAATTTCCAACAAGGTTTTCTATCAACTGTGCTTGATTACCAACAGTTCCTTGGAAGTGTTGTGACTGCTGTCTCCCACCCTGCTGAGACTGCTGAATATCACTACTGAAGAGTCCATATCCCCTTAAATGATTAGAATGGTCTAAATTCCCACTCTGGTAAGGTATAAATCCTCCTACTGGACGCTTCATAGGTCCTCTACTGTCATGAGAAACCATGTGGTATGAATGTGGTGATGCAGCAGAACTATATACATCGAAAAGGTTTCCTCCACCATCCATCACAGTGCCAATGACTTCACGATTCTCTAACATCGTATTCAACTGCTGTTGCCCTGCAGCTGTTGCATAGTAGAAATTGTGATGCTGAGAAACTTCACTGCCTTGTTTTGGCAAATGAGATGTATTAATGTCATAACGAACCCCGGAAACATCGGAAACAAACATGGAATTTTCCCCAGAATTCATGGTCATTAATGTGTGTGGTGTAAAGTAATGATTATCACCACTGCCATTTGTAGAAGCTGCATATTCTGACCAGCCATGTGGGGCTGTTGATGGTGGCGTAAATCCTAACGCTACGTACTGGCCATCATTAGCCTGTATATCTGCAGTCATATGTTCAATAATTTCATCGATAGAACGTTTCTTCTGTGGGTTGTCATGATCCTCCATCATCGAGACTAAGGGTAAAACACTGATGTGTTGTTGGTACGTCCACAAACTTACACACGATTATACGCTAACCACCGACTCCGGCAGCCGCTTGCCGAGCCCCGTTAATCATTAATCACAACCCAAAACCCCAGGTTAACAAACTGTTACGTCTTCAATGGCTCTTCACGTTTACCAATCCCGACATGTCTTCAATATGTGTAATATTAAAATCAACCACAAAATAATTATACGTATACAAAGTCTGCAGTGTGAATCCGTAATATTGTTACATGCCTCACACTATCTACAATTCGTACAAATACGGAGCCATTTTGTTCCAGCAATTCAAGTTACACATCCGCCGGAATCAAGGTATAAAAATCAATGCAACGTCTACAAAAGTGTTTGTAATATACTCGTCTCCTAACAAAATACCTTGAATTCGTGAAAGAACTGAAACTTGTTTTGATAATTTGCAAATGCTACTATATACCTCACCGAAATACCACACTACAATTTTTTCGTTTATGATCCGCGACAGCAAGTCAGCAGTCGTCCCGATTAAGAGTACAGTTTACGGAGTGTTATTAATCGCTTCAGGTTACCTAGGTGATCTGAGCAGCTAAGAGGAGTGATAGGGGTATCAATGCGTGGGTGTAAGATTATCGTCATGAGGGAACGAGTTGATTGCATATTAGGGGTGCCGTAAATTAGTACGCCATGTATGTCTGCAAAGTCATTGTGCCATCGGGGGTACGTTTGCTCCAAAATGGTGACGTTTGCAATTTAAGTTCTAATAAAGCTGAGTACTGTAATAGTTAGTATTATTTCTACTCACTTTTCTTCTGTTAATATTCCCAACTGTGCCTGTTAGGACATTTTCATGGTTTGGTTTGTGGTTTGGTTTGGTAACACATGTAACATTGGACACGTCAGTTACAGATTACAATTTATATATTACAACACAACTAATAATATATGGACATCCACCCAATATAATATAATAAATAACAATACAAAATATGTGGACCGATTGGAAGTGGAATTTGTCACTACATCTAGATAAATGTGTATTTATATAAATATACTTGAGAGTCAAGAATTCAAATTAAAAGTAGTAATATAGAATGGTATTGAGTTATATTACATGTAAGAATGTTTAGATGATTACACTGAGCCAAGATCTGTATTGGAATTCGAACCAGATGAAATACCTTGGTAATTTGTAACACTGCATGTGCAGGTAGGTACTTCATAAAACTTCAGGGGAATTCAGTCTTACCTGATCAATCTTGCGCTTGGTTGTTTGGAGGTTATTGTTAATGTGGTGGGCAGTTACAGATGCATGCATAGGTGTTAGAAATCCTGCGTGTGGACTTTGTGGATCCTGGCAAACAAAATTTGTAGTAAGACCCTGTGCAACATAAAATACAGTACAGATACAAAACCCTTTCAGCGGACTTAAGAGTTACATATATGACAAAATAACAAAATTACCATTTTTATTGTTTTGGCCTTCCCTTTATGGATGTGATTTCAGTGAAAGTTAATTCTGTGTATGGATCAACCAAAACTACTCAGAATTTGTCTTACATGGAACTTAATATTGGCATATGACCTAACTCACTTGGTAGGAATTCCAGACTGCCTGGTTGCATACCAGATGACTGTTTAAATTGTTGATCAAAAGCAAACGTTTCTCTTCATATTTGAATGACTATTGGGAACACTCGAGTCACTTGCCCACTTGTGGTTCAGTGGGGAATAGATATTGCTGGAATGAAAGGATGACCATCCACCTACATTCAGAAGTCTGAGAATGGGCCTCTTTACCTTCACCTCAGTGGCAGGTATATAGCCACATGCAGACTTTTTCTGTATCACGTTAGGCTGTGAAATTAGATATTTAACAATTCATAGGTATATTGAAAATACTATTTCTTATATGAAGGATGGTGCATTTTAAGGTGTGGGTCTGTCACAATATAACAGCTCTGCATCCAAGTTTATGTATTAGGTAGGGGAGCATGCAAATTTTGTTTTAGGTTGTTCTGAAGTACTGTTCAAGAATGTGCATTAGAGTTGATGGGCCATGAAATGACAGCTCTCCATACTTCTTTAGTTTTTCAAAACAATTTATGAGTTATCTATCAAGTGGTTTGTATTTCCAAACTGTACGTTCTGTATGCTGTAATAGAAAATTACATTCATAAAGATGTTGTGCAGAGACCCTGGTAGTGGGAGGGGGGGACTGTATGGCTGACTGCCATGTAGTACCCATACAGCTGGCAAAACTTGCAAAACTGATGCACAGATGGGATTTTACTCATATGACTAAGAAACTGAATAATTAAAAGAACTGTTTCTCTGTATGATTTTAACAGACATTTTTTAACACTTTTATGGCTGTATGGTGGCCAGGATAGTGTAGTCTGTCTAGTGATCTGCTACTGGCTGGACAGTCTGGAGTTTCAAGCCCAGTTGGAGGCGAGACTTACTAGACCCATCCAAAGAGGCCCCATGGCCCACCCAGCTCTCGTGCAATGGATAACAGGTTTCTTGCATGGGGTAAAGCAGATGGGCTGTGTTGGTGATCACCCACCACCCCTAGCATCAGGGTCAAGTATGGGTAGGGCTATACCTGTACCTCCCCTTTGTGCTTGCTTGGCTCATAATGGGACACCTTTACCATAGCTTTATAACTGTATAATTACATCTTAATTCATTATGTGTAAAGAAGTTACATAACTCAAGCCTTACAAAATGAATTTAAAAAAAAAACCCAACAAAAGAAGGAAGCTGCCGTATTCTGTATCATGATGATTTTATCAACTTCCAACTGTTTCCATTTTTAATACCACTAGAACAGAGTATCAAAAAATATCCTATAAAAGTTAGTTGTGTTCCAATAGATTTGTAATTTGTTACAAATAATATGCTTTTTAAGGCAGCACTGAGAAAGTAACTCCATATTCATGTATTTTATTCTGTGGAAGAAGTTTTAGTACATAGTAATGATACAAATTAATAATTTTATTGTAAGTAATATTCTTGCACATACTTTATATTTTTACATACTTACATAAACTACACTTTATACATAGTACTGTTGTGTAGTGTCATATTTATTGTATCATTGCTGTGTTCTATTATGTCCATCGTTGTTTACTTGTGACATTTTGTGAAACAATTTAAGGTATATCTTCTTGACATTTTTTTATATTCGGCCGTCATTGGACGGAGCTTGGATCTTTGAAATGTAAATGTAACAATAACAGTGAAACATTAAAAACTGCACCTCATCCAAATTTCTTTACAATAATAGATCTTCCACACATAACCCCCAACAACATATCTTATGGACTACTGTTTAACCAAATGACAGACATGACCAACTACTACATGATTTACATGTACCACATTTACTCACATAATTTGGCCTAAGTGTGATTTATGCATCCCTACTTTTGGGCAGATTTTGGGTTAGAAAAAAACCTGTACTTTTTTCACCAACTTTTGCCAAAATAGGTATCATTAATCATGTCATTCCCAACAATGCATACTTCCAACTTTCTTGTGTGTGGCATGTGTTACGAGTTCAAACAGATATACATTATGACTTTCAAAGAAAACCAATCTCAAAATATGGGCATGAGCATTTGAAATGTATGTGATCAGGTAGCCAGGCACAGATGATAAGGGCAACAAGGAAAAGAGGCAGAGGCTACAGTAATGTAGTGTAAATAATTCTTCCTTCCTGGCATCCATATAGTTTTTGTTCCTGTCACACATGCTGTAGAAGTTGTCAGTATGAGAAACTCCCAGACATTAAACAGGTTCCAATAATTTGCATGGAACATATGATCAAGGTTGACTCTGATTCATTGTATGATATGCAGAAGAACTGGCTTTTCCATCTGTATTCATAAAGGAATCCTGCAGAGTCCAAAGGTATAAAGATCTGGATATTGTATAATTTATTTGCCTAATTTTTCTACGTATATGAAGGCAATTATACCTTCTTGAAACCCACTAGATTTTTTTTTACATGTCCACAGTTCAAGCCTTCCATATGCATTGTCTCTTAAATATTTCTAGCTCAGTGCACTCCTGCACGTATAGACCCAACCAGCCATACTAGTAGCTCCTACCTGCTCCTGCTAGACAGCATGTGGCATTCTTTTGTCTTTTACTTCTTGGAAACTGATGGAAGATAGTGGAAGCCACCCTGCACAGGTGGGTTCAAAGTAGTTATAAATTAGGCTGGCACATACAGAAAGAGAAATAAAATATAGTTGTATTCCAGGATCGCTATTGGTTTAACTATTAGGAGATGGATTCATGTCATATATATATCTAATGACATTTTTTCTGGCTTAGCGTGTACAATTAAATTGCTACCAAGTCAACACACAAACACCAGCATATGGCACGCTAGGCCATACGCCAGAACATTCTGGAGACCAGAGTATGGTCACACGTGATGATAAAGGTTACAGCAACCACAGATTCATGGATAGTGACCTATACCTGAAACAGTTAAAATTTACATTTCATATTCTGAAAGGAATGAATACAACATTGATAATGCTACATGAGAAAGATGTGTCCTGCACCATGTATACCAGTATCTTTTAATATATATTTCACAAAACATTGGGGTTTATTCCAAATTTTGTGGTCCATGCTAAGTTTAATCATGAGGAAAATGCATACTTTGTAACAAGGTAAAATCCAAAGTTAAGGAACAATCTCACAGCTCTTAGAGAATGCCTCAAAAGTTTCTATGAGAATAACTGATTCAGCTGAAAGCGGATCTACGGTGCAAGCACTGCTTTATGAACTACATACGCATGCTTGAATGATATAATTATGGCCATTACCATGTAAGAAATACCATACGTCACCAACAACTTAGCAAAATATTTAATTCTTCAAACATGGTTAGTATGCAAACAGATAGTTAGTATAATGAATAATAAATAAGATTTAAGTAATGTTTAAGTATGTCATATATTAGATTTATTTTCATGTCTAATTTTAACAGTCATCTAATGGTAAATCTCTAAAATTAAGTCAACCTGCAACTTCTCTATCATTTTCTTACAATATTTACACTACATTATGTTCTACTATAATACACTCCAATACAGCATTACTTAATAAAATAAGACATACTGGAATAAGATGCAGAGGACAGACATAATGATAGCATACAAAAGAATGTGGTGATCGTTATGTTTGTTATTTCATTTTGTGGCTTCACTATTTCATTCACTAAAGTTATTCCTCTCTGTTTTGCAATGTAATGTCACAAAATCCATAACACATTTCTGTGGACTGCTTCCAAGCACTGGAGAAAGAAAGACACAGAAACAAGGAAAAGGATGGGGGGAGGGGGGGAACACACCTTTATATGTTAAGAGAGGAAGAGTTGCAATACTGCACTATAAATTACTTCAGTATCTTACAGGTCTCGACATTCATACATGAAACCAGTCAGTCATTTTTATCACAGCATAAGACCAAATTTTCTGTAACTCATACAGACCATACTTGTAAACAGATGGCTAAACTGCTTAATAAATTATTCGTTTAAGTATGCTGAAGCATGACATGTAAGACCCACTGTTTAAAACAATGCATTAAAAATAAGAATAGGACAAGATCATCTCCCATATGTTAGAACTGGGGGGGGATACATGTCAGAGAGTGATAAATGCTGTGAAATTTCTATGTATCATGGTCTAACAGAAATGTGTATGTAACATGTATTCACCGCAAGTCACTTGTGTGGTATGGTAGATCTGCAAGTCACATACTGAAAGGTATCATATCCTCACAAACATGTTCCTTTTAAAATACTGGAATGTGTATTCTTTGATAACAGTAAATAAACCTCAAGTTCTTGAGCAGTGACTTACACTGCTAAGTTAACATACACAATGATGTACGTTCAGATAAAGGTCATCTTTAATTTCTCATTCACATACACTGATGACCATTACTCATTTATAATTTAGTGGAAATCTTGGAGCATAACAGTCAATGTCTTATTTCAATGCGGCACATGGCACATAGTTGCATGTTAGCAAACAATGGGATGTCCAAACCCTGCCAAGGACATTATTATTTGTGCTTCATCACAGATAATCATCCTACTCATACCATATTCCCCTTAAACCTAGGATTCCACCATGGGTTATCATAAACAAAGAAAAGAGTTTAAGTATTCTGGAAAATAATTTCTGGGAATGGAAGAAACAAGGAAATCAAAAGGAAAAACTAAGAATATTCACATGTTGACATATTTCAAATCCAAACATTAAACAACAAATCACGCACAGCCAATCATGTGTAGATCAAAGATTCCTGCTGCTAAGTACCATAACTGAAACACACAATAGTTCTTAAATAAAAAGTAGCACGCATAAACACAAAAGTGCAACAATTCTGAGTCTGCAAAAGTAATGTGTTACTGACACATCAAATAGTTCAGGAATTCAAGAATATTCAGGAGAAAATAAATAAACTGCTTTAAAATATTAATATTTAATTTCATGTGTGATTCAAAATGAAAAGGATGCCTACAACAGATCATTTCAGGGTCATCACACTTGACCATGTGGAAACACCAAATAGGTGTCACCATTCATAAATGGCACAAATCATATGCATAAGAATACCTCTACAACTTCAATATTTAATTTTTGTTGTGTCTGAGTACATATATATGGCGTTTTATGGGTTGTGGATATTACTGTAGATGACGACTTCCTAAGCCTCTGTGATTAAAAAACCAATCAACATGGGTCCTATTCTCAATGGTTTTTGTGCTACAGGTGGTTCTTAATTCTGATAAACACACTCCAGTGAACGGCACATAGAACTTACAGAGTGGTATTAATATACTTGTATTTCATACAATTACCATGAATGCTATACAGTCTTAGCAAATGACATTGCTGTTAAACAAAACACCTCTTGTTGTCTCTCTCTGGACCTATGTTATTATTTTGTATTAGAACTCTATAAACTATGAGCTACCTGATATTTAGCAAACAACATTACACATATTGCTCTACATGCCTTCTATGATCAGGGTGTAAGCAATAGTGTAGGATAGGATGAAACTTACTGCCAATTACAATGAATGAATGGTGCATATACAATTAAGAGGTGCTGTTACCAATCAACCACATCTCAAAATCCTATTCATTTTAGGCACAGACAATAACAAAGCTTTAGATTGTGGTCTTCAGAGTTATTTTTTTATCCCACAGTCTTTTAATTTAACTTGTGGCAATTTATATACAGAGGGTTTGTAATTATACTGATGAGGTCCAGGGACTGATGGCATTGGCATTTGCATACAGGCATTTAAGCTGTGTAAAAGTATTTTGGTGAGAAAATTACTACATCCTTTTGTACCCAGGAGAGAGGAATAATTTATTATAAAATTAATTTTAATATTCTGTGTTATATCTATCCAGTTGAGATGGTCAGATGGTTCACTCAATATTCATGCACTGTAATGAGGAGTAAAGAAGACTTATAGCTGATCTTGTTCAGTGTTAAAGGTCAGATGGTAAACTTTAGACAATATTAGATTATACTCTCTCTCTCTCTC
>JGI24700J35501_10929934_pt1 | contig 10664 bp, 7 predicted proteins | sample TergutTh196P1_FD_35501 | JGI IMG/M metagenome (IMG submission 35501) | reverse complement strand
ATCCCTTCAGATACGCATATGGAGGGTATAGCACAGTTGGTTAGCGCGCGAGATTGTGGCTCTCGAGGTCGTGGGTTCAAATCCCATTACCCTCCCTAAATCCTAAAAATGCTAAAAAATCCTAAAAATTTCATTCAAAAAGGTGGGCGGATAATATTTGCTCGCTTTTTTGATTGAATTTTTTATATGATATTTTTATGTTTTTTCATATTTACAAAAATTCCACTAGACAAAAAAATTTTCTTGTAATATACTATATATGAAACAATATCGATTGGGAGGTTTTTATGAAAATACTCAAGGTTATAATAATATTGGCTGTATTTGTTGGTTGTGCTGTACAGGCTTCGGAAGAGCCAACTACTTTTAACATACAAATTGCCTATCTGCCTATAACGCACTCGACTGCTCTTATGGTGATGAACGAACAGCAAAGTTACAGCGACGGCGATTATCAAATGGATTTGGTTAGGTTTACTGCTTGGCCCGATGTTGTTGATGCTTTGCGTACTGGCAGAGTTGACGGTGCTAGCATTCTATTTGAAGTTGCTTTGCAGGCAAAATTGGAAGACGATAGTCTCGTTATGCTGTCATTGACACACCGCGACGGCAATGTTATAGTGGTTGACAACGATATTAACACTTACCAAGATTTAATTGGGCGAGTTGTGGCTATTCCTCACAGATTATCCCCGCAAAATACGCTGTTGCAAATGATTTTGGATAGAGAAGGAATTTCTCCGAACGATATTCAAATAATTGAGATAAGCCCCGCCGAAATGCCGTTTTCGATGGCAAGCGGTGCAATTTCTGCCTACATTGTCGCCGAACCTTTTGGATCGGTTGCCGAAAATGCTGGCGTTGGTAGAATCATCGAAACTTCCGAAGATATTTTTCCTAATGCAATTTGTTGTGTGCTAGTTTTTCGTGAGGAATCCATTCGCAACCCAGAACTTCTTGCTTGGATACTCGAAAACTTTGAACGTGCCGCAGAAATAACTCACGCACGCGATTATCGAGTTGTCGAAGTTTTCAAAGAACACGCACGGTTATCAGAAGACGTTATCGAACGCTCTTTAGAACATACAACTTTTCACAACCTAAATTTAACCGAAGAAGAATATTATCAAATTACCGATATAATTTTGCATTACGGTGTTTTGGAGGAAGTTCCCTCCTTTCGCAGCTTTGTTATAGAATAAAATACCGAAAGTAATGAAACGTACAATTTAGAATAGAGGAATCTTGTTATGAGTTATTTGAAGCGGTTTTTAAGCTTCTCTGCTAGTATTTTAATATTGGTCGTAGTTTGGCAAGCGGTGGTTACTTTTGGGCAACAGCCCGAATTTTTAATGCCATCGCCAGGGCGTGTAGCTATTGCTTTATGGGAACTTTTTACCGATGGTTGGCTGTTTGGTCATGTTTGGGTTAGTTTTGTGCGGTTTATTATAGGATATATTGCCGCTTGTGCATTAGCAATGTTCTTGGGCGTTATATTTGGCTGGTTTAGCACTTTGTGGCGTATTGTCGAGCCGATTGTTCTACTGTTAAAGCCAATTTCGCCTATCGCTTGGTTGCCTTTTATTATGCTTTGGTTCGGAATCGGCGATGCTCCCGCTATTTTTACTATTGCAATGGCTAGTTTTTTTCCTATGTTGCTGGCGACGGTGCTTGCAATTAACAGCGTTAGCACATCTTACATGAATGTTGCCGCTAATTTTGGATTAACCAGATTTCAAATTTTATATAAAATTGTGTTGCCTGCCTCGTTTCCTAAACTTGTGCAAGGCTTGCATTCTGCCCTAACTGCCGCCTGGATTTTTTTGGTGGCTGGCGAACTTATGGGAACTAGCGAAGGCTTGGGCTTTTTAATAAATGATGCAAGGCAAAATTTACGTTCCGATTTAATTATGGCAGGAATTGTCCTAATCGGTACGATTGGTTACGTTTTTGATAGGTTTCTTACTTTGGTAGAAAAATATGTAAGTAAAAAATGGGGCGGTGGCTGATGTACATACAAATTGAAAATTTAACGAAAGTGTTTTACGAGGCGAACAAAAAGCCTTTTGTTGTGCTTTCGGATATAAATTTGACCATTAAAAAAAGCGAATTTATTTGCATAATTGGACCTAGCGGTTGCGGAAAAACTGCTCTGCTCAATATTTTGGGCGGATTTGTTCCACCAACCAACGGAAGAGTTCTCATAGATGGCGAAGAGGTCAAAAAGCCGTCTTCGCGGTACGTCAGCATTTTTCAAGATTACAAACTGTTACCTTGGCGAACCGTTCGCAAAAATATCGAACTTGGTTTAGAAAACAAAAAATTATCTCGTGCGCAAATAAACGAGATTGTTGATGCACAAATTCATGCTGTTGGATTATCGGGCTTTGAAAATTATATGCCAGCAACAATATCTGGCGGAATGAAACAGCGCGTTTCGATTGCCCGTGCTTTGGCTGTCGAGCCAGATATTCTTTTTATGGACGAACCATTCGGTGCATTGGATTCCGTTACAAAAGAGACGATGCAACTTAATCTTAAACAACTGCTATCTTCCAAACCTGGCGGAACAACCGTTATTTTTATAACTCATGATGTTGACGAAGCCGTTTTTTTAGCCGACCGTATTCTCGTAATGAGTGCAAAACCTGGCAAAATTAACAATATCATCGAAGTTGACCTGCCGCAACCAACCATGAAATACACACGCTCGTTTAACGCCGTTCGCGACAACGTTATAAAGGAAATGGCTGCTGTTTCTCATAAATAAAGGCAATCAACAGTTGATAAATTGCATTTGTTTAGGTTGACAATTTGCATTTGTTCAAAATGTAGGGGCAGGTAATACCTGCCAATTTATAGTATACGGGCGGATAATATCCGCCCCTACGCTCTAGCAAATTTTTAATATTTAATTCGCATAAAGGCAAACATCGGTTGACAAATTGCGTTTGTTAAGGTTGATAAATCGCATTTGTTCAAAATGTAGGGGCGGATATTATCCGCCCGCAAGCTACAAATTGGCAAATTTTAGGATAGCAAAATGTAAATTTTCAATCCTTAATTCGCATTGTCAAATTAGCAATAAAAAATAAACAGGTCAAGGGCGCTGTTCTTTTGTCCACTGGACAAAATTCAGCCTTGCGGGTTTGGGCAACGTTTGCGGCTTTAATGTTTACAGGTAAATTATGAATACAATTTTTAGCAAGCAGTTAATTTTATATTTGGGAACTTTGGCGATTAGTTTTGCGTTTTTGAGCATTATGCTGTCGCAAGTAATTCGCAATTATGTAACCGAGCAGCGAGTGGAAACCTTGACGGATTCTAGTATACGAGTTTCGCAGGTTTTGGAGGGAGTTACGCATTTTGGAATTTTAGATGTCAATCGTCTTAATAGCGAAGTTTTGGCTATGCAACAGTTTTTGAACGCACGATTGCTTATTATTAGCACCGATTTTACTGTGATAGGTACATCTGGCGGGTTGGTCAACGATAAATTGCCTGTTTATCACGAATCGTTGCAACCGCTTATGCTTGGAAATCCCATAATTACTAACGGCACTTTGGATGGCATTTATTTTGAACCGCTGTTGACAGTTGGACATCCCATTTGGGCTGGCGATAGAGTTGTTGCCGCTGTGCTTGTCAGTACCTCAATGCAAGAACTGGAAACCACCATTACAGAAATGTATCGGTTGGCTTTGCTTTGTTTAATCGGCTCGGCTTTGGTTGCAACCGCACTTATTTACATCTCGTGTTTAACGATAAGCCGCCCGTTGCGACAAATAAACGATGCCGCACGTATTATAGCAAGCGGCGATTTTGAAAAGCGAATTTCTGCCAATTCTCAATTTTCTTCTGCAAAATATACTAAAATTTTTAGTGCAATAAAACCTGTAACAGAAGTTGCACAACTGGCGGAATCGTTCAACAGCATGGCAGAAAGTTTACAGGAACAAGAAAAAATTCAACGCAGTTTTATTTCCAATTTATCCCATGATATACGTTCGCCGTTGACATCTGTGCGTGGCTTTTTGCAAGCTATGCAGGACGGCACTGTTCCGCAAGAAAAGCAGAATTATTACATTAACATTGTAATGGACGAATCCGACAGAATCATCCGACTAGCCAACAACTTGCTAGATATAAACTTTGTTCAAGAAACTTCATTAAATATAACAACGTTTAATATAAGCGAGTTAATCAGAAAAATTGTGTTGACTTTTGAACCACAAGCTACAACGCACAATTTACACATTCAATGCAAATTTGCTCACGAGATTGATATAATTGATGCTGATTATGATAAAATTCAGCGTGTTATTTACAATTTGATTGACAATGCCGTCAAATTTGTTCCGAACGGCGGCGAAATTATCATCGAAACGAACATCGAAAAATCCAATTTGCAGGTTAGCATACAAGACAACGGCAGAGGAATTAGCCCAGCCGACCAAACCAGAATTTTTGAACGATTTTTTAAGGGCGATCAATCTCGTGGCGAAGATAAAATTAGCAGCGGATTAGGGTTGTCAATCGTCAAAGAAATAATACAAGCACACGGTGGACAAATTTTTGTCAACAGCTCCGAGCAAAATGGTTGTCTTTTTACATTTTTGCTACCGTTAAAAACTAAAAACGAAAGGTAAAAATTATGACTAAAATTTTGAAAGCCGCAATAGTTGGTTGCGGCTCAATATCGAGTGTACACGCAAATGCTATCCAAAATATTGCTAATTTAGTGGCAATTTGCGATTCCGATACAGCAAAAACCGCCAAATTTTCCCAAACTTACAAAAATGTTGAAAATTTTCAAAATTGCCGAATATACAAAAATTTTGAAGAAATGCTAAATATCGGCGGAATTGACGTTTTGCACGTTTGTTTGCCGCATTTTCTGCACGAACCTGTTTCTGTTTATGCTATGCAACGCGGCGTTAATGTTTTGTGCGAAAAGCCAATGTCGATTAGCTTGCAAGAGGGCGAAAACATGGTAAATGCCGCCAAAAACAACGGCGTTACTTTGGGCGTAATTTTCCAAAACAGATATAATCCAGGTGTACAACTTGCCAAAAAGGCTTTAGATAACGGAAAACTTGGCAAAATAAAATCGGGCTACTTAAAAGTTACCTGGTTTCGTGACGAAAATTATTACAAAAGCGATTGGCGAGGAAAATGGCAAACCGAAGGCGGCGGCGTTTTAATAAATCAATCCATTCACACATTCGACTTAATGAACTATTTTTTGGCAAATAAATTGGATTATGTTAGTGCATCAATTTCTAATCGTGCGCATCCGTACATCGAGGTTGAAGATGTTGCAGAGGGCGTTATTTGTTATGGCGACGTAAAAATATCGTTTTATGTAAACACGTTTCATCCGTACGATTCGCCTGTTGCATTAAAACTTATTTGCGAAAACGGCACAATTAGCATTATCGGCGATTCTACAACTATTTCCTATTTGGACGGCACACAAGAAACTGTTGCTCCCGAAACCGATACAACTTTGCCTGCTGGTGCAAAATCTTACTGGGGAGTAAGCCACAAAAAACAAATATCCGACTTTTACGAGGCAATCGTCCAACAAAAAACGCCACAAATTGACGGCGCCGAGGCACTAAAAACGCAACGTCTAATTTGTGGAATATACGAATCCGCCAAAACGGGAAAACCCTTTGAATTTTAGCTTAAATAATTCCAGTGCTATAAAAAAACAAAAATTTCCCGAAACACCTGGCTGCTACATTTTCAAAAGCAAACACAAAAAAATTTTGTATGTTGGGAAATCTAAATGCCTAAAAAAGCGAATTTTGTCGTATTTTAGCAAGCAAAAAAAATTGCCCAAAATAAAACGCATGATACGCCTTGCACAGTCCGTTGAGTGCATTTGCACAGCAACCGACATCGAAGCCCTGCTGCTAGAATACACTTTGATAAAAAAGTTTCGTCCGCAATATAACGCCAAAATGGTTAAGGATTATCCCAAATCGTACATTGCAATAACCGCAACGCAAAATTTACTCGGCTTTTTTGTCGTAAACGAGATTGAGAAAAGCCAAACCGAAAATATTTTGTACGCCGCGCCATTTTTTCGCAAAAGAACTGCCGAAGAAAATTTAGAACTTTTGGGCAAATATTTTAACATTCCAACTTGTGGATTTGGCAAAAATTTTCCCAAAAAACCCTGCTCACGCTTTTTTGTAAAAAAATGTTTAGCACCGTGCATTTTGCACAACAGCGAAAACAAAGAAAATAGCGAAAAAAGCGAAAAAAGCGAAAAAAATTATATTTCCGCCGCCGCCGAAGTTTTAGCCTTTTTAAGTGGCAATTTTCAGCCAACTTTAGATAAACTTTACCAACAAATGCAACAATCCGCACAACAGCTAAAATACGAACGAGCGGCATATTTAAGGGACAAAATAGAAATTTTAACAAATTTGTCCAAACAAATATCTCGTGTACCGCCAAATTTAGAAAACAAAAATTTTTACGTTGCCCTAAAAAGCCACCACGACAGTAACACAACTTTATGCGTTTATGTGCAAAACAAGTGTGTCCAAAATTGGACTTGCATAACTTGCGAAAATAACAAAGTAAAAAGCACTTTCGCCAGTTTTAACCGTGAAAATGGGCTTTTGCTTGCAAAAGCTATTTTGGAAATTGATGCAAAACGAAGTTTTTTGGAGATAGAATGATGATGCAATGGGAAAAATTGGCGTAAATGGGAAAAAATGAATGTAAATGGGAAAAAATAATGCAAACGGGAAAAAACAGTCATAAATTGGAAAAAATGAATGCAAATTGGGAAAAATAAATCCAAATGGGAAAAAAACGGGCGGATAATACCTGCCCGTTCGGCAGGCGGGTCCGCCCCTACGTTCAATAAAAATTCAACCATAAAAAAATTGCGGGTCAAGGGACGCGTTCCTTGCGGGGTTTGGGGCAGCGCCCCAAGGTTTTAATGTTTTAATGTTTTAATCTTTAGGAGGAAGAATTATGCCGTTAGATGGAGTAACTTTGAGTAGTGTTGTGCGGGAGTTGTCGGAGAGTTTGGTTGGTGGTCGTGTTGATAAGGTACAGCAGCCAGAAGCGGACGAACTTATTTTGTCGGTGCGAAGTAAAGGGCAAAATTATAAATTGTTGTTGACGGCGAATGCGAATAGTCCACGTTTGCACTTGACAGAAACGACGAAGGTTAATCCTAATTTAGCACCGATGTTTTGTATGCTGTTACGCAAGCATTTAGGCGGCGGTCGCATAAAAAATATCGTGCAGCCAGATTTTGAGCGGATTGTCGAGTTGCACATAGAATCTCCCAACGAGATGGGCGATTTGCAAGTAAAATGCTTGGTTGTGGAGATAATGGGCAAGCACAGCAATATCATATTAGTGGATTCCGAAAAAAAAATATTGGACAGCATTCGCCACGTTTCGCGCGAACGTAGCTCGGTTAGAGAGGTTTTGCCAGGCAAAATATACGATAAACCGCCATTAAGCGGGAAAGTTCCGCCTGTTCCTGTTGATAGCGGCTATTTTTTGTCGCTGTTTTCGCCAGGAAAACAGTTGCAAAATTTGATATATCAATCTTTTAATGGGATAAGTCCAATTTTGGCAAGCGAAATTTGCATTCGTGCAGGAGTCGCTCCTGAAACTTTTGCGGAAACTTTAACGGAACAGGACAAACACAAAATTATCGAAACCTTTTTGAAACTGTACAATGACATTGACAACGGGAATTTTTCCTATAATATTTATGATATTTCCGCCAAAAAAAGGGATTTTTCCGCTGTAAATTTATCCGTTTATTTGCAGTTGGGCGAATTATACAAGACATACGAATCGCCATCAAAAATGTTGGAGGATTTTTATATAACGCAAGACAGCCGCTTTCGCATAGCACAAAAGACAGCCGATCTTAAAAAGTTGGTACAAAACCATTTGGAGCGTTGCGTACGCAAAAGTGAAAATTACAACGCCGATTTGTGCGAAACGCAAAACAAGGAGCAACAGCGGCATTTTGGCGAGTTGCTTACAGCGTACATTCACACAGTGCCGAAAGGTGCAGACCGAGTAAAAATAGCCGATTTTTACAACAACAACGCCGAGGTAGAAATTCCATTAAACCCAACTTTAACGCCAGCCGAAAACGCACAAAAATTTTTCAAAAGTTACAACAAATCGAAGCGAACTTTTGCGGCTTTGCAGGGGCAAATTACAAGCAATAACGCCGATATTGCCTATTTAGATAGCGTACTTTCGGCAATAGCATCTGCAACCACCGAAGAAGACATTGCCGAAATTCGCACAGAATTAGCCGAACAAGGATTTATAAAGAGGGTTAAGAATCTCAAGGGTTCAAATCTCAAAGGTTCAAATGGGGCGAAAAATCCAAACAGTTCGAATGGGCGTAAAAACAAAAAATCGGTTATCAAAAAATCCAAGCCACTAAAATATTGTTCTTCGGATGGATTTTACATTTACGTTGGCAAAAATAATTTGCAAAACGATGAACTTACCTTAAAATTTGCCAATTCCACCGATATTTGGTTACACACAAAAGAAATAGCAGGCTCGCACGTTATAATCAAAGGAGAAGACGTTCCCGAACGCACAATAAAAGAGGCGGCAAATTTGGCGGCATATCACAGTAAAGCGAGAATGTCTAGTCAAGTTCCTGTTGATTTTTGTCCACGCAAAAATGTTCGCAAGCCAAAAGGGGCAAAACCTGGGTTTGTAATTTACGATTTTTATAATACGGTTTACGTTACCCCGCAGGAACAGTTGCAGCCTGTAGAGGGGTAAATTTGGGCTAGTCAAAAAATATCGGATTAAAAAATAGCGGGCGGATAATATCCGCCCGTACAAATTTACGATTTTTATAACACGGTTTATGTTACCCCGCAGGAGCAGTTGCAGCCTGTAGAGGGGTAAATTTGAGTTAGTCAAAAAAATAGCGGATTAAAAAATAGCGGGCGGATAATATCCGCCCGTATTGTTTCAACCCGCATTGTTATCAAATAGGAGTTTATAAAAAATTGGCGGTTTATATAATATTAGTTTTACGAACAAACGGGCGACCGAGGACGGTCGCCCCTACAAATCGTAGAGATAATCATCCGACTGTAACACGATGTTCAATGATATTTATCTTAACACAAAATGTTTTCAAATAAAAAGGGCGACGTAACCGCCGCCCTTTTGCCTTTTATGATTATTACCTATTGCTATTTACTATCCCAATAATTGCAATACCGATTGAGGTGCTTGGTTTGCTTGGGCAAGCATAGAAATTGCAGCTTGTTGCAATACGTTTGATTGTGTTAAACGCATCATTTCGGCTGCCATGTCTGCATCGCGAATACGCGAATTAGCATTTGACAAGTTTTCGCTAGATATATCAAGGTTTTGGATAGTGAACTCGAGGCGGTTTTGCATTGCTCCTAAATTGGAACGTTGCTCGGTTACGTGAGATAACGCCATATCAATAGCTGTTACAAAGTTTTGAATTTCTTCGCCACTTTCTCTCATAACGCCAGTTCCAGCTTGACCTAAACCGATACCATCTGTACGCAAATCTGTAAATAAAAACCCTGCTGTAGCTGCGGCAGCTCCCCTATTAGAGAGTCTTTGCACATTAACGGCATCTATGCTCAATGTAACGCCTTGGTTTTCATTAGCACCAATTTGAAACCATAGAGGATTTCCTGAACCGCTACCATTTAATTGGAAAACAGAACCTGTTCCTGCAGTACTTGCATTTGGTCCTGGCATACCCTCGTCATTTTGCTCAAAGTTTTCAGCAGCATCAAGAGCATCCAACGCATCTTGAATGAGATCTCTGATAGCACCTGCTGCAGCACCACTGCCATCAGCTATTGCATCAAGTACTGCTTCAAAATTAGAGGTTAAGTCGCCGCTTGTATCTGTATTTACACCTCGATGAGCAGCTTCAAAATTATCTCTAATATTCGACATAACATCATCGAAATTATCCATAGCTGCATCAGCACTTGCTCTACTAGATGCACCCATTATTTGACTAATCACAGAGTCTACAGCCCTTGCAACTTGATTTCGCAAAGCAAGTCCAGCTGTTGCGGATAGACCACCACCATCAATTAAATCATCAATGGCCGCGTCCAAATCACCGTCAAAAACTTCGTCCGTAATTGCAGCGGTTGCATCAGCACGAAAAGTAGCAAATTCCGCAGCAGCAGCTGCAGCTCCTATAATATTCAAACCGCCTACGCCGCCGCCAAGAGAACCATCCAAAAGGTTGCGAGTATTAAATTGTGTACGTTCGGTTGTTGCGTCGATTTCATTCATAAGTTGGTTAATTTCGGCTTGAATGCGTGTGCGGTCGGATTGATTCCAAGTTGCCTCATCGCTACCGTCATGGGCATTTGTATCATTAGATGCTTGAATAACAAGTTCGCGGATACGAGTTACCATTTCATTGATAGTGGACATTGCGCCTTCAGCTGTTTGGATAAGAGAAATACCATCTTGACCGTTGCGGCTGGCTTGGTCGAGTCCACGAATTTGGCTGCGCATTTTTTCCGATATACCCAAACCTGCGGCATCGTCAGCAGCACTGTTGATTCTAAAACCAGAAGACAGGCGTTGAGATGCTCTGTTTTGTTGGTTTCCTACTAAACCTA
>JGI24700J35501_10929935_pt1 | contig 10669 bp, 12 predicted proteins | sample TergutTh196P1_FD_35501 | JGI IMG/M metagenome (IMG submission 35501) | reverse complement strand
CAATGAAGTATGCTGGATGTAAAAATAAGAACAAATGGAATTAGACCTTCCACCACGACCACCACCACCACCACACACACACACACACACACACACAAAGTTGATCATAAAAGAATCTAACTAAATGATTATAAATTTGATTTGTTTTAACACAAGGGCATTATGGTATATACATAAAGTACTGTCAGTGCAAACTGAAAAAAATCAACTAAACACAACTCACAAAGTACTAATGCAATTAACAGACAGATTTATCATTATGAAGACATGGAAAGAAGAGAATACAAATGCTCAAATCAATATAACTGGTACTGTCCTTTCCATCAACTTGATTCAAACATTTTAACATACTTCAACACATATAATATGTTACCTGACACAGCTGTTGTTTTATGTCAATTTGTTCTTTTATACTTTTATAACTATAATTACGTTCTTACACAATCACAAAATGGAGATCTCAGTCTGGTAATGACAATGAATTATGAAATAAATGTTAATATTCTTGTAAAAGACTTGAATATGGTCCAGAATGGGATGAAAATATGTCATCAAATTTACACACAAAACTCATACACGTTTATGTAATAATAACAACACTGTGTCAAAGGAGTAGTTCATGATTTATGGTATATCATGCACAACAGCATGCAACTTGTGAAGATATTAATACACAAACTGGTGACATGTTCTGCAGCTTTGATTACATTTAAGGTTTCAGCTCTCAGTATTACACACATCCATCTTTTTATGTATGTATATTCATATCTTCAGTATAGTGTAAATGACTGTTATGTTTTCACTATATTACGTGTCACTGTGATTGTTATCTGACTCATTACTATTTTGGTTGATGTGTTTGATTTCAAAATGTGGGTGACCTTTGCTCTGATATGACCTTGTCATTTGTCATTGTGCTGGAGGTGGATGTGTGTGCGATCTGGCTACTTTAATGACGTGACAATTTATGTGAACTACTGAAGAGTTCAGTGCACTCTAATGGGACTAACTGAAGCAAATTCTCTTAATACAAGGTGCACTTCAAATCTGACTATGAATACAGACATACAGTAGTAATAGGAACAAAATCAAAATACAACAAATAAGTAATGATATTTTAAAAAAGTATTTAAAATAGGGTATATACCACAGAAATCAGTGGTTAATAGATTATTGGAAACTTTATTAATTCCACCAAAACTTACCATCCCTGATGATGGTCTGGAGGGAATGTGAAATGTCAGGACGTGCTATTAACATCACACATGTGCACTGTGATGGTTTTTATTTGCAACAGTGTTACTGAGGCACATGGTTGGATCATGAACAAAACAAAGGACATAAAAAATCCACACACACCAATAGGATGTCTAGAGGCAGGAACAGAATGAATGTGACAGAATTATTGTACAATGCACACATTTCCAGCTTGTTTCATTTAGAGCTCATCACAGCTGCTTCAGGTTACATTCTAAAGCAAAGTCAAAAAACAATGTCATAATCACCAAGGTCCAATTTATATTACAGCATTAAGTCATGGACTCTTAAGTGGTTAATGAACTAAACAGAACAAATTGCACATGCTGAACTGAATGCCAAATACACCAAGAGATGCCTGATTTTCAAAATAATGATTAAAACATCATGCAAGACTCCTTGTACCTTATGTCTAATGTGTGTGACTGTTTACTAATATTCCTATGGACAGTCACACTGAAACTCAGAATCAGTTATTACAGACCAGGCATGACACTAACATGACAGTTGCAGTGTGATATATTATGACTACCACATGCTGCAATTACAGCTACAATATTAATGTAAATTATTCTGTAAACCAAGGTACAGTATTGGAAATCACATCACAATCACTAAGGTGAATTCTGTGCGTCTGAATCATGATGTAACTGACATGAGAGTCCACTGCAAAATTTAAGGTACTCCAACCATGACATATATTTGTTTTCTATGGCAGGGCTCAAAGATGTTGCCAAGTTGTTCAGTTGGTAAGGGTCAACATTCAGGTCATATGCTTCTGTGAAGTTCTGTAAAAGTAAAAAAAATTATAGTAATTTAGCACAAAACATCCAAAGCCACTAAAACTATGTTAAAAGTTTTGTTATCAATCGGATATCAGTCACTTAACCAAAAGTTTAAAATATGTGAAAATACTGTAATATTGAGAATGACAGGAAAGGTAAGAACAGTAGAATAATCCTTAACTCCCATACCCCTCAAATGAAAACCTAAGACACATGCTTATACGGAACTTCACTACATAACCTAAAGTAGATGTAATTGGAGTACCTTTTGTGATAAGTGTGCCCTACATAAAGTGCTGCAAATTTAAGTTGCATAAGAGACATATTTATCACAGAAACTACAGCATTTCAGAACAATTTTAAGAGATAGTAACATAAAAAATAAAACAATATAAAATAAATACATATGTGAGCGCAGTGATTCATGAACTATATTCTATGCCACCCATGTTTCTTAGAGACTCACCTCTGAATCCTTAAATTTGCAGAATAGGAAGTTATAGGAAGACATTAGTTGAGATGTGATGTGAGGCTCAATGTGACGCACACAGGTGAACGTGTTGTTTCTAGAGTCTTGACACTTACACATTTGCTCAGGAACACAGTTCTGTAAAGCAGATAAAATGGTACACCAATTCAAACAGGACATTTTAGGTACATATACCTAACACCATTATGAACAAAGACCTGCAAGAATGCTAAAAAAAGGTAGTTAAAAAGACTCAGACCTAGCAAGTTCATAACAAATATTGGTGGCTCTCAAGAAACATAACATAAAGAATTATGAAGGACACTGACTGGTGACATTACCAAATGACATGAGGAGCCCAGAATTGCAGGCAGATGTTAGAGGAAATGGCTTTGCAAATAAATGACACATGCAAGTGACACAGTCACTACATGATGTGATGCTGAATTTGTTACTTCATGTATGATGTGTTGATGAATTTCTTACTTCATTTAATGTTCAGAAGTAAGTGGAAGGGAGCAGGCATACCCTATTTTAAGATGTTAATCCAGCATTTGCCTAGAGCAACTGATAGAAACTACAAGAAACCTCCGTCAGGATGGCTGGTCTCAGAGACCTTGTTCAAAGACAGGGCATCCAGCTTGTACTACTGGGGAACCCCTACACCGTGATGAGACAAAGATGATGACAATGACAACAACAGTGATGGACAACTTAAAATTCTCACAGCAATAATTATTATTCTTACAGTCCCCTAGAATGTTAGTAGACACGTGCTAACATTTGGAGAACTGTACTGCTGTCATTTTCAGCATATACTGAAGATGGAAGCAGCATAGTCCTCTAAACCATTCGTACCTATCTACCAACTTACGTGGTGTCACAATGTAGAAGAATGTAATCATATCACAAATTATATCTCAGTTTTCAGTAGTAAAAGCATGTAATACCATTATACATTTTCAGCAAAACTGGAGATATTAAAATTTAAGGCAGTAAATAATCCAGCACTGTTGTGTGAGGTAACCTAGGATGGGAAGTATTAGTACTATGAGATTCTGCAACACTCACTGATAATGTACCAACTTCATCATACAGGCAGTCGGGTGAAACAGTCTTCCTACTGCCCTCGCCATGGTATTCTATCAGAAACTTTCTGCCCATTCCTGTCCCATCATCTGCATTTTGTTTTGCCAATGGAAAGAAAGAAATTCCATCCATCCATGGTGGTGCTTCTAAACCTGCCATTGCCAAAAATGTTGGAGCAAAGTCAATGTTCAGTACTGGACGAGCGTCCATTTGCCTTCGTGGTAACCCTGGGCCTCGCATCATCAATGGGATGCGTATATCCATTTCATATGGCTGCCGCTTATCCCATGGCAATCCAAATTGACCTGAAGTTCAGATTATGGAATTAGTTAAGCCAGTTCTTAAGTTTATATATTTGAATTACTGGTGAAATTTAAAAAAACAAATACTGAAGGCTAACATGAAACCAGCGTATCATGTTTATAAAAAGGAAATAATGTTTTAAATGTCCAATATTTTATTACTGTACCCAAGAATTATAGCCACAAAACCTACGATGATGAAGTCAGCAGCAAAAACAAGAAAGAACAAAAAACAAAAACAACAATAACAACAACAGAAAATCCAATATTAATCCTTGAAAGGCATAACCTAATTTTAAGTACTTAAACATTTGTGTTCTATTTCAAGGAAAACATATGTCATTACTGCAAACATTATGATGGTTACCATTTATTAGAAATTAAACTGTGACTAGAAAAAACTTAATAAAATCAACTGCTTTTTAAGAAGGACTCAGCTCAATGCAGTTAGTTAGTAATCACCAATTAGTCTACAGTTTTTGTTGTACCTATAGGCCAAATACATAACCACATTTTGATATGGTCCATATTCTGTGCATTAATCAACTGAATACAATACCAACAATGCACAATAGTATTTTGATGTAGTTTTATTACAGGGTATCCTCCAACCACTCTGACCACAAGTGGCCAAACCATGATAGAGGATATCCTATAATAAAACTACATCAACATGCTGTTGTATAGTTGTTGGTACTGATATTATTTTCAAATAAAGACATATTTAAAACAGTGATTCTGGACATTTCAGTAAGATTTTGGAAAATGCTCTCTAATCTAAGGGATAAATTTAAAACTGAATCTTTTAAAAACACAGCCCTGGAGGAAATATTTAGACTTAATGCAAATTAACTCTTCAATACCAGTTTCAGTATTCAGTAATGGCCTATGCAACGGTGCATTTGAACTGCTTCCTTGGGAACAGTTTCAAGCATATCATAATGCTGCTGCTTCATGTGTGAAGGCAGAAGTCTGAGCTTTTGGTCAATGAATTAATATACTTTATGCCTCAAGTTTTAATGCCTTTGATGTTACTGAAATCTAAATAATTTTTTAGAATGTATACACAGAACTCAATTTGTTGTGCACTGCAGCATTGGGTCTTTTCTGTATTTTATCATGAAAAAAATAATTTGGTTATGTTGTTTCAAGTGCTACAAGTTCATCTTCAGGACCCTGTTGCATTTTTTATATGAATGGCAGCTGTAACAAAGCATTCAGCTGCACAATGAGAAACAGTGTAACTGTGCATGGTTCATTTCATTACAAACACTGTCAGGGACTATTCGGCCTATGCGGATATTCTTTACACAGATCGAAAATAGGGATTCTACTCTACTGATCAAAGTATATCGAAAAACATAACTCATTTTTATGCAATATACCCCTTCATTTCTTTTTGAAGTAGGCAGAAGGTTGTGTGTGGGCTATTGGCGTTGTACAACACATTCAATTATTCCCTCAGTGATCATATATCTCTGCTCAGCTCATGCAGTTTAGGAGGTAAGAGTCATCTCTAAGTGCCCACATACATGAAAGTCCATTTAAAGCATTACTTATGAGCTTAGAGGGGTATGGATTGAATTGCCCCATCCAAAGGAAGTTCCCTCTTCCTTTTGGCACGTTGTTTGTTATTCCTTCCATACTGTCAACTTTTCTTAGAAGTGATGTGTGCCAGTAGATAAAACACAGAACTGAAGTTTGTTAAATAAATGATCCCTTGTTATCAGCTGCAACCCAGGTTATTAGGCTTGAAATTATGTTTTACCTTTTCCGCTTTGAGATTCTGCAGGGAAGATTTTTACATTTGGCAGTTTTGGGTGAAGAAATAAATATGAAAAATGTGTAATAAAATTTCACTCTATTTGCTGAATAAACTGTGAAGTTTCTGCTTGTAAATCTTGTATTAATTTGATTTCATGTCAACTTTGGTAAAGTACTGCATTTATTGACAAACTGCAAAAAATTAAAATGTGAAATATTTGTATATCTATATGCATTGCTGAATACATTACCAATTTTCATACTTTTAAACCTTGCAGTTCTTCATATTTAGAGCACTGCATTGTTGGGAGAGAATATTTAAATGTTTTCCATCCCCAGAGTAAGGGTCCAGTCAAATACCCTCCATTGTTGAAGGATTAGAAAAAATTATATAATAAAAAGTTTCACAACTTACATTCATTTCCTGCTGTACTACTGTTGTGGCAAGTAAACAAATAACAAACAAAGGTTGCAAATGTAACTCAGACAGCAGATCAGCAATGAATATAACTTTTGTAGTATGTGAAGGGACACCCTCCTGGATGCAAGCCAATTAAGGGCCCAACCATGACTGTTTCTTGGATGATTTAATCATGTTTTATCACTGCTGAAATAAAACAGTACTAAATGGGCAGATTACTATCATAGATGATCCCAGAAAAATGTAAAAAAACAACAAAAATCTCGATGTAATCTAGCTGGTCCTAGGCCAAGACAAAAACATCAGACCATTTGTAGATGTGAAGCACAAATTGTTATCGCAATGCTGCAACACTAGTACCATAAAATTAAAGAATTATATTTTTTTAAGATGTTAAAAGCATGTATCCCATAACATAACAATATGTAATTTATCAACATAAGCTAATAAGCTTCAAATCATAACAGCTTGATCAGAAATTTCACTGAAATCTCATAAAACACTCCACTTTGACCAGCCATCACTTACTTCACTGAATAAAACAATATATTTCTTACCTACATGATACCCGTGATCAGAAGTCACAATCAAATGTGTTTTGTCAAGCAGTCCTAGTGACTCAAGTTTGAGAACCATAGATTCTATCAGGTCATCTACTGACAATAGAGTTTCCCATCTTTGTCTGTAAACTCTGTCTAGTTCTGGTAGTATAGAGTCAGGAAGTGGTGATGGTGGCATCTGAAGTAGCCAGTGCTTATCCTGGAAAAAAAGGAAGAGTAAAACTCACAAAACAGCATTCTTGCAGCTGTCACATTTTTATAGCTGTCTTTCTGCTTAAGAGTTGTGCCAAAAGGTGCATGAGGTGCAGGTGGAGCCAGTACCATTAACAAATGGCAACAATGTCACTGCAGAATGGATTACTGTATTCATTCTCATGTATATGTACCGTCACAATGATACTGTATATACATTATTTCAAAACCAAACACACCCTTTTACAGTAATATATGGGGGGGGGGACACCAATGATGAAATACAAATCTTCAATTTTAGAGAACATTTTTCATTATCTGTCCAGTCATCTATTACTGTGGTTTTTAAGCTTTTTTCTCACATACCACTATCACAAACAAAACATATACATGTATCACTACCATAAACAAAACATGTATGCATACCACTACATATTTAAAATGTCAATAACATGCAATGTACAGAGGATCCAGGTCTTCAAACCTATAACTTGTGAAACAAAAGCACTGTGGAAACATCAAATTTCCCCATTTATACTTTTTTAATTTAATGTTTTGTACTGTTAATATTCATTGTATAGCACTTTTAAGATACTGGTAAAATATCAAAATAAAATAAGGGACATTAAATATACCTAAAATATTTTCATACCTCCTTCATGTTAGTGAGAAAAACGAGCTTGTTTTGGTGACAGCAGCTTCTCAGCTCTCATTGGCACAGTACTGACATCAAGTATCAAGTTCAGTGCCACTTGCAGAGAGTTTGTCTGGTCATGACTACTGCTGTAGCACACAAACTTTTTGTTCAAGTCCATTGATCCAAATGGTAGCAAAGCCACAACCGCACCTCATCCAAGGAAAGGATGGTCCTAGCTGATTTCACGTCAGAATTCGGAAAGGGACTTTACCTTGTAAATGTTCCAAAACCAGGGGTCTGTTCTCACAGGAGTTTTTTTTTTTAAATCGTTATGTGATATTAGCTTAAAGATACAATGTGTACTGAATAGTGACAAGATTCACTCATTTCCACTATCTGGGTCTTCTGTCAAGAATGGAAAGTATGGACAGAAATTGCTCCATAGACTCTCCAAATCTTGTATAATGTTGGATTTACTTCCAGCAGGATGTTTTTTTATTATCATTTTCATCGAGCAGATCCATCAATGTAGGAGATACTGTCAAATTTTCTGTTTTCACTGTCCTGGCCATAGGAGCAGTTGCAATGAAAGACACACACTTCATCTTCCACTGCAAATGTGTAAGATTTAAGGTTAAGTCACCTAACTCTGAAAATATATGTGTCAGACATGAAAGCCAACAACCCCAAACATTATCTTCAAAGTGTGATGCTAGTGGGTCATATTAAATAACAAAAAGATAAACTTCATGGCTAAAGTACAAACAATCTGTTTACCACCACTCCTCTTGACAGTGGTCAAAGTTCACTAGGAAACAGAATGGCTTGAGTTCAGAATTCATTTCTGCAAAAAACTGATGAAATCAACTAGTTGGATGGTTGGATTTGATAAAATTGATTACATTCACTGCCTCAGTGAGGATTTCATACAATAGCAGCTTCAGTTCCTTTCAAGCCACAGCAGGCCCTGTGAAGGACACAGTGATTGAAAGTAACTAAACCATCTTTTTTTCTCATCCACGCAAGGAGGTATGGAAGCCTACCTGTTATCGTTGTTGTGCCACTTGTACATACAGATTCACATCACTGCCACTTGACTTTTCGTTCACTGAAAAAATTATTACCTGAAATACTGCTCCTCTCATTGCATTTTCCTGTGGAGACTTACAACATAAAACATGTTCCAAAAATTTCTACATCATCTGGGACTTGCACAAACACTGTTAATTGAGCTGCAGTTGAAATGTCTGTACATTCATCCAATTGCAGGAAAAACTGTTTTGCCTGCATTATTGTTTCTACAACTATATTAGTAACATCTGCTGCCATTTCTACAATTCTCCTTAGCACAGTATTGTCAGAGCAAGTAATTAATTTGTGAAGCAATTTTTTTTGTCAAACATAAATATTACTGATGAAATTTCTATTGCAGGGGGTATTACACATTCCCCCAACAATGGTGTAAGGGGTTTTACATTTCACTGCATGCAGAGGAATAGCATACAATGTCTGAACATATTTTGATGAAATATTCAAATTGTTTGTAAGGGTTGCCTGCTGTGTTGATAAACTTTCTCTTCTGGCATAAAGAAGTCCTTTACTTTCATTTCACTAATTTATGATACTGTGTCTCTGAAGTAATGATGAATTTGTTGAATGATTTGAGAATGTCACACTACATATGACACAGACAGGTTGCAATCCATCTGGTGTGCAAGAAAATCCCCATTCCATAGATGCCTCATTAGACTTCCTTTGATTTACTTAATAGATTTTTTGTTCTGCAGCAATGTTTTTGTCTTATTAAAGACAGATGTTAACAAATAAACAATATCCCTATGACAGAGAGTATCCAGAATGTGTACAGTTCCAATAGTACATGTTACTTACTCTGAAAACAGGTACATTAAAATTTGGTGTTCTCATGGCTGTCACACTTTTATAGTGGTCTTTATATTTAGGAGCTGGGGTAAATGGTGCATGAGGTGCAGGTGGAGCCAGTACCATTAAGAAATTCTTCTCAGTCACATGATGCTGACGAAGAAACTCCAGACCAAATGCTTCCTTCAAAAGAAATCACTGGTTGTCAGACAGAAGAATTAGCACCACATCAGCAATGTGGTTATAATTCTTTACAACACTTCTCTTCAGGGTTTATTTGCAAAGATGTTGTCCATATCTCAGGCCATATAGTATTAATGACAGTTTGAGTAGTAAATGACAAACTGCAAATAATTTGGAAGAAAGCAGTAATGACCTCATCAGGTATTATCCTGGCATTTCCCTGGCGGAGCTGAGATAAACATAAAAACCTCACCTCATGTACAGGCCAAGATTAAAAGCACAAAATTCCTGAACATAAACCTATAACATTACAGCTACACCAACAGTATGCAATATCAAGTCTATAACAATAGAAGGTCTTTCTTGAGTTTAATACACCTTTCCTTTCAGAGTGTTCCAATTGTTTACAGACTGTCGTACCCACTGATTTATACTAGTACATATATGGAGTGCATTTCAAGAATGGGATGTACGTACGTATCTGTTTATGTTCACACATACACAGACCAGGAAGCATCACAACAATATTCTTTAGCTACTCTTGTTAGTATGACTGAAAATACAAATAATTACACTGGTATTGGAGCTTTTCACATTTGTCAACTCATACAAAATATTCTCTATTACTCCTCTTGCACAGTTACTGTGAACTATGAATGAAAGCATTCATCAGTAATGCAACTTGGCCATCAAGTGTTTATCAAAATATCGGCAGTTCCAGCTATTAAGGAAGAAACAGGAGGGTATTAAATAGGAATCTGACTATGCAGTGGCAAAAAATATGCTACACTTTATATCCTAAGTTGAAAAAATTATTACTGTATGGTCTTGCAAAAAATGCAAAGACCAGCTGCAGGGACCACCCAAGCTACTATTCAATGAGTAACTTGGTCTGTGTCTCTGGGGTCAAGCAGCCAAAGCATGAGGCTGATCAGTCACCTCCATCTACTGCCAAGCTTACAAATCAGTGGCACTATACTACCACTACCCCATTAGCCTTCAATGTATGTATAGGACCATTTTACCGTCACTTTTTATGGACATTCTTCTTGATAGACTGAACAACAACAACAACAATGATGACGACAACAATGATGATAATTACTACTGCTGCTGCTACTACTACTAC
>JGI24700J35501_10929936_pt1 | contig 10683 bp, 4 predicted proteins | sample TergutTh196P1_FD_35501 | JGI IMG/M metagenome (IMG submission 35501) | reverse complement strand
ATAATAATAATAATAATAATAATAATAATAACAGCCCGGTAAATCTCTAACTGGAAGCGAACCTGATACAACCTTAAACAACCTAGAATGAAAGCACCAGAATTTTTTTATGATATGCTTACGTTCTCTGATTTGTTGACTGTTGTTTAACGAAAGGGTAGAGAATTTGTACGTCTGTCGCTCTACATTATGGTATTTCAGTACATAAGACATATCTGATGAACAGTAACGCGTGTTTCAATTCTTCGCCAAGTCCTCTTCTAGGCAATTTAGCAGAGTTACAGTACGCTCGATTTTTGTAAGCGAATCGTCACGTGATAGCCAGTCAGATGCTTTATGCGTTGCTGCGTCTTTCTCCTTCTAACATTTGTGCAGATATTCTCCCCGAAGTACGCAATTTCCGGTCATTCATGATCACTTCCACACCCGGTCCGCATGTTGTCAAATTGTGCAGAATGAAACAGACATGTTAATATTACACTGTTACGTATCTCTGAGATGCAATGTATTTATACTACAGTAGAGTCCTCCTGATAGATGAAAGTTTGTATCAACATGTGGAAGAGAGTGTTTCTATTGTGATGATGGTGTAGACTGAATAGAAGAGAAGGATCTGGTCTTTATCGGTATAGGATATGTCGTAAATGTTTTCGCAGATCTTACCAAATAATAACTTACTGAAAGATTTGTATAACTTACATGTATTACGTACTGAATAAATTCTTCTGCAAGTAAAATGTATTAATGTCCTTGAGAATGATTGAATGGGCGTCAGAGTCGGAAGAGGTTATCTTCAATTTGTTCATCCACGTGTTGTACAGCTTACTTTTTTCCGACTGTACGCCATTCAGCTCAGGATTTCTACCTGAAGGTGAAGGCAGATGCTCTTTTGAAAGGCTGGTATGCGCATATCAGACAGTATTACGGTGTCATAAATAAATAATATACTAATAATACGTTAATAGTGGCCTTGCTCTCACCTCACGCTGTCGGAGATTTTTCATGAATTTTTTCAACTGTGTCGGATGTTCGAAAATTATGCAATTTATGGATTATGTAAAAAATCCTTCCAGTTTATATTTGCAGAAGTACAGAGTAAATTTCATAAAAGGCATATATCTGTGTGTTCTGTGTTAGGAAACAGAACGCATGTACTTGTGTATATGCCAGAACACAGCGCCCGTAGGGAACTGGTTATTCTGTACGGCAAACCACTGAGAAGGAAAGTTTGTCGATGGGGCACGGGGTACTCTAGTCGTGCTACGATCTCGGAAAGAATGTTAAAAAGAAAAATTCTTCTATTTTTGTGTACAGCGCCTTTTCGAAGAAATTTTCCCTCCAATTAAAAAGCATTTGCATATTGTGCTCGAGGTGTGCTTATACTATTAGTTAGGTCTTCCTGTTTAAAAAAAAAAGCAGTCCCATTACAGGCCTGGAGTGGCCCAGAGGATTCCAGGAAGTTAAGGTTCCCAGATTTCATGACAACGACACAGGATGGTGGTAAGTTTGTCAGCTTTACGCACCGGCCGCCTTTGCCCCCAGGAAATACACCTGGTACTCATTTCTGTTAGAGACTGAGTCGACCCCAGGGCCATAGTGCGACCGGATGGATTATGTCACTGAAAAATTACAATGACACCATCGGGAATCGAACCCGCGACTTTCCGGTTTTTAGCGTAGTGCTTTAATCACTACGCCACCGCGCGCCCCTCTTCCTGTTACCTGTTCCATATAATAACGAAAATTAGAATGTGTTGACAAGTGTTACCAACACACCAGATTTTATGAAAATATGTCCAGCAGTTGTCGAAATGTTGTACAGGAGGTTAGCCAGGCGTAGCGCGGAAAATAACACATACCTAAAATTATTCATTGAACGAAAAACATTTCAGATTTACCCTTAGGAAAATGCACTGCATGCTCATTATAAAGACTAATTGGCTGATGCTCTTCACTGAAATGATAGTTGTTTGTTTTGAATATCACAAAATCGCATAACTGCACTGCCTGAAAATGCAGAGTTACGAAAGTTGATCACAACGTACATGGAGTGACACAGTGCTTCGAAAAGCGAACGTGTTTTTCTGATATCCGACAGTCAATCTAGAGACGTTATAACTCATCTTGTGGCTCAGTGTGTGGAGAGGACCTAAAATGCAGCAGTTTAACACTGTACGTGCCCTTGCTTAGATGTTTTGGTACAGAATTAATGATTTTCGGCGCGGGAAAATATATTTTATTATTATACAAATTCTGTCCCATTTTGTTACATAATACACGTAATTTTAGCCGATCCCATTAGCCGCCCGGTCTAAGGCGTGGCTCTGCGGCCGCTCACTTGCTGTTATTGCGGGTTCGAATACCACCGGGGGAATGGATAACTGTCTCTTGTAAGTGTTGTGTCGTGTCAGGTAGAGAGGTATCTGCGACAGGCCGATCAATCGTCAAGGAGAGTCCTACCGAGTGTGGGGCGTCTGAGCGTGATCATGAAGCCTTGATAATGAGAAGGTCCTGGCCCATTAGGGGACGTTGCACCATGAAATAAATAAATGTAATTTTGTCCACTACGGTAGTGTAATTACATAACGTCACTTGACAAATCGCTAAGGTTATGTGACTTTAGATGATATCAGATACCAGTCGTACTATTTTAAAAACTGTTATAAATGTTGTTAAAATTCTACGGGATATTTTATAGGACATTTAGTCGGGAACATCGACCCTCAGTCATTTTAGAATTTCTGATACGACTTCTACCTTTGAACTAATTTACCAGAATTGGCTGAATAATTTTGTGAACTGAGTGGTTCTGCTATTTAGAGGGAAAAATGCTTCGTATGTTATTTTTGTAATATCGACTGAAGCATAAATTCCTCTACGGTAATCCTCTGCAACAGTTGTAATTACGCACTGATACATGACTACAGAAGAGCAAGGACGCATTTATGCAGATAAGAATACGAAAAAATATGAGAGTTGTTTTGTTAGAGGACATCCCATTGTTTTTGAAATAAAATAATAAAATAAATTATATATATATACTCAGTCGAATACAACAATGCATTTATTGCATTAGTGGCTACCAGTTTCGGCCATTACGGTCATTATCAGGCCAATGCCATACAAAACTTAAAAAGGCTGGTTACATGTGGTGCATATAAATGACAAGTTGTATGGGATCCCATTTACATCAATGTCAGTATTTATTAACAGCCTCAAAATTTGTGCTACCTACGGTATGATGTATTGAGGTTCTGTTGTGGAAAGCTGTTAGTACAATTAAAATATAAAATTTTCACGTTGATATGCTATGTTAGACCAGATTAAAATTAAGTAAAAATTTTCTCAGGTCACAACTTTTATAATTAGCTGCTGTGCGCGGATTTGAATTATTGTTCATGTATATTTGTCAAGTAAGCTGAGAGCTGGGTGGTGCTAGTGGAATATTCCGCGTCCTGTTATATTGTGACGCCGGAGCAGTATTATCGTCAGCATAAAGTGTTGACTTTTAGTAAATTAGCAACCACACTGGAAATATAAAGTATGTGGATCGGACTGTATCAATTAAATTTTTGTAACTAGGGATACAAAAACTTTACTTACAATTTGAGTAGTATTGTGACAGCTCAGCTCTGTTCTTGTGTGCGTGCAGCTGGCGTAACATTTTGTGACTGAGCAAGGTCAACGGCAGATAAAGGGAGTGAATGCCCTCTACATGAATTTTTTTAATATTCTGTTGAGTGTAGGATTATATTTTAAATTTTAGGTTTTTACTTTGCATTTATCGTTGATTTGATTATCAAGCCTGTTTTCTTTGTATATATGGATACTTTCATGGGTGTTCATCATACTTCCTTTTTTAATTATACGTAAAATTTCCATGGTACATTCCATAGGTCCTAACAGCTTTCTACAACAGAACCTCGATACATCATACTATAGGTAGCACAAATTTTACGGCTGTTACTAAATATTGATATTGATATAAATGGGATCCCAGACAACTTGACATTTTTATGCACCACATGTAACCAGCCTTTTTAAGTTCATCATAGCATTGGCCTGATGATGACCGTAATGGCCGAAACTGGTAGCCACTAATGCAATAAATACGTACATTGTTGTGTTCGACTGAGTACGTGTATAATTTATTTTATTATCGTACAAGAGAGTTAATTTCGTAATCTATGTAATGTAATGTAGCACAAAAAGCTTGGCATAAATACCTGCTAAAAACATCTCACTTTGTTCGACATTTTCTTCTTTCCCACCAGGTACAAATCGAAGTACCCTTGCTGCCGTTGCAGATTTATACGCATCTGTATTTTACATTGCAAATTCACAGGTCGAAACATCTAAATAATTACTTTATGGGATTCTGGATGGGTCCCAGTCGTAATTTGCTTTGCGACCTTTTCAGTATTCGGACTAAAACGCGTTGATAGGATATGAATGGATGTGGTTATGGAATACTGGTGGAATGATAACTAACAGGCTAACCAAGAAGCCGTAGAGAATTTTGTCTCCGTGACGATCTGACCACCACATATCCCACACGAACTGCTCTTGGATCGACTCCACACTTCCTGAGTCAGAGAGCGATCACAGACGTCTGAGTATAGATCCCAGATCATTTAATGTGGGATATGTGGTGAAGAAAGTGGTACAGGAAGGTGGGTTAGATTATTTATTGTGTGACCGGTTTATATAACGTTGAAAGATAGGATTAGCGATTGGCCAAGATATGGCAGGAACAAATCACAGCCATACTGAGCTAGTTTTTATATCGTTCACTCCTTGTATTGTGCTTATAAACATTATACGTACCAGCACATGCACATAGTAGAATTAAAAATCATAAATACGCTCATACCCCTTATATGTTTAGGTGGTAAATGGCCATCTCCATGGATTTAAGTTCAAAGGAACACATAATACCAATACATTACTCTCGTTTAATATACTGGAAGCTTATTTAAGATTCTCTTATGTGCATGCATTGGAATGTATGAATATTGAACAATTATCTAACTAGCTGTGGACGGACTGAGGAGAATCACTTGAAATATCAGACAGAAGAGTTTAGATTTAAACCATATACGAATGCGAAAGACGATTGCCACACATGCAAGAGCAATTTTATACGCTAACTGTGGTAAAGAGAATTTAAAAAGGGACGGATTATGTCAGCGTTGTAGTTTCTTTCCAGTTCTGTTACAGCTAAGTAACCATGAAGTAATAAATCCAGGAAAATTGGAGAAAATGTTGTGAAAGCTACCCTCTGCAAGGATCAGGGTCTAAAATAAGGTGCTTTCTTACACGAGAGATACAGAAAATTCTGTGAATGCTACATGCTGCAAGGCGTGGTGTCTGAAATATTATGCTTCTGTACCCGAGAGATATAGAAAATATCTTGAATACTAAACTCTGCATGGGGTTCGGTCCGAAATGTAATGTTTCCCTACAGGAGAAATACAGAAATTCGAGTCTAATATGATGGTTTCCTACACGAAGTAACAGAATAGAGCTTAAATTTCAGACGGAGGGTTTGGGATAAAAAAGAAGTTCCTTGCAGATAAAGCAATTATACAAATGAATGTTGGTAAAATAAATATGTTCCACGGGTGCGAGTAGGATCATACCGCGTTTTGTTGCCAGGAAGTGGAATATTGCTGGCGGACGAATTTGTCAGCATTGTCAGTATATGGCATGCCCTCATGGATACTGTTACGGCAGATGGGTACGCCTTAAATGAAGCTTTCTGAGTTGCTCCTTTGTATATTTCGAATAACAGAACGACTACGAATGAAGAATGTGGTACTGATACATTCTAAACTACTGCGCCTAGGAAAACAGAAAAATTCCGGAATCTTTCCGCCAGGAGTGAGGAATATTAATTCTGTTTTCTGCATTACGAAAGGTCCACAGCCTCTTCCAAAGTGAGTACCCCACAGAGTGCGATCCAGTGCTTCCTCTTTCAATTTCCAGTTTCCTTTCTTTTCCTTATAGTTATCCAGTAGCTTCTTACGTCTTCTTCCTCCTCTTTCCGTCACTTCTATCCTTCACTCAATCTTTCTTTTTTTTTAAATAACGTGTTTAGCAAGCAGTTTCTACGCAAGATGTGACCAATTCATTTAGCCGTCCTTCTTTTTATTGTTTGTAGGATATTTCTGTCCTCCTTGACTCTTTCTAATACTTCTTAATTTCCCACACAATCGGTCAAAATTATTTTCTCCATCCTTCTCCAACACCACATTTCAGAACTTAAGTGTCTTTGATCTACTTCCCGAAGTGTCCAAGAGTCAGCACCATACAAATCTATGCTCTATATGTAGTAGTTTACTAGTTTCTTCCTTAAATATAAGTCCAATTTTCTGTTGAAAGATATTACTTCTTGTTGAGAGGTTCTTATGCCACGGTAATTCTGGATTTAATTTCATGTTTACATCTTGCATCGTTTGTTATAATGCTAACAATGTATCTGAAATATTTTAAACTCTCTGGCTGATTTTGATCTATCATAATCCCTAATGGGAATTGTTTCCTTGAGATTCTCATCACCTAATTTTTTTCCATATTAATTTCCATTCCATAGCAAATTCCAGTTTCACTTACTCTGTCACACATACCCTGTAGCACCTTTTCTTCTCAAGCCAGTAGCACAAGGTCATCTGCATATTTCACAGTGCGAATTACCTCTCCACCTGTTCTGAAGTCTCCGAATCCTTCAAGATCTTCTTTGGTAAGGTATTCGCTCTACGAGTTGAATAGAATCGGCGACAAACAGCAGGCTTGCCTACTTATTTTTCAGTCTTCACACTCTTATCTCCTCCTCGTCCAGTTTTAGTTTAACACTCTGATCCGTGTACAATTTGCTTTTCAAACTTCTTTCGCGCCAATCGACACCAGTTCCCTTTAGGATCTGCATTAATTTGGTCCAGCTTACACGGTAAAAAGTCTTCTGTCATTTTATGAAGCATACACAATTCCTGGCCTGTGTCCAAGATAGTTCTGATATTCGCAGCACCCCAGTTGCATCCTCAGTTCCTTTTCGTGTTCTAAATCCAAACTGATCTTCACGAATTACATCCTCAAATTTCCTTTCAATCCTTCATTTAAGTATTCTCGCTACTGTCTTGACTGGATGTGCTGTGAGGCTGATTGTGTGATGGCGACTGCATTTTGTAGCGTTTGGCTTCTTCTTTAAGGCAATCGCTGTTACTTCAGTGAAATCCTTGGGCCACTCTCCGATTTCATGTATGTCGTTGATCAGTTGTGTCGTTATTCTGAGACCATCTTCTCCCAACATTTTGGGTACATCCACAGGTACTTTATCATCTTCTGTAGGTTTCTTATCCATTATCTCCTTAAAATTCGAAACCAACAACTGAGAAATATGAGCAACAGTGTGTACCGCTGCACAGTGGCGCCCCTGGAATTAATAGGTTATGATGTGGAGAAGTGCTTCAAAACACGGCTTTCACAAAACGCTTGTTCCCATGAGGGATGTAGGGAGTGAGAAATTTGTAATAATACCCAATGAGAGACTTAGGAATTTATACAGTTGAGCTAATTTTAAGACCGTGATATTTAGAGGATGACGGAATGACGCCTGGATGAGATGGGACAAACCAAAAATGCATACAAATATTTTATGAAAACCCTATTGAGAATCGATCACCTGGATCACTGGGTCTGATAGTTGAATATAACATAAGGACGAAGAAATTTAGTCGTGATATTAAGATATGGATATAACTGGTTCAAAATCCTGTCCGTTGGCAGCTCATGGCAGCCGCGGTGTTGAAACTTCGCATTCTGCTACCAGAAAGGTAGGGAAATAAAAAGACTGGTCCAAGGGAAATAGGTTGTGAGAAAGAATACAACTGACTCCGGACCATGTCCGTTGGCATCTTATGGCAGTAGCGGTGTTGAAATCATAGATAGAGTGAGATGACATGTTTGGTGAGTTAAAATATAAAAGCCAAGGCTTGTCTTCACGAGAAACGTGAGCTACTATCGTGTTTACAGAGGGAATTGGTTCGGTTATTCTTCCACACGAAATATTTGATTTGCAGGTCCCTGTCACTCTGGCATCAAAAGAGCGAGCATAACGAAAGTGCAAGGAAAAGTCCCTGGCATAACTCTGCTCGGCACTTCGTTACATCTCATCAGGAAATTTCTTGTGTTCATACAAACTTCACAGTTTATCGCAACCGTTCCGTAATTCCTGTCTTATTCACCTCGGTCTCACCAAATGTTCTTTAAGCTACTTTTTTCGACAAGGTTGTAATGTTGTAGGCAGTGACGTAATACACAGACTTTACCAAGGCATTTCTTACTTCCAAAATTTTCATACGATTTCACGGTGCAGGGCTAAAGGTAATTTTATTTACGCCGGCAAGAGAAATACTACCGTCACTGAACTTCAACAGAAATGTGTCTAGATCTCTTAAACTAATTTTTACCCATGTTGGACAGTAAACATGGGAAATACGAAGAGAAGTTCGTTTACGTCCCTAAGTAAAGTCTGGCCTTCAATACGCTTTTACGAAACCGAGTCACAAAATACATTTCGCGGATATATCTTGTGCCCAATTATATCCAAATCGCAAGAAAAATTTAGAATGTACATACTAAATTTTATTTACATCCCCTAGTAGGGTACGACTTTCACTGTACCAACTTTCACAAAACTTCAAACTACCCAACGTCATTACGTGGCGATATTCCATACCGAATTGTACTCAACGTACTAAGAAACATGGATAATACCGACAGAAACTCATTCACGCCCCTAAGTAAATTATAATTCTCACTATAGCGCCTGCTCGACAACCTTCTGTAAAGAACTTCTACACCGAAATTTATGAAAGTCCAGAAAATGGTTTAATCGCAGAAACAGATGGTAGAACAGACGCGGCCTTCACATTATATATCTTCATTAATATTCCGTCAAGAAACGTAAAACCAGAAGTTATCAGTTTCATTTTGTCGTGCATGCTACATGTCCATATTGAAATATTATTTTTGTTCTCATACTAACAACACAACTGATGACGCTTATCTTCATGAACGGGAAAATTTCTCTTACCTGTTTCATCGTAATTAAATATTCTCTGTAGCGTGGAGCTGTCGCATATAAAAGTAGGTGAACATGTGAATTTGGTGGAGGAAATTGTAAGCATACGTATGTGCAGATTGGCAGCGCCATATGTGTCACGTCAGCAAATGTAATAATAGAAACACCTCAAGTATTACAGCGACGAAAACGGTTCGTGAGTTACAAACATTGTGTCTAATTGAATTATACAACATTATAGAGCGGTTTCTTGTTGTACATGAAATCATAGTGGCGATTACAATATAGCTGGGACGAAAGTAAACACTGAATAAACGAATAAGTGATGAGGAAAACTGGAACAAATCGAAACACATTCTGCACCCAAGTGTAAGGTAATTGCAACAACACAGAATTTGGTTTGAAATAGAGAAGAACAATTTGTGGCTGGGATGTTAACAGAATTGTGCTCGTTTGGTCTTTTGATACTTGGACAAATGTTTGGCAGTTTTTGAACAAGAGAAAGTGTCTTCAGATCCTGGACTACCTCATAAAGGCGACACATCTGCACTTTTGCACACAGAGGTGACAAAGGCCACCAACTTGATTCCTGAATGTTTTAAATAGGCTACGACATTTAATTTAGGTATATACAGAAAATGTTTATTAAGCTGACTTGCAGAAGTTGTTAAACACGTTAAAGGAGTAGAATGAACTTTTAAGGCGTTGTTTTCAAATTCGTTGAAGCTCTGTGAGATTTTAGAAGGTAATATGCAGTTTCTTAATCAAAAGCCACTAATGAGTGCCTGAATCAAGCATTCAGACGGGTAATGTGTATAATCTGGGTCGCAAACGTAATGCTGGGTTAGACTTGTAGCTCAAGTGACATGAATAATACATACAATTTACATTTGTATTGTGTTGTCTTGAAAAACTTTATGAATTGCTGGTGCCTTCTCTGAACACCGATGTGGCAGTGCACAATAATATTTTATGGCTTACTTGGAGACACTGTCTGTAGTTTAGACAATAGAACATTGAATGGCTGGATCCTTAGTGAGTTGCAAAATACGTGACAGGAACCGTTCTTATCCTAGTTTGATGTGATATCGTGGCATTTTTTTGGAGGCACAGAGAAAACACAGAAAAAACTTCTCAGCCTAGCCCTTTCGGGTCAGCGATACGAACCCGGAACTGATAAATGCGCCGCAGAAATGCAAAACACTCGAAGGCAGCGCTGAATGCCGCATGTGGGTTGCTGATAGAAGTGGATGAGGATCGCGTTCAGTTGCGCCGAGTAGTATTCAATATTACTGAGTAAGTTAAGTACAGACACTTAATTTCGAGTACATACCACAACAGTAAAACGGGTTAGTTGGAGAGAATATTTCGTGTTGTATATTTCAAACAGAGAGGGAATTCAGAAAAGTTAAACAAATTATTCAGCTAGTGAGGTTCATAACAGTGTTCACCATATTACATCCAGATTATGACTTTAACACATACATGTCTATTAAAGAGAAAACGTACATTTACAGCACTGTAAGACACTTGAGGCAGGTTGCACACCCAGAATGTTTTCCATGTGGACTGAAGGGACTGACCGTAAGGTTATATAAAAT